>JAAHTH010003148.1_pt1 | contig 11646 bp, 11 predicted proteins | sample 6116091 | NCBI WGS metagenome assembly JAAHTH01 (sample SAMN13939990, study PRJNA603662) | sponge metagenome | isolation source: marine sponge | host: Mycale hentscheli | place: New Zealand | collected 2006
GCGACAATTTTTGGCAAAACTGTCGAAAATTGTCAAAAAAATTGTAATTACTCCTTCCTATACTGTCTCCTATGGGAGAGAGTATGTCCTTGCTCAAACGAAGTAACTGCTCGATACTATTAGTTTTATAGAAGGTTTTTTTTAGCCGGGCTGACTGGCAGGCTCTTTGCAGAGTAGTTTCATGTAATTGAAAGGAACTCGGAAGGGTTCTCCAAAGGATTGGAAGGAACGTGTTATGAAGCTCTCAAAGCAAAAATTTAAACTAGGTAGTAAGGCTTTTACGCTCATTGAACTTATGATCGTGGTTGCGATTATCGGTATTCTTGCTGCTATCGCGATTCCGAACTTTGCTCGCTACCAGTCTAAAACCAGGCAGTCTGAAGCTAAACTCGCCCTGGCCTCTATCTATGGCGCGGAGAAGGCTTTTTACGCTGAATACTCCGGTTATGTCGATAGTTTTGATGCGATTGGTTATAGCCCAGAAGGTTATAAGCGCTACTACGCGGTTGGTTGGGGCAGCACTAATGCCAGTGCCACTGTTACAGGTTATCGCGGTTCTTACGGTAACGCCAGGTTTGATACAGCAAAGGTCCCGTCTAATTGGACTGACTGTAAGAACACTGATAGTTTGGGTGGTAATTCAAATGTTACGATCGGCACCGCCGCCGCCAACACCGATGCGCAAAATTTTAACACAGCTGCCGGAGGGCAAATTCGTCAGGGTAGGGGCTGTGATGTATGGATAATAGATGATATCAAGGATCTGCGAAACAATACGATTAGTCTATAAGTTTGCAATGCTATGGTAAGGGCAATCACTTTAACTGCTTCAGCGGTTTTATTATTGGGCTGCATACTGATTCAAGAGTCACTTCCTCATAGACCGATCAAAGAGTCTGTGAAATTTGATTTTAACGATGGTATTGCAACCTTTGATCCAAGTTTCCTGCAGGCGATGAGCTTTGGCTATCCGCGGCTTTTGAGCGGAGTGCTTTGGCTTAGGTTCTTGCAAGAAACTCCCCCTATTAGCCTAGGCGAGAACGAGGTTTCCTGGGTATTTATGGATCTATACGCGGTTTCAAAGATTGACCCGGATTTCTACCCAACATATTTACAAGGCGCCATGTTTATGTCTGTCATTACCGAGGACATAAAAGGGTCAACACTACTCCTCGAAGAAGGTGTAAAACGCTATCCGAACTATTGGAAGATGAGGGCTTATCTCGCCTATCACTATGAGCAGAACTTACAAGACTATGAGGAGGCTGCAGCACAGTACGAAAGGGCAGCACTCCTCCCTGGGGCACCGAAATTTTTCAAACCGCTGGCAGCCACGATGTATACTAAGGGTGGGGACTCCAGATATGCCATACAAGTTATTAAACAAATGCTCGACAAGGCTAGGGAAGAGGATATTAAGAAGCGTCTACAGGAAAAACTTGCTAGGCTTTTAAATGAGTATGACTGATTTTGTAATTGAGACTGAAAGCTTAAGCAAAGTATACAAAATTGGATTTTGGGGGCGTCCCCACTGCGCCTTAAGCAATCTGAACATGAAAGTTCCCAAAGGATCAATCTTTGGGTTTCTGGGTGCAAATGGTGCGGGAAAGACTACGGCAATAAAGCTTCTTCTCGGTTTACAAAACCCCACCAATGGGTCACTCAAAATCTTCGGCCAGAGGATTGATCAAAGTGATACTAAGGCAAAAGTCGGCTACCTACCGGAGCGGCCCATACTCCATGCAGACCTTACAGGGAACGAATTTTTGAACTTTCATAGGAACCTATATGGCAGGCACTTACGTAGCGGCGGCTTAAAGAGCAATAAAGAGCTTTTAGACCTCGTTGGTGTGCCAGAAGTAGGCAATAGATTGCTAAGAGAATTTTCTAAGGGGATGTTACAACGAGTAGGAATTGCACAAGCTCTCGTAAATAGTCCTGAACTCGTAATTCTGGATGAGCCCATGAGCGGGCTCGATCCAGTTGGCAGGAGAGATGTCCGAAATCTCATTAACGCGCTCCGCGGTGAAGGCAAAACGATTTTCTTCTCTAGCCATATCCTGAGCGATGTAGAGAGTATTTGTGACGAGATCGTATTCCTGGAAAAAGGAGAACTCAAAGCTCAAGGGACTCTCCAAGAGATTATTGCAGGAGAGGAGGCTCAGGGAACAGAAGTTGTGTTCCATGGAATGAAGGACTCCTCAATTTCAGTGCATCCAAAACTAAGTCGAGCCAGGCGATTGGGACAGAAATGGAAAATTGAACTCCATTCGAGTGAAGAGGTGAAAGAAACAATTCAAGCCATTTGGGAAAGCGGGGGCGATATAGAAACGGTCACCAAAGTGAGCCAGAGCTTGGAAAAAGCCCTATTTAACACAGACTAACGAATCAATACGGACTAACACATGACTAGTAGAATCGGCACAATTGCACTTAACGTGCTTAAAAGCTACGCAAGAGATAAAATCTTTCACGTCACCCTAGCTATCGCCGTTATTTTGGTGGGCTTTGCTTATCTTCTATCCACATTAGCCTCGCTACAGCCATATAAACTACTACTGGATTTTGGATTTTCTGCCATTTCATTAAGCGGAATCGCGGTCTCGATATTCCTCGGAATAACTGCCGTTACGAAAGAGATTCAAGATAAATCAATCTATACCGTGCTAGTAAAACCCATTGCTAGGTATGAATATATGATTGGAAAATTTCTTGGGTGCAGCTTAGTTGTTATTATCGTCCACACTATCATTTCTTCCACACTGACATTACTAGTAATAGCGTTAAGCCTTGGCGCTCCAGACGGCTTGCTAGCTTGTTTTTATTTGATGACCTTAGAGAGCTTAATTGTGTTAGCTATTGCTATGTTTGCTTCCGTATTCTCTTCTATCGTTTTAGCCACTAGCTTTACTATTGGAGTATTTTTAATAGGGCGAAGCTCCTACTTTTTAAACACGTTCTATGAACGCATGCAGGACTCATCCCTTCGCCCTCTAATGAGATTCATATATGATGTTATGCCTAATCTAGACCGATTTAACATCAGAGAAATTGTGGCTTATGCGAAAGACTATCCAGATAATCATGTCCTAATTGCATCTGCTTATTTCCTTTTCACCGTTGGATTCTTTATCTCTCTTGGCTCGTTTTTCTTTAGTAAAAGAGATTTGCCATAGAAATTTTAGAATCCACGATCCACATTAATCCATTTGTACTAGCCATGACGGTGCTCTACGGGTTAATGATTGGAAGCCTTTTAAATGTTTGTATTGTACGGATGCCATTAGAAATTGGCATTGTGTGGCCGCCGAGTCGTTGCAATAAATGTGAGAAAAGGATCCCTTGGTATTATAATATTCCAATTTTTTCCTGGCTGTTCCTTAGAGGTAAGTGTCTTTATTGTAAGACTCCTATTTCGATTCGCTACCTTATTGTTGAAATTCTCACAGCAATTCTTTTAGTTCCTATTTTATTTGTGGAAACACACTGGGTTGCTGTCCCTTTCATGGTTTATATGGTTAGTGGGCTTGTCATCTCTACATTTGTTGATTTAGAGCACTGGATAATTCCAGATAAAGTTACCTTGCCGGGAATCGTGATTGGACTACTTAGCGGTTTTTTTATTCCAGAGCGTCAAATTCTAAACCAAATCTTTGGATTAATTCTCGGCGGAGGTTCATTTCTACTTATTGGGTATGTCTACTTAAAATGGAAGAACCTGGAAGGGATTGGCGGAGGTGACATCAAATTTTTAGCCATGGGTGGAGCGTTTCTCGGAACCCAAAAAATTCTCCTTACTATTGTGTTGAGCTCACTAATTGGAATGGTGATTGGGCTCATTGCAATGCAACTTAGCGGTAAAGGCAGTAAAACGGCCATTCCCTTTGGTCCAGCGTTGTCGGTGGGCCTTTATATGAGCTATGTTTGGGGAGAAAAAATCATCGAGTGGTACCTTGACTTACCCCGCGGCTCTTATGGCATGATCTTCCCATGAGGTGGCGGCCATTTTTCCGAAATTATAGCATGTTTCGCCAGTCAAATGCTCCTCAGGACCCTGAGGACATCAAACTGCGCTTTCGACGCTGGGTTGTTATTGCTAGTTTTTTAATTGTGCTACTCATACTTGCAGTCCCCGTTTTTCGCTTTCGAGGCCCTGCCTTTACAGCGCTATCAAACGCTCGTGCCCTAGTGAGGTTAATTATTGATGTAAGACAGGGTGCTGGCCATAATCGTAAGGAAGCTGGAATTCTTCTCGTTGGAACAGATCACTGGGAGCAGTTCACTTTGAAGGATGGATCTGATTGCGTCTTAAAAGGTAAGAGATTAAAACCGAAGCGCTCCATTCATCAGGAAGCGACTGCTTGGCGCGCTCTCTTTCTCCCAGAATATGCGAGTGACGGAATTGGGCGGGACGTTCAGTTTGTTTGCTTCCATCCGCAGCACGGAGTAGTCGCAGATGGTGAACCCATTGCAGACGGATGGCTATACCTCCTTGTTTCCCCGAAAGAAGACGTTGAAGACAAACGAATGGAGCGCTCCTATCAGATTATTCTGAGCCAACATGGCGATAAGCTTGAAATTCGGTCAGTTCTCTAAATCGAAATAAAAAATACTTTGCTATTTACGTTCTTCTTGTTAATTCTGCACTGATGCGTAATGCTGAAGATAGAGCAAAACATCCTATAGAGCTATTCACCGACGTGGCGCCACGCTACGAGTGGATGAATACGTTAATGACGGCCGGACGTGACCAGGCCTGGCGCCGGTCCATACTAAATTTTGCCCAGTCTACGCTTGAACAAAAACAACCAAGTCGAATTTTAGATTTAGCTACCGGTACCGGTGATTTCCCACGGCTGATGGCAAAAAAATGGCCTAAAGCAGAAATTATCGGCACAGATCCCAATCAAGCAATGCTTAATCAAGCTATTCAATCAGTTGATTCTTATTCGAAGAAAATTCCTAGCTTAAAGAATGTCCGTTGGGAAATCGGACGCGGTGAAGAGCTAAATATTGAAAGTGAATCCGTAGAATTAGTCACAATTGGATTTGGGTTTCGTAATATTTCGGAAGAGACTCGCCTCGATTGTGTTCGTGAAGTTTATCGCTGCTTAAAGCCTGGAGGAGCATTTGCTATCTTAGAATTAGGCATGCCGAGGCCAGGGCTTTTTCGCCGATTTTTTTCTCTATTACTGTTTAATGTGATGCCATTTTTTATTGGGCTTTTTTCACCAAAAGATTCTTATGAATACTTAGCTGAATCGATTGCAAAATTTCCCGAACCGGAAAAAGTGCGCTCAATGCTTGAGCTAGAAGGATTTATTGGATTTTCGCCGGTTGCTTTAAGTGGCGGCCTCTGCTGGGCCTTTATTGGGAAAAAGCCTACGCATTTTTGCCCATAATCGTAGTGATCTCAATAATTATTTCATCTACTGTCCTACCGGCATTAACATTATAGTCAGACATTTGGTCGAATATTTCTCTTCTTCTGCTCCATAGTTTCTTTAAAGCTTCCCCCTCCAGTAGCCCACTGATGCGCGGGTTGTCTTTATCTTGCTTAAGTCTCTTTTCCACAGTTTCAAAATCACAAAACAAGTGGATTACGATTCCTGTTTGCTGCTTTAGTATATTTTGTGAGGTTTTCGAGTCTAAAGCGCCGCCGCCACATGAAAGTATTGAATTTTTAGCGTGGTTTTTGAAATAGTCTGCCAAACACCTAGTCTCAATTTTTCGAAACTCTTCCTCTCCATTCGTTGCTACATAATCAACTAGAGTCGTGCTATTTGTAGTTTTTTTTATCTCTTCATCTAAGTCCGTAAAAGGCCTAGAAAGATACTCTGAAAGCGCTCTCCCAACCGTGGATTTCCCCACACCTCTAAATCCAATTAGTACGATATTATTCATGGGCGAGCGCCTTTAATTTCTTTTAGTGCCTCCCAAAATCCAGGAAAAGATTTAGCCACGCAGTCCTTATCATCGGGCGCAACTTGTGGCCAGCGTAAGGATAGTAGTCCAATCATCATTGAGATTCGATGATCAGACTGACTTCGGAGTATAGTTTCGGATCTTTCTCTCGGATTTGGTCCGCGGCAGTTTTTTGCATAAACTGAAATTTGGCTGCTGCCGTCATAGTCGAATTCCACACCAATTAGTTTAGCAACCTCTTGAATTGCGCGAATTCGATCCGATTCTTTAAATTTCAAAATTTCTACTCCATCAATAAATATATCCACTGAGAATAAGATAGCTGCAGCAAAAATTGTTGGAACCAAATCCGGAAAATTCTGGGCATCAATTTCTAATTTAGAATCTATTTGCATTCGCTTCAGCAATAGAAAAATTGCACTGTCCCCTTGAAGCTTTTTTGCCTCCCTCAATTCTTTACCTAGAATTTTCTCATATGAAGTCAGGCCAAGATACTGAGAGGCTACTTCCAAATAGGCAAGGCTTGATATGTCTATCGAGGTAGTTATACTCTTCTGTTTTTTATCTCGGGTTTTCTTAAATGATAATTTCCTCCCTCTTCTATTTACAGAAAATCCGAACTCTTTAAGCGTCTCTATAGTGAGTTGAAAATATGATTTCGACGGAAATCCTTGATCGATATATAAACCAACCTTCTCTAAATCAGTTGCAGCGCAAATAGCATACCCTGAGTGGTACTGGCTGGTCTGTGTAGACTGAGCCGAATAGTCACTTCTCTTAATTTTAACTGCATTCTCTCGCACTCGTTTAGGCCAGCCGTTATTAGTGAGTATTGATTTTGCCCAAGTATCACGATCAATTCTATCTCTTAATTCGAAATCGGCATCTAATGCTATGTTTGTAGCTTGTTTCCAATGAAGTAAGCTTGCCAAAAACCGAAAAGCTGTTGCAGATCCTTTAATGTGAATCGTTAGAGAGCGAGATAAATCCAACGCCTCTTTTCCAATAAGAATATAAGTACTTTGAGTTCTAATGGAAGCGCCTAGGCTTCGAAGCCCTTCGATCATCTGCTCTACGTCTAGCGAAAAATTTTCTGTTTTGATTTGAATTTTTTGAGGCATTAATGTTGCTATAAAAAGCTGCCGAATTAAGTGGCTCTTTGAAGAAGGAATATAATTGGCAGATGCTGCCAAAGATTGTTTGATCACATGATCGAATTTCCAAAACCTCATTTGCTCTTGCGCTTGCCCTTGCCACCACTCCATTCCGGAGTAGTAATTTAATTTTTTCTCCCAAGCCCAGGCTTCCAATGAGGAGCGCTTTCCCTTTAGCACAAGTGCTGCGTCTACAACTAGTTTCACCTTTCTCAGCTTTGAGCTATTTTGATCCAAGGCTTTGGTTAATTTCTTAGTCTCAGAAAGAGGCCATGTAGATATGAGCACGTCATAGTCATTCTTCAAAAGCCTAGGAAGAACTTTGTTATAAAGAGCTCCTTTGCTCTTACGTTCCCACTTTTCAACTACTATTCGTTTTGATTTTAAAAAAGCCTCCACTCCTGTCGCGGCACCTCCTCCACCAACAATAAGAACTCTATTTGGCTTTTTGTTTTTGAAGTATTTATGTATGGTGCGAAAAACAGCTGTTCCATCGGTGTTCGTGCATTGTGTAGTTGAGAGAGATCTACCAATAGAAATGGTATTAATCGGCTGCTGTCTGCCCAGGCATTTTTGAGCCAATGTTGGAAAGGAGTTCTTATGTGGCATGGTCACACTCGCACCATTCACTCCGGAAAGGCGTAATCCATCTAGTAAGTGGTTTTCATGAGCCTTTGGAAATGCAAGATTCAAATAAAGCGCATTGATATTCTGGCGCTCAAAAAATGCGTTCCAAGAAGACTCTCCTATCTTATTCTCTGGAGCATTCGAAAGGAGCACAAATTTTTTTTCTGGCAAGCCATTGCTAAAGCGATGAACTAAATCCCAGTGCACTTGTCCAGGTGACGTCATCGCCTGGTCATTCATTGCTACATAAGTCCAGTCACCCGTAATTGAGCTAAACCGAATTGCGCGGCCTATCCCTCCCATCGGGATTAAGATCGATGGGCGGTTACTAGTTAACCTCTTCCTTAAATCAATAAATGTTTTTAATTCTGATGGATCATTGATTGCTATAGCAATTTTTTGGCCCGCTCCGTAGCGCCAGACAAAATCAAAGAACTGATTTGAAATAAGGAGAAATTCTCTAAGACTGCCATGGTATGAGAAGAAAATACTCTGCCCATGAAATTTGGATAGATCCCATTTGATGGACTCAGCTTTGATTCGGTCAAGTAGAACCCAATCAATATCCGCAGCAAACCATTTTTGTGTAGCTAACACTTCGTACCACCACTCCTGCCATTGAGACACATTCCATTGGCAGTGACCTTGGCCAAATTCATTGGTGAGTGCGAGTCGTTGGGTGAGAATTGAGCGGCAAGCCCATTTGGGGGGCAGACTCCGGAGGTAGCGGAGCGAGTCGGCTGGCGATAAACCTATATAATCCATACGGATCTCACAAATAACTTCCGGATTACGAGAAAATACATATTGCAAACGCTTAGTAAGCTCTTCTAAATCCGTTTCTACACCTGTGACACAAATTTTTGTCATTCTACCGAACCTGTGAGAGATTGCTGCCCATGCAAGGTAACACTTTTGGGCGAATTTTTCGCGTCACAAGTTGGGGAGAAAGTCATGGAGCGGCTCTTGGAGTCGTGATTGATGGTTGCCCCTCTGGTCTTCATTTAACGACAGAGGACTTTTTGCCTGATATGAGGCTTCGTCAAGGCGGGGAGTTCTCCTTTTCCACCGCGCGAAAAGAGGAGGATTTTGTCCAAATTGAGAGTGGGGTTTTTGAGGGGATAACCACTGGAACTCCAATTTCACTTCGAGTTGAAAACCGAAATACTAAATCTCAAGATTATGACGCCTTTAGGGACACACCTCGCCCAGGGCACGCAGATCTAACCACTTTCTGGAAGCATGGACATCGAGACCACCGCGGCGGTGGTCGCTCTAGCGCTCGAGAAACTGCCGCTAGAGTTGCCGCCGGCGTAGTGGCTAAAAAAATTCTACACTCTCAAGGTGTAGAGATTTTTGCTTTCTTATCAAAGCTTGGAAAGACGACTATTGATACAGATTTTCCAAACTTGTACGATCATGGAACATCTCAATTCATGGAGCTGCTGCCAACACTGCGAAAGCTTCGAAATAAAAATCCTTTACGTTGTTTGAAAGAGGATAGTTCTGAGCTTTTAGATCAGATTGAACAGGTGAAAGCAAACGGAGATAGCCTTGGTGGGGAAATCTCTGCCGTAGCATTAAATTTACCACGTGGGCTGGGTGAGCCGGTATTTGATAAATTGAACGCTCTTTTAGCTCATGCCTATTTTTCTCTCCCGGCTGCAGTGTCTGTTGACATCGGTGGCGGAACTAAAATGTCAGAGTTATATGGATCTGAAATTCGAGATGAAATTAAGCAGAAAGGTTGCGATATTGAATTTGGCTCTAACTCTCATGGCGGCTTGCTCGGCGGAATGTCGACAGGTAACCCCCTTTGGTCCTCTATAAAATTTCACAGCCCCACTAGTATCAGCCAAACTATTGGTTCAGTTGATTTAAAAACAGGAGAAGCGAAGGGCATTCAAGTAGAAGGTCGTCACGATAGCTTTCCTTTGCCTCGAGCCATTCCCGTCGTTGAGTCCATGATGGCGGTCACGCTAGCAGACGCAACGCTAGCGAATACATCTAGTAAATTTAAATGAAATAAATTGATAAGGCTAGGACTACTGAGCTAAAATTAATAGAAGCGCAGTTCTTAGCATAAATAATTCCAGGAGCCGTGGAGTGCTCACTACTCTATTCGAACTTACAACCTTTCCCATATTATTAGCTCTTCTGATACTATGGGCAATCTCGGCGGCAGAATATTATCGCAAAGATGCTGTTGTCTCCTGGTGGCAGGAGAATTGGTTAGCGTCCTTAGTTCCGTTAGCCTTAACCGTGATAGTTTGGGTCAGTGTTGAGTCTAAGTTTCGCTTGGTTGGCGATGAACCTGCTTTACTTGCTGCATCCCAATATTTCTTCTCAAAGAAGTTGCCAATGTATGCAGACTTAGCGTTGTTTACAGAAGGCCAATTTGTACCACTAAACCCATCGATTCCACATCGCCCATTGCTTTTTCCTATGCTAGTGAGTCTTGTTCATACTTTTGTCGGCTATGGCATTGAAAATGCTTTCTATCTAAATACATTTTTCTTATTTCTTCTCTTCTTACTTCTTTTTCGAATAGCGAATGAATTCTTTCCCAGATCCATTGCCCTAGTCGTTCCGATTTTGGCCTGCGCGCAACCAGTGCTCACTTCTTCCGCATCCTCCGCAGGCATGGATTTATTTGCAACATTAGGCATGATCTATGTTTTATGGATCGCACGAGAGGTTCTCGAACAAGGATCAAGGTCAGCGCTACATCACTTATTTCTTTCTTGTTTAGTCTTCGCTCAGATTCGCTATGAGGGCATTCTCTTTTGCTTAATTATAGTGGGGTATTTATTTTATGCCCGAAGAGAGCTATTCCTCCAACTTCCACAGTTAAAGCAATGGCTCTTCGTCTATCCGTTACTTTTTCTGCCCTCAATATTGCAGCGAATTATTGTGGATCCAGTTCATTACCAAGTGCCAAGTGACGAGGTAATGTTTGGGACTCAGCATGTGTTGGCACACGCAAAGAGCTTTTTGATGACTTTTACCGATTTTAGATTCTTTTTCCCGTACGCAACTGTGATGAACCTCTTCGTTTTGGTTTTTGGCTTGGCTGCGTTTGCACTGAGGCGAGTGGAAATTCTTAAGCTGAAAGAACTGCCCTTTGTTAAATTGCTTGCATTGGTAGTGAGCACATATCTAATTTTTATGATGTCGTATTTCATGGGCGACCCATTGAGCTATATATCTGCCAGATATTTTATACTCTTTTTCTTAGTGATTTCGTTTTTGTTTGTTCCAGTAGTGCGTTCCTATTTACCCAGTCTGAAAGCGCGTTACTATTGGGGAGCAGCGATTGCAATTTTTGCTCTCTATCATCCAGTGAGTATCGAGGGAAAATTTTATTTTCCATACCTCAACATTCGAGTATTACAGCAAGAGTACAATTTTTTGGAGCGGCAAAAAAATAATGCCAGGCGCATATTGATTGTGGCAAACGATCCAGCCTTCTATTCGATACAAAAAAAATCCGCTATTACATTTGATTTTTATCGACAATCGAAAGATAGAATTATCTCCTGGAAGAAACAAAAGTTAGTTGAGGATATCTACGTATTTCAATTGATCAATTTGAAAACCGAGGAGCCATTTCCAGGAACTTCTCTTAAAGGGAGTGCAACGCTATCTGTAGTTGAATCGCACCCAATTATGCCAAACCCTAGCGACAGATTTGAATTAAGAATTTCAAAAGTGATGGATTGAATGAGCGTACCTAACAAATCGAATCTGATGGAGGCAATCTGTTCCTGCTTTCGTAATCCCAAGTGGATTGCCGTATTTATGGGAATCTTCACTTTCGCCTATGGATATGAGCTCATCATGATTGAGCTAGATCACTTTCATATCGGGATTATGGCTAAGCCAGCTATAGACATCCTCAATGGAAAGAACCTATTCTCTGAAACCTATTTCTATCAAG
>JAAHTH010003149.1_pt1 | contig 11646 bp, 15 predicted proteins | sample 6116091 | NCBI WGS metagenome assembly JAAHTH01 (sample SAMN13939990, study PRJNA603662) | sponge metagenome | isolation source: marine sponge | host: Mycale hentscheli | place: New Zealand | collected 2006
GGGGCGATGGGTAGGTACCTAAGGGGCAAAATGCCCCGATCCGAAAGCATGGATGATCCACAAGGTCGGTCTAATCGCAGGCGCAAAGGCATGGCTATTCTCAAGCAGCGTCAAACAGAGGGTGAGCGGCGCGCTGCTGAGCTAAAGCGGAAGAAAGAGCAAGAGATACGGAAGAGAAAGGCGGGAAGAGTTCTTGCTGAGCGCAAGAAGGAAGGCGAGGAAAGGTCTGCTCGTTTGAAGAAGCAGAAAGAAGAGCAGATTGCTAGACGCAGGGCAGCGCCTGCTGTTGCCAAGGCTGCGGGTCAAGCGACGGGCGGGACTGCGGAGCAAGCCGCGATGACCGCTGCAACCAAGCCTGCCTCTAAGGCCCCTGCTCCGCCAAAGGCTCCTGCCGCCAAAACACCTGCTCCCAAGGCCCCTGCCCCTAAGGCGAAGGTCGCCAAGTCCACGTCTTCCAAGACCACGCCAGCACTTACCGGCGACAAAAAATACAACGTTGGGGTGAGCAAGGGCGGCGTTCCGTTCAGGGAAGCTTTTAAGTACCGCCGTGCTGAAGCGTTGAAGGGTGGTCCTAAAACGTTCACTTGGAACGGCAAGAAATACACAACTGAATTAAAGAAGCCGGTCAAGAAGATGGGGGGTGGCATGATGAAATCTAAGATGGCATCCAAGGGTGGTGCTCGTGGTGGCCGTAGGGCTATGGGCATGAAGTCTGGCGGCTTCCCTGACTTGAACAAGGACGGCAAGGTCACACAGGCGGACATCTTGCAGGGTCGAGGTGTTGCCAAGAAGAAAGCTGGCGGCATGATGAAGTCTAAGGGCATGGCAAAGGGCGGCGCTATGAAGAAGAAGGGCTACTCTATGGGTGGTGCTGTCAAGAAGAAGCCTACGAAGCCACGCGGTGTAGGCGCGGCCACTCGCGGTTACGGCAGGGCGATGAAGTAATGGCTGCTCCGTTATTCCCGATAATGGCCCTCATTGCCAAGAAGGGCGTTGAGGCTGCGATCAAGAAGTATGGCAAGACTGCGGTTAAGAAGGCCCAGGAGGCCTCTAAGAACCAGCCCACGCCAAAGTACATACGGGATCAGAAAGGCCCGTCGATTGCTGATCGTGAGCGTGCCGCGACTGCAGCTAAGAAGACTCGCAACCGTGTTGCTGCGGGCACGGTTGGCGCTACTGGGGCTATGGCCGGAATAAACGAGTTGATGACCCGCGTTGGTCGTGCGGAGATGGAGAAGCGTGGCATCAAGCCATCCAAGTCTCCTATCAAGAGAGCCAAAGGCGGCATGGCCAATAAGCGCACTAAGAGCACCAAGTGGGAAGCCAAGTGGGGATAGAAGATCTACTACGGGATGCCTTGTCTGAGGAAGCTCGTGCGGCATCTGAACAGATGGCTGACATTGAGTTTGAGGATGAGATTCAGACCCGCCTTCCTGAAGACCTTCGCTACGGCGGTCTTTATGGCCTTATGTCTTACCTAGGCATGCAGGGTCAGGGCGACCAAGAAGGATCAATAGGCCGACGCGCTGTTATCAAGCCTAAAGGCATGCCGAGGGGTGGTGAAGAGCAGCTTGCATCAACCATCGCTGGTTCGTACTATTTGCCACAAGCAGACGCTGATCGTGTTGCTAGGAGGATAGATCAAGGGATGGGTCTTGATTTCTACCAAGGCTCTTACCCCAAGCCTGATGAGATCAGATACTTTCAAGCAACCAGTCCAAAAACAATAGAGGACTATGGTGTTGGTGATTTAGATCAAACATCAGACACCGTTTCTCATGAGCTATTCCATAGAGGTCAAAACCTGCCTTTCTTGGAAGAGATGCTTGAAGAGGTAAATCAGAAGATGGATCTAGCTGACCGCGATTCTGTGATGGGCCGCGTTGAGTACGAGCGTCTTAAAGATGAACGATCTAGGCTCAGAAATCTTGTGCGCGAAGGGCACTACTACCTAGATGCCTTGGCCAAAAAGAATCCAACCACCAGTGAAGACAAACAAAGAAGAGATGATCTATTGGATGTCTACGGTTACTATCCCATAGGTTCGGACAGAAGTCGTCTAGAAGAGCTTGAAGCTTTGCAGGACGATATCGTTAACTACTTAACGCCTGAAAAACAAAAGGAACTTGGGGTAGGGCTTCCAACCCCTGCGGCGAAACCAAAAGAACCGCCAGGCTTTGTTGAAAGGGCAATAGACTACGCTAAGGACATTTTTTAATTGCCATATCTGCAAAGCAACATCCCGCACTTCAAGGCGTGGGTGAGACGGGAATACACACACAATCACGAGAAATACCATGGCGAGTTTTTACACGCGATGGTTATTGCTGTAACGACTATGCCTACGAGATGCCTCAGTTTTCAGGTCATTTTCACTGGGTGTGAAGCTGACGAAGATGAGGATGAACCGAATATTCATGGTGGAGCCATGTGGGCAAGAATGCCGATCACTGCTTTGGTTGCGGATACGCCGTTTGAGGAATGGCCAGAGCCTATGGCGGTACATGATGCCCAGCCTTGGGATTGTTCCTCTCACACTCATGCTGTTTATGTTTTAGATCGCGCAACTCCGTGCCCCTGGATGGCCAAGATTGGTGGGGAAATGTACCCCGCGAAGTACTTGTTTACTGTGGATTACGCTGAGAATGAGATCGCTGATGATCCTGCACAGCACAAACAATCGCATGTGATGGAGTTACTTGATGCTGGCGAGTGGACGGGGAATATAGTAGCTTTGCCAAACAACAGGGTGAGGGTTACGCATCCTGCGTGGTTTGAGACTGGTGATGGTGCTCCTGATTTTAAGCCGTCTCAGCACATTCATTACAGCAAGTCGGATTTGGATTATACGTTAGACGTGAATCGTATCTTCGATAATCTGTACGCAGACAAAGACTGAGACGAACTCAGAAAGGGCGAGCCATGGCTATAGAGCGCGGTGTAGATGACGTAGATATCGATGACCTTGGTATCGAAGACAATTCAAAAGAAGTTCAGATTGCTGACGGCGCTGAAGATGAATTGATGTTTGATGGCATGGACGATGAAGATGCCATGATGATGGATGATGGCACCATGGTCTTTGGTGAAAACGAACTTGGCACTGACGCTCCTCTTGCTTTTGATGCAAACCTTGCAGAAGAACTTGATCAGGCGGACTTGGGTCGAATCTATTCTAATTTGATGGGTGACATTGATGATGATCGCTCGTCTCGCAAGGAGTGGATTGACCAGTACACTGAGGGCTTGAAGTTCTTGGGCATGAAGTTTGAAGATCGCACAGAGCCGTTTGACGGCGCTTCTGGCGTAGTTCACCCGCTTCTAGCCGAATCTGTCACTCAGTTCCAAGCGCAAGCCTACAAGGAAATGCTGCCCTCTGGCGGGCCTGTTAAGACTATGGTTATGGGCATGGGTACGCCACAGACCGATTTGCAGGCTGCTCGTGTACAGGAGTACATGAATTACCTGATCACTCAGGAGATGAAAGAGTACGATCCTGAGACTGACCAGTTGCTTTTCTATTTGCCCTTGTCTGGCAGTGCGTTCCGCAAGGTTCACTTTGACCAATCGCTGGGTCGCCCTGTATCGCGCTTCAGCCCATCTGAGAAACTGATTGTGCCTTACGGCACCACCAGCCTTGATGATGCGGTTCGTATCACGCATGTAATTGGCATGTCGATGAACGAGGTTCGCAAGCTTCAGCAGGTTGGTTTTTATCGTAAGACTAAAATGTCTGATGGTAATAGCGAGTACGTTGATACGGACGAGATTGATGAAGAGGTTGATGAACTGCAGGGCGTCAAGCCTTCTGGTAGTTCAAGCGATTATGAATGTGAGTTACTTGAAGTACATGTAGAGCTTGATATCCCAGGCTTTGAGGATGTGGATGGGAATGGCGAAGAGACAGGAATCAAACTACCGTACATCGTCACGATTTCACCGAAGCATTCAACAATCCTTTCCATTCGCAGGAACTATGTACAAGCGGACGTTATGCGCCGTCGCATTGACTATTTTGTGCATTACAAGTTTCTGCCAGGTGTTGGTTTTTATGGTTTTGGTCTGACCCACATGATTGGTGGGTTGTCTCAGGCATCCACTTCGATTCTGCGTCAGTTGATCGATGCCGGTACATTGGCGAACCTGCCTGCTGGATTTAAGGCTCGTGGCATTCGTATTCGTGATAACGATGTACCGCTGCAACCTGGTGAGTTCAGAGACATGGATGCGCCTGGTGGGTCATTGCGCGATGCGTTGATGCCTTTACCGTTCAAGGAACCAAGCGGCACACTGCTGCAGTTGCTGGGTATGCTGGTTGAAGCAGGCCGTCGCTTTGCTTCTGTTGGTGATATGCAGGTTGGTGATGGCAACCAAGAGGCGCCTGTTGGCACAACGATTGCGTTGCTTGAGCGTGGTAGCCGTGTAATGAGCGCGATACACAAGCGCATGCATTACAGCCAGCGGATTGAGTTCAATATTCTTGCACGGGTGATTAAAGACTCACCGATCAAGGCGTATCCATATCAGATAGCCAGTGGCCAGCAGCAGTTGATGGCTCAGGACTTTGATGATCGTATTGACATTATTCCTGTTTCTGACCCGAACATATTCTCTATGAGTCAGCGCGTTATGCTTGCCCAAGAGATGATGCAGATGGTTCAGTCGAACCCGCAGATTCATGGGCCTCAAGGTATGTACGAGGCGTATCGACGCATGTACGAAGCGATGGGCGTGCAGCAGATCGAGCAATTGTTGCCACCACCTCCGCAGCCACAGCCTGTTTCGCCTGCAATGGAGAACTCTGCGTTTTTGCAGATGCAGCCTGCACAGGCGTTTCCTGATCAAGATCATGACGCGCACATTGATTCACACGTTGCATTGTTAAAGACTCCAGTCGTGTCTTCTGCCCCTCCTGGGCAGCAGCAAGGTATGGCTATGATTCAAGCGCACATCTATCAGCATATTGACCTGAAAGCGCGTGAGATGGCTCAGCAAGACCCTGAGATCACTCAAATGCAGCAACAAATGCAGCAGATGCAGCAACAAGGTCAGATGGATCCGATGATGATGCAGCAGGTTCAGATGCAAATGCAGCAGATGCAGCAGCAAATGCAATTGGTCATGGAAGACAAAGTGGCTCAGATCTCTATGCAGTTGACTGAGGCCATGGCACCAGAACTCACCCCGCCACAGCAGGATGACCCATTGGTCAACCTGCGTGACCGTGAGCTTGATATTAAAGAAGCTGATTTGCAGCGTAAGGCTGAAGAAGCTGATCGAAGAATTAATCTGGAAAGTGAGCGTATTGATAACACTGCTGACATGGCAGATGAGAGAATGGACCTACAGCGTGAGTTGGCTGAGATGAAGGACGAAGTTGCTCGTGAGCGAATTGGCTTGCAGCGGTCCGCACAAATGGCTAAAACTGCAGAGAATATGGCAAAAGATTTTTTCGGTAATCGATAGAGAGATTTACAATGAGTTCAGTACGAAAGAAAATGGCTGAGATACACAAGGCTCAGAACAAAGAACGCGAGGCATTAAAGAATGCAGAAGCAGAAGAAGCCGTTGTTGAAGCGGTTGCGCCGACTCCTGAGCCGGTGGTCGAGGAAGTGGCGGAACCCGAAGCTGTAAAAGAGTCCGTTGAAAATTCACCTGAAGAAGTTTCTGAAGAATCTACTGAAGAAGAGTAAAGGTAAAAACATGATCAAGCGTCAAACAAGTTTTCCCCAGCCTAAGGTCACCGATAGCAAGGTATCTATCAAAGACCAAGGCACTGTGAATTATGCAAAGGCCGAGTCTGTAGCTACGCCTACTTCGTCTGCCCCATTTGGTGCAGGTGAGTCTCGTGGTGGTGGTGCGGCATTGCGCGGTAAGAAGTTCAGAGGAGTCTTCTAATGAGCTTGATGCCTATTCAAGGTTATTCACCTAATCGTCAAGATTACATTGATGATCCCGATACGTTTAATTTCAGAATGCCTACGCCGATTAATTTGACCACGGGCAGGCCAGAGCAAGGAAGGATTTTAAAAAGTCAGGTTCCCACTGGAAGAGGCACGGTTCCTGATGATTATGACTATGGAAGTAAACCGACAGCGCCTCAACCACCTGCCACGCAACAGCAAACTGGCGGTTCTTTTGAGTCGGCTTACATCGATTGGATGGAGTCTAAGCCTACGCCGCCACGTCGGCCTAAAGGTATGGGTGCGGCAAGCAAAAAGTATCAAAAAGCGAACAGGGATTACAAAGAAAATCTAAAACAGTGGGAGGCAAGCAAGCCATCAAGGGCTTCTTTTGTTCCTTCTTCAACTGCTCCCACAGCCCCAACTGCACCTGTCGTTCAACCAGATTATGCGCCACCTTTTCGCGAAGAATTGCCAGATAGGTTTGCAGGAAGGTATGTGCCCCAAGGATCAATCCTTGGTACACCAGACATGTCGATATCAAGCAACATTGTTGGTCAGTCTTATGATCCAAACTTTGCAGCAAGCTTTAGGCCACCGCCTCAACCACCTGGTAGCACCTTTGGCGGATACGGTCAGCAAGCGCCCATGGCAGCACTAGCTCCATATGCAGGCATGGCTCAATCTCAGCCTATGCCAACTGACTTTTTCCCAACATACATACCAAGGCCCGACCCAATTATTGAGACGGTGCAGAGACCTGAGCCTAATAGACCAGCACCAAGACCTAATCAATACCCAGTAATGTCTTCTGACATACCAGGAGCGATTCCAGGGCAAACGCCTGGAGTTGATTTTGATGTTTTTGAAAACCCAATGGGTGGTTACATTAGATAAATGGATTCACTGTCTCTCGCGGCTTACATTTATAAGAAGATAGATCAATATGAGGAGTCTCATATTGATTACATAACCTCTGGCAATATCAAGGATATGGAGGACTACAAATTTGCGATGGGTGAGTTATCAATGCTTCGCACCCTTCGTGATGAACTAAAAGAAGCGTTGCATATTGAAGGAGATCCCCTCGATGAGTGATCTATTATTAGATTCCATCGCATCAAAACCGTCCGTTACGGATGCATATGTGAATGAAGATGAACGGGTTTTAGACCCGTCTGTGCTAGACAAGTCTTTGGTAGAAAGAATGCCAAACCCAACTGGATACCGTTTGTTAGTACTTCCTTACAAAGGGAAGGGCATGACAGATGGCGGTATACAGTTAATCCAATCAACGCTCGACAAGGAAAATCTTGCTACTTCTGTTTGTTATGTCATGAAGATGGGCCCGCTTGCCTATCAAGACTACGAGAAGTTTGGCGATGACCCATGGTGTGAAGTTGGTGATTGGGTGCTTATTGGTCGTTATGCCGGTGCTAGGTTCTCCCTTGAGGATGACCATGAAGTGCGAATAATTAACGATGATGAGGTGATTGGAACCATTCTTAACCCCGACGATATTAAGTCTGCATAGGTAAAACAAAATGTCAGAAGAAACGTTGACTGAAGCGTTATCAAAGCTTGATGACGAAAACATAAACAAGGCCGCGCTTCCTGAGCACAAACGTGTTGAGGAAGAGGTCCAAGAAGAACCTACTTACATTGAGTTTTCTGAAGAAGAGGCTGAATCAATTGCACCAGTTACTGAAGACTCTGTTCGTGAAGAGTTTGAGTCGCCTGATACTGATGCAGAGCCGGAGCTTACAGAAGCTGAAAGGCGTGCTCGTTCTGCACAGGAACGGATCAATAAGGCTGTTGGCCAAGCAAAAGACTTTCAACGCAGAGAGTTGCAAGCACTTCAGTACGCGAAAGAGCTACAAGCGCAGAATGAGCAATTAGCTTCTCAACTGCAAAACACTCAAGCGTCTACTGCTGAGCAAAACTTGAAGATGCAGGAAACGTACAGAAACGAGTTTGCTAGTCGCGTGGATACTCAAGCCGAAGCGGCTAAGCGCAACCTCAAGTCTGCTTATGAGTCTGGTGATCCAGAAGCCATGGCTGAAGCGCAACAGTTGCTTGCAAAAGCGGAAGCTGATCGTAACTCACTGGCTCAGTATCAACGAGATCTTGAGCAGTACAAAGTTGATTACGCTAACTGGCTTGATCAACAAGAAGCGAATGCTCAAGCAGAGCAAGAGCTTGCTCAACAGCAACCTGTTTATCAAGAACCTGAATACCAAGAGCCATCACCAAAGGCCCAAGACTGGGCTTCTGCAAATGAATGGTTCGGTACAGATTCCGTTATGACAAATGTGGCTTTTGCTATACATAACGACTTAATACAGAGCGGTGTTGACTTAGAATCTGATGATTACTACGCTCAAATTCATTCTCGTAGGAGGCAGGAACTGCCGCATAAATTTCACGAGCACACTCACGCGGGAGACAACCAAAAACCCGTCCAAACTGTTGTCTCTGGATCGCGCACGACTGGAAGTGGACGCAATCAAAACTCTCGTAGAGTTGAACTGACAACAAGTGAACAAGCATTAGCGAGGAAGCTTGGAGTACCGTTCAAAGAATACGCAAAACAGAAAATGAGGCTGCAACGATCATGAATGACGAAGTAAAGGGTTCTAATAGAACACCAAGAAGTAGTGGAAGCCGTGAGGCTAAAGCTGCGCGAAAACCATGGAAGCCGCCTCAAGCGTTGGAAACTCCTGACGCGCCTCCTGGGATGCAGTATCGATGGCTGCGAACCCACATCCGTGGGGAAGCAGACAAAACTAATGTCCACATGAGACTTCGTGAAGGGTACGAACCCGTACACCCAAGCGAAATTTCAGGGTTTGACTTACCCGTCATTGACGAGGGAACTCATACTGGAACTGTGGGTGTTGGCGGGTTGATGCTTGCTAAAATCCCTGAGGAGACCGTTCAAGAAAGAAATGCTTATTTTGCTCAACAGACCGACCAACAGATGCATGCTGTTGATAACGATCTGATGAGAGATGAGCATCCTGCAATGCCAATCTCTAACGAGAGAAAGACGCAGGTATCTTTTGGCCGAGGAAAGAAATGACCTCATTTTTGATTGTGTTTAACTAGGAGATCCCAAATGGCGAATCAAGATGCCGCTTTTGGAATGCGTCCAGTGCGTATGGTGGGCGGCGCCCCCTATACTGGTGGACAAAGCCGATATCGGATCGCTGCTAACTATGGGACCAGTATCTTCCAAGGAGATATGGTTGCCCAGGTTACTGGTGGTACGGTAGAGGTTCACGCTGACGGAGGCACTGTGCCTGTTGTTGGTGTGTTTAACGGTTGTCAGTACACTGATCCCACGACAAGTGAGCAGGTTTACAGCAACTTCTACCCCGCAAGCACTAATGCTTCGGACATCATCGCTTTCATTATCGATGATCCGAATGTTGTGTACGAAGTCCAAGCCGATGCGGCTTTTCCTGTTGCTGACTTGTTCGGTAACTTTGACATCGTATACACAACTGCAGGTAGCACGGTGACTGGCATTTCAGGTGCTGAACTTGAAGTTTCAACCGGTGGAACAGCAACTACGTTGCCTATTAAAGCCCTTGATATTTCAGGAGACCCTGAAAATTCAGACGTAAGCGCAGCAAACACTAACGTGCTTGTTGTTATCCAAAACTCAATATACGGCGTCAAAGGCGCTGGCTTAGCATAGGAGGCTAACTAATGGCTATTTCAAGAGCACAATTAGCCAAAGAGCTAGAGCCTGGTCTCAACGCTTTATTTGGTATGGAATACGCTCGTTATGAAAACGAGCATGCCGAGATCTTTGATACTGAATCTTCAGACCGAGCGTTTGAAGAAGAAGTTCTGATCGTAGGCTTTGGTAACGCTCGTGATAAGTCTGAAGGACAAAGTGTCGGTTACGACTCAGCTTCTGAAGGCTTCACTTCTCGTTACACCCACGAAACTGTTGCGCTTGCTTTCGCGTTGACCGAGGAAGCGGTAGAAGATAATTTGTATGACCGCCTTGGTGCGCGTTATACGAAGGCTCTTGCGCGCAGCATGGCACACACCAAGCAAGTTAAAGCTGCTAACGTATTGAACAATGCGTTCAACTCTAGCTTTGCTGGTGGCGATGGCGTTGAGTTGATTGATGACGCACACCCCCTTGCTGGTGGTGGTACGTTCTCAAACCGACCCACAGCTTACGCAGATCTGAACGAGACCTCGCTTGAAGATGCTTTAATCAGCATTTCCACGTTTGTAGATGATCGTAATATGATCTTGGCTCTTCAAGGCGTTAAGTTGATTGTTCCACCACAGCTTCAGTTTGTGGCGGATCGTCTTCTGGATACTCCCGGACGAGTAGCTACGGCTGACAACGACATCAACGCAATCAGGAACATGGGCATGCTGCCGCAAGGTTATGCAGTGAACCATTTCTTGACTGACACTGATGCTTGGTTTGTCAAAACCGACTGCCCAGATGGGTTCAAGCACTTCGAGCGAAGCCCGATCTCAACTTCTATGGAAGGTGATTTCGACACAGGCAACGTGCGTTACAAGGCCCGCGAGCGATACAGCTTCGGCTTCAGTAACCCACGCGCTGTGTTCGGCTCTCAAGGCGCTTAATTGTTCCACGTGGAACAATGAGATAAGGGGCACATTGTTGCCCCTTTTCTTTTTCTGGGTGTTAACCTATGATTCAGATGAACTGAGAAAAACAGCCCTAGCGACCGACTCAGCGGACGTTACGAAGACACTAGGGTTAATCCTTTCGTAAGAGGTACTTATAATGGCACAGACCACTTTTTCTGGCCCTGTTCGTTCGGACAGCGGCTTTCAAATTCCTGTTGTTACCACCGCAAATCTTCCTGCCGCGACAAGCGTTGTTGCTGGAACGGCGTATGTTGTTTCTGACAACGGCGCTGGCGACAACGAATACTGCATCGTAATCAGCACTGGGGCTGCTTGGGTGACTGCTATCGGCGCTGCATTGTCCTAATTGGAGATAAAGAATGGCTGATACAGTTACTTCTCAAACCATCCAGGATGGTGAGCGCAAAGCAGTTCTTAAGTTCACAAACATTAGTGATGGAACAGGCGAGTCGGCAGTAACCAAAATTGATGTAAGTGCCCTTTCGGCTAATAGTGCTGGCGCTGCCTGTACTGAAGTAGCTGTGGCGAAAATCTGGTGGCAGTGCGTCGGCATGGGCGTTGAGCTTTTGAACGACGCCACTACAGATACTTTGATTATTGGCCTTTCTCCTGATTCAAATGGATATCACGATTATTCAGATTTTTCTGGCATCCCAAATGATGCAAGTTCTGGAAAGACTGGTGATGTGAAGTTCACTACGATTGGGGCAAGCAGCACAGACACTTACACTGTAATTGTCGAAGTGTTAAAGAGTTACTAATGACTACTTCTGGAAGCTCTGATTTCGAGCCAGATGTTGCGGAGTACATAGAGGAAGCATTTGAAAGATGCGGCCTTGAATATCGCACTGGCTATGATGGCGTAACTGCCAGACGGTCTCTCAACCTTTTATTTGCTGACTGGGCTAATAGAGGACTGAATCAGTGGACTGTTACAAATAGCGCAGAAACCCTTTCTCAGGGCAGTCAGTTTATCGATTTGTCAGCCACAACAATTGCTGTGCTTGACGTTGTTATCCGACGACCAGATGGATCACCAACCACCGACATATCTATGGAACAGGTAGCTCGCTCTGAATACTGCAATCCTACA
>JAAHTH010003151.1_pt1 | contig 11639 bp, 11 predicted proteins | sample 6116091 | NCBI WGS metagenome assembly JAAHTH01 (sample SAMN13939990, study PRJNA603662) | sponge metagenome | isolation source: marine sponge | host: Mycale hentscheli | place: New Zealand | collected 2006
GAATTACCAAAAGACAATATATTGAACCGGTCAATGTTTAAGGCCGTTGGTATAAGAAGCCGAGTTTTGTTTTTGCGCCATATTTTGCAGATGCCGATCCTGACCTTGAAGTCATGGCTGGTGAGCTTGATGTTATTTTTGCCAAAATCACTGCGGATGCTGCACAGTAATTAGAACTTGTCGTCGTAGGATTTGCGCCCGATGCGGCATGCTAAAACTGTGAATGTATCGCGCTTAAATCCTGCTTTGGCTTCTGATTTCAAATCTTCAACGCTGTCGACCCACACGCCATGTCCCCCAAGCGCGTTGGCAACTGTCGGGAAGTTTGATCCTGTGAAATCAACACCCAGATTTGGGCGTTGAGAAGCGCGTTGTTTCATTTCAATTAGCGTCAGGCTTTCATCAACCAAGACACAGATGATAATTGGGATTTTATGTTCACGTAAGGTTGCAAGTTCACCCAAGCCCATTTCCATGCCAGCATCTCCCACAAATGCAATTACGGGTGTTTCCGGGCTTGCCTGTTTATAACCTGCTGCAAGCGGAACGGCGCATGCCATGGTGCATAAGGCTGATGATTGAAGCATGCCTCTTGGATGGTGACATTGCCACATTTGGCTTAGTAGAATTCTATGTGCACCGCTATCTGCGGTAACCACAGTATCGTTTGGAGAAACTTCGCGCAGTGTTTCAAAAACACGATCTGGGCCAAACTCAGAATCTGCCTTGAACATTGTTTCTAGTTCATCACGTGCAGCTGCCAATTCGCTTGAAATTGAATCCCGCTTTGGTGTCATTTCCCCAGACAACATTTCAAGTGTCGGTGCAAGTGAACCACGCAAGGTGTGGCTGACATGTTGCATTCCGTGCAAACGTGCAATGGGTGTAATCTCAATGACAGTTTTGTCCTTTGCCCATGGATTTCGCCATCCAATGCGCATTTCAATTGGATCATATCCGAGCAATAAAGTTACATCCGCCTTTTCCAGAACGGGCATAATAACTTTGTCTGCTTTTTGAGAAAGACCAACGCCGCCAAAGCTTAGGTCAGACGCATCATCGATTAATCCTTTCGCCTTATAAGAAGCTATTACCGGAATGTTGAAACGCTCGCAAAAAGCTCTGATTTCTTTTCCAGCATTTTCGTTAACAGCGTCTACACCCAGAATTGCAACCGGATGTTTGGCGCTTTCCAGAGCTTTTGCTGCCTCGACAAACATCTCATCTTTTGCGGGCGTAATTACCGGTATCGGTATTGCTCCAACATGCAGGTCTTCAGTTGAGGGACTTTCAGCAACTGAAACAGGGACGTCGATATGAACTGGGCCTGCTTGAGGTTCCTGCGATATGGTAATGGCCTTTTGTGCGATCAAGCCGCATGTTGAGGTGGTTCCTAGGAAAGTTGCCTTTGTTATTGGACGCAGCATTTGTGCGTGATCAAATACCTGGTGGGTGTAACTTTCAGCTTCAGCGCCATCAACACAGCCTGCAACAAAAATCAGTGGTACGCGGTCTTGCATGGCGTTTGCTACAACGTTGACGGCATTTGCAACGCCTGGGCCAATGGTTGCAACCAGTACTGGTGGAAAGCCATCCGCATGCCAACTGCCTTCTGCCATGAAGCCTCCGGAGTTTTCGTGCTTGATCAGAACGAACTCGATTCCTACACGATCAAAGGCATCAATGATTGCAAGAACTTCACCGCCAGGAATTCCGTAGGCACGCTTGCAACCATTTTTTGCAAGCGTTTGAGCTAACATGTCTGCGGAGGTTGGTTTTTTGTCTGTAGACATTCAATAATTCCATTTGCTTCAAGTTCGTTGAGCTTTTCCTCGCTTAGTCCAAGATGTTTGGAGAGGATTTCTCTTGTATCTTCTGCGCGCACAGGTGGCGCCTTGTTGTATTGTATGGGTGTATCGCTGAAATTGAGTGGGTTGCCGATTAATGAGACGCCATCTTTTGCATTGTCTCGATGCGCCATATTGATTGCCATTTGGCGATGCTGAATTTGTGGATCGGAGAATGTTTGAGCCAGGTCATTGACGGGTCCACAGGGGACACCCGCTACGTCCAGCGTGTTCAGCCAATGGGTTGAAGATTGCTGTTTTGTGTATTCCTCTATGAGAGGTATCAAAATTTGCCTGTTTAAAACCCGGTCCTTGTTTTTTTCAAATCTTGGGTCTGTAGCCAGTTCGCTTGCTCCGATTACTTCGCACATGCGGGTGAATTGCGCGTCATTGCCGGTAGCAATAATGAAAGATTGATCCGAAGCAGGGAAAGTACTGTAGGGAACGATCGTTGGATGCTCGTTTCCGCGTCTTGGGGGTACATCACCAGATACAAGATAACCAGCACCCTGATTGATAAGCCATGCTACCTGACAATCAAAAAGTGAGATGTCCAGATGCTGACCCTTGCCGGATGTGTGTCTGGCATTAAGCGCGGCAAGGATTGCAACGCTTGCATACATTCCGCACATGACGTCGGCGATGCCAACGCCGCATTTCATGGGTTCACCGCCATCTTCATCGGCTTTTCCTGTAAGGCTCATAATACCGCCCATGCCCTGAATCAGAAAATCATAACCGGGACGTTTTGCATAAGGACCGGTCATGCCAAATCCTGTGATGGAACAATAAATGAGTTTGGGATTAATTTTCGAAAGTGATTCATAATCAAGATTATATCGAGCCAAGTCACCCGACTTGAAATTTTCAACGAGGATATCGCAATTTGCAGCAAGTTCTTTGATTATGGACTGGCCTTCAGACTTTGTAAGATCAACGGCCACGGAGTTTTTGTTCCGATTTGCCGCAAGATAATAGGCGCTTTCAGTTGTATCATTGCCGTCTTCGTCTTTTAAAAACGGAGGTCCCCAAAACCGGGTATCATCTCCTTTTTCCGGGCGTTCGATTTTTATGATCTCTGCACCCATGTCACCAAAGAGCTGCGTGCATGTTGGTCCAGCCAAAATTCGGGACAGGTCAAGAACCTTGAGACCCTGTAACGGCCCGTGTTTTGTCTCTTGATTTGAATTCATAAACTAAAGTCTTTCTAAAAATCGCATTCAGGCATAACAGGTTGGCTAAATCTGGCAATAAAATAAATTCATATATGTAATTCATATATGACGAAGTTAGAGCTTGCAGAGGACTATTTTTCAACTTTTGGTGAAATGATTGTTATTGAAAAAACATCATTCAACTTGCCAAGCAACATCACTTTTCTGTATTGATTTCAATAATTGCAGCATTTTCGGAAATAAATTTTAATGAACCTTGTTATCACCAATGAAGCTTTGGAACGTGAGGGTAAGTTTGCTCATTCTGATTTGACCGCAAAAGGTGAACAACGTGCACGGGTTGGGCTTACCAAACTAAAAACACTATGGTTCAATACCGGAACGCTTTGTAATCTTGCCTGTGTGAATTGCTATATAGAATCAACTCCCAAGAATGATCGTCTTGTTTATCTCACCCATGCTGAGGCTGTTGCCTATTTGGATGAAATTCGTGACCATGAGTTGGGCACTGAAGAAGTCGGGATCACTGGCGGCGAACCGTTTATGAACCCTGATATTCTCGACATTATGGAAACGTCATTGGAGCGCGGCTTCAAATTGCTGGTTTTAACTAACGCTATGCGGCCGATGATGAAATGTGCCGAAGGGTTGTTGAAACTTCACGAAACCTATGGTGATCAAATGACACTTCGAGTTTCTGTTGATCACTTCAAGGCAGAGCTTCATGAAGAAGAGCGGGGACCGAATTCCTGGGAGCCGATGATGAAGGGGCTTCAATGGTTGTCTCAACACGGTTTTAATATTGATGTTGCAGGCCGTACGCGATGGGGAGAAGAAGAGCAATTGCGCGATGGGTTTGCAGCCTTCTTCAAGAAGTACGATATTGCCGTAGATGCACATGAAAAAAAGCGCCTTATTTTATTTCCTGAAATGGAAGACAATGATGATGTTCCAGAAATTACGACTGCTTGTTGGGGTATATTGGGTGTTAATCCTGCAGACATGATGTGTGCATCTTCTCGAATGGTTGTGAAGCATAAGGGTGATGCTAAACCTTCTGTTCAGGCTTGCACCTTGCTTGCCTATGACCAACAATTTAACCTGGGTAATACACTGAAAGATGCATCTCAACCTGTGCCCTTAAACCACCGTTTTTGTTCCAAATTTTGCGTGCTTGGTGGCGGTGCATGTAGTGTGAAAGATTAAGTAATGCTTGCAATTATTGGTGGTACCGGTCTTTATGATATTCACGGTGTTGAGCTCGTTTCAGAGCAGGAAATTGACACGCCATTTGGCAAGCCTTCTGCGCCTGTAAAAACCTTGCGTGCAGGTGACAAGGAATTTTTATTCTTGCCACGTCATGGTGCGGGGCACGCCTTTTTGCCCCATGAAATCAACTATCGTGCAAACATTTTTGCTTTAAAAAAAGCTGGTGCGCGTTTGGTTGTTGGGTTTTCTGCGGTGGGTAGTTTGCAAGAGGAAATTGCCCCTGGTGATTTCACAGTTCCCTCGCAATATCTAGATTTGACCAAGGGCAAACGGGAGTATACTTTTTTTGGCAGCGGAATTGCTGCGCATGTTTCTACAGCTATTCCAACTTGTCCGGATTTATCCTCCTGGATTGCCAGTGTTGCCAAAGCCAATGGAACGACGCTTCATACTGACAAGACTTATGCTTGCGTTGAGGGGCCCCGTCTTGGCACAAAGGCTGAGAGCTTCTTTATGCGAGGCGCAGGGTGTGATCTTGTTGGCATGACCAATGTGCCGGAAGTGTTTCTGGCACGAGAAGCTCAGCTATCCTATGCAACAATTTGTATTGCAACAGATTATGATTGTTGGCTTGAAGACCCAGAACAACATGTAACAGTACAGGCAGTGATTGAACGGTTTGGTGCCAGCCTCGAAAAGGCAAAGGGTCTATTGATGGAGATGTTGAAAACTCCACTGCCCGTGGTCGACGAAGAATATCGCAAGGCACTTGCTATGGCTGTACTTACGCCAGACAGTGCCCTGGATAAAAATCAACTTGCCATGCTTGAAGTACTAAGAGCCTAAATGATTTCGGTTATCATTCCACTCGCGCCTGATGAGGAGATGTGGAAGGAACTTGTTCCACAACTTTCAAACTTGCCTGATCAATCGGAAATTCTGCTCGTTGTTGGCATTGGCGAAAGTGCCGATGTTTCTGATTTTGAGAATGTACGGGTTGTTGAAGGTTCTGAGGGCAGGGCGGGGCGCATGAATTCTGGTGCTGCAAAGGCAAAGCACGATTTTTTGTGGTTTCTGCATGCAGATAGCAGGTTGGCGGCAAATACAGTTGATAAATTGACAGCTGCTTACGATCCGGAATCTCGAGGGCTGTATTATAATGATTTAAAGTTCCTGGATGATGGTCCCAAGCTGATCAAGCTCAATGAATTGATGGTGCGCTGGCGTTCCAATTTTTTGAAGATACCGTTCGGTGATCAGGGTTTTGCAATATCAAAAGAGTTATTTGTTGAACTTGGCGGGTATCGTGAAGATTTGCCCTTCGGTGAAGATCATGTTTTCACGTGGAAAGTGAAACAAGAAGGTTATCCAATCAAACCTACAGGCGGTACCATCCACACATCTGCCAGAAAATATAAAAAAGGCGGATGGGGCAAAGTTACTGCACTTCATGTTTGGCTAACAATAAAACAAGGTTGTCCTGAGTTTTTGATTTGGATCTGGAAGAAATTTTTATGAAATGCGCAATTGCAGTTTTCGCCAAGACAATTGGATTGTCACCGGTAAAGACCAGACTAGCTGCTGGTATCGGGCAGACGAAAGCTGAAGAATTTTATCGGTTGAGTGTTTCGTGTATAGAAGCGGTTCTTCAAAAAGTTGCAGCAGAAAATTCATATACTTTTCCTCACTGGGTGTTAGCTGAAGAGGAGGGGCCCGCAAGATTTGAATCTAAGTCATTTCCCGCTTCGTGGACTGGCAATGGAAGGCTGGGCGACCGGTTGGCTAAGGTTAGCCAAAGGTTCTTGAAGAACCATGATGCTGTGATCCTAGTGGGAACTGATAGCCCACAGATGGCACCAAATCAGATTTTAGAAATTGTGGGGGAACTTGGCAATAATCGACCTAACCAACATGTTGTTGGCCCGGCAACTGATGGTGGGTTTTGGCTTTGGGGTTCACGCGAAGCTATGCCTCTAGAGGTCTGGCAAAATGTTGCCTATAGCGCTGAAACAACTTTGGAAGAGCTCATCAAAGCTACAAAGGATCATGGACACAGTGTTTCCATGGGCCATGAATTGCAGGATGTTGATGTGTTCGAAGACCTTGCAACGTTGCAGCTGACGCTTGAGCAGAAAGGTAGTGATCTACTTTCTGCCCAAGCGAATTTGTTAAAGTGGTTGCAAGAAAATACCTCTACTTTTCAGGGATAAGCCCTTTGGGCGTAAATCTGAGCACCAGAAGAAGAATAATACCCATCATCATCAATCGCATATGCGCTGCTGACTTTAACAGATGAGCCCGCAAGTCGCTATCGTCAGCCATGCCGGATGTTATTAGATCCATGAACCACAGGCCGATCGGTTCTGCTTCAATCCAGAAGAACCAAACGACAAAGCCGCCAAGTATAGCTCCCCAGTTATTACCTGAACCCCCTACAATAACCATTACCCAGATTAAGAATGTAAAACGAAGAGGTTGGTAGGATGCAGGTGTAAACTGGCCATCCAGCGTGGTTAGCATTGCACCTGCGATGCCAACAACTGCGGAGCCCAAAATGAAAACTTGCAGATGGCGACCTTTAACATCTTTTCCCATGGCTTCTGCCGCTGTTTCATTGTCGCGAATAGCGCGCATCATGCGACCCCAAGGAGAGTTCAATGCCTTTTCTGAAAGGTATAAAACGATCAACAAGACTACTGTGAACAAACAAGCATAGGAGAGTTTTACGATAATTGATGAAAACTCAACGATATCAAATCCCCAATTGGCAGCCATCTCTTTGAAATAGGTTGATTTTTGCATGTCTACTTCATAAGGAACTGGACGAGGGAGACCGGAAACATTTTTCACGCCACGTGTTAGCCAGTCTTCATTTTTCATCATTGCAACGATAATTTCTGAAATACCAAGCGTTGCAATTGCAAGATAATCTGAGCGAAGTCCCAGCGATATTTTACCAACTAACCATGCTGCACCAGCAGCAAATGCACCACCTACCAGCCAGGACAACATGATTGGCAACCCAAGTCCGCCAAGGTTGCCGGTAGCGGCAGAGTCTGTGCTTTCAATTGCATCAACAGCTGGATCGAAAAACGAGCGAGCAATAAAATATCCAACAATACCAACGAGCGTAATTACCAGCGTTCGTGTGCCGCCACTCATCTTGAAATAGGCCCAAGTGATAGCAGCAATTGTTATCGCTGCGCACAGCATGCCCATTAAAATACCACTGCCTCCAGCTGCCCAGGCTGCAGGAACCGGTTGGGTGGAAACCAGGACACCGGCAACGCCGCCCAGTGCTGCAAAGCCCATTACACCGACGTTTAACAGTCCGGCATATCCCCATTGTATGTTTACCCCCAGCGACATGATCGCAGAAATTATGCAGAGGTTGAGAATTGCCAATGATAATGACCAACTTTGAGACAGGCCAACGATGAGGAATAATGTTGCCATTAGTCCAAACATTCCAATATTTCGCCAGTTTATGGTCATATCGTTTGCCCCCTGAATATACCCGTCGGTCGAACCAGAAGTACGATGACGAGAATTGCAAATGAGACCGCGAATTTATAATCCGTTGAAAGCAGTTGCACGAGGCCCTCTGGTGCCCAGCTTTCAGGAACCAGATATCCAATGACCCGTTTATAGGCAAAGGTTACGGCAACCTCAGAGAAAGCAATAACAAATCCACCGGCGATAGCCCCAATTGGACTACCTAACCCTCCAACAATTGCAGCAGCAAATATTGGTAGTAGAATTTGCAGGTAAGTGAAGGGTTTAAAGCTTTTATCAAGGCCGTAAAGCGTGCCCGCAATTGTTGCCAGCACGGCTGTTAAGATCCAGGCAATCATAACAACGCGGTCAGGGTTGATGCCTGAAAGCAGTGCCAAATCTTCATTGTCTGAATAAGCGCGCATGGATTTACCCGTGCGTGTTTTGGTCAGGAACCAGAAGAGGGCAGCAACACAAATAACAGTCACACCGATGGTAATGCCTTGGGTCATTTTAAAAGCCAAACCCTGATCAAGGCCCGTCATTTCCTTGAACTCACGAGCTGTAATCAGGAAGCGCGATCCATCGGTGAAAATACGATCATCGGGGCCAATTATGAAGCGAATTAAACCGTTGTAAAGGAACATCACACCCAGAGACGCAATGAGATAAATCACAAGTGTGGATTTTTGTTTTCGGTAGAATTTATAAACGAGCCTATCGGTTCCCAGCACTAAAAGAATGGCTGCCAGAATGCCAATGGGCATTGCAAGGAGTGCGGTTGGTATCGGACCAAGGCTTATGCCGTTTGATTGTAAAAACCAGGTTGTTAGAATTGTGAACATCGTGCCAAAAGCCATGGTCTCACCATGAGCGAAATTTGAAAATCGCAGGATGCCGTAAATCAATGTTACACCCAATGCGCCAAGTGCTAACTGACTGCCATAGGCCAAGCCAGGAATAACGAGGAAGTTTAGAAGGATAACAACGGCATTTAGAAAATCAGTCATTTTTCTTAACCTCCCAGGAATGCTTTACGGACTTCCGGGTCAGCCATCAATGCTTCGCCTGTATCCGTGTATCGGTTTCTGCCTTGGACAAGGACATAACCCTTGTCAGCAATGTTGAGTGCTTGTTTTGCGTTTTGTTCCACCATCAAAATAGCAATGCCGGTTTTGGCGGTTTCTATAATGCGATCAAATAGTTCATCCATGACAATGGGAGATACGCCTGCTGTTGGTTCATCCAACATCAAGACTTTGGGTTGTGTCATCAGAGCACGGCCGACAGCTACTTGTTGGCGCTGACCGCCTGACAATTCACCTGCGGGTTGTTTTCGCTTTTCTTTAAGAATTGGAAAGAGCTCAAAGACCTGTTCCATGGTGCCGGCGATATCATCATCGCGTATGAAGGCACCCATTTCCAGATTTTCTTCAACGGTCATGGTTGTGAAAACATTGCTGGTTTGCGGTACAAACCCCATGCCTTTTTGAACTCGGGCTTGAGGAGAAAGGGAAGTGATTTCCTCACCATCCATCATTACCCGTCCTGTGTGGATGTTGAGCATTCCGAAGACTGCTTTCATTGCTGTGGATTTGCCAGCACCATTTGGTCCTACCACCACAGCGATTTCACCCTTTTCGACACCAATAGTACAGTCATGCAAGATGTCTGCACCTCTGCCATATCCACCTGTCATGTTTTCACCAATCAGGAATGCCATTATGCTGAATCCTTCTTTGGTTTGTTTTTCAATCCAGTTCCCAGATAAGCTTCAATTACTTCTTCATTGTTTTTAACTTCTTCAGCCGTACCCTGCGCCAGCACTTTACCTTCGGCCATACAGATGACCGGGTCGCACAAACGTGAGATGAACTCCATGTCGTGTTCAATCATGCAGAAAGTATAACCGCGCTCTTTATTGAGACGCAGAATTGCATCGCCGATTGTATTCAGCAGTGTTCGGTTCACACCAGCACCCACTTCATCCAGGAAAACAATTTTTGCATCGACCATCATTGTGCGGCCAAGCTCGAGTAATTTTTTCTGACCACCAGAAAGATTGCCGGCCAGTTCATCAGCCACGTGCGGGATTTCTAGAAATTCAATAACTTCATTCGCTTTGGTTCGAATGGTTTCTTCTTCTTCGCGGACTCTTTTTGGTTTGGTCCAGGTGCTGATGAGGCTTTCACCTGATTGGCTACCAGGAACCATCATGAGATTTTCGCGAACCGTGAGAGTTGAAAATTCGTGAGCGATTTGAAAGGTACGTAAAAGACCTTGAGCAAAAAGCTCATGTGGGGTTAGGCCAGTAATGTCCTTGCCATCCAGAAAAACTTTACCTGATGTTGGTTTGTGTAAACCTGCAATCACATTGAACAGTGTTGTTTTACCAGCGCCATTTGGACCAATTAGCCCGGTAATGGATCCTGTTTCAATGGTAAGTGATGCGCCATCTACTGCGCGAATGCCGCCAAAATGTTTGTGAATGTCCTCAACGACAATCATGTCGTTATCCCCCGATATGAAAACGGCCCGGGTTGAACCGAGCCGTTTTGCAATTTTTAAACCTTAGCGGAATTTCGCTGTTGTGTTCTTTTGGCCATCGACCAAAATTTCACGATAGTTACCAGCGCTTTCACCACCACCGATAAGCTCAACTGCTGTTGCGCCTACGTAGTCGATTTCTTTGCCAGCTGCGATAAGCTCCAGGCCTTTAGCAAGTTCACCTGGAAGAATTTCTTCGCCTGGTGCGTTTGCAACGTCCATGATTTTGCCTTTGAAGTCATTTGAGTTTGATGACTTGGCAGCTTGCATCGCAAGCATGATAAGTGCAGCAGCGTCATATGATTCAGCTGAGAAAGCGTCAGTTTTTACGCCTTGAGCCTTAGCCATCTCGTCAAAAATTTCAGCGCCTTTGCTGTCCGTACCTGGTACCGTACCGTATGAGCCGTTTAGTGCATCGCCGATAGCAACTGGAAGTGAATCACCGATCATGCCGTCTGGAAGAACGAAAGTATCAAATGCACCTGAGTCCAATGATGCCTGGATTACGCCTTTACCACCTTGGTCAAGATAACCAGAAACGATAAGAACTTCACCACCAGCTTGTGCAAGTGCACCAACTTCAGCAGAGTAATCACCTTTACCATCTTCGTGTGCAGCAGAGATTGTTACTTTACCACCAGTTTCTTCGTAGTTTTTCTGAATAGATTCAGCCAAACCCTTACCGTAGTCGTTGTTTGTGTATGTAATCGCTACTGACTTAACGCCCTTGTCATTAAGGATGTCAGAGATAACTTTACCTTGACGTGCATCAGATGGTGCTGTGCGGAAAAACAGGCCGTCATCTTCTGCTGTTGAAAGAGCAGGTGATGTTGCAGATGGAGAAACCATTACAATGCCGTTTGCACGGGCAACGTTTTGAAGGATCGCGCCAGTAACGCCAGAACAGTCAGCGCCCATGATTGCAACTACTTTGTCTGAAGTGATTAGACGTTCTGCAGCAGCTGTTGCAGCAGCACTATCAACACAAGTTGAGTCACCGCGAATTGAAACAACGGTTGAGCCATCAAGAAGCTTGCCTGAATCTGATACTTCTTTCATTGCCATTTCAGCGCTGTCAGCCATTGGGCCTGTTAGCGACTCAATTGGGCCAGTATAACCCAGAATTGTTCCAATTTTGATTTCTTCTGCAAATGCAGCAGATGACATCATTGTGGTAGCAGCAAGTGCTATAATCAGTTTTTTCATAATTTCCTCCCAAGGAAAAATTAAAATAAATACATTTATCCAGTCTGTCGCCAGATTAATGAAATAGTTTTAGAGGAACTTTTTTGAAAATTCCATAGTTTAAATTTATGTATACCCATCCTACTCCAAAACCCGAATGTTTTGGTGTGATATGATACGA
>JAAHTH010002225.1_pt2 | contig 11633 bp, 11 predicted proteins | sample 6116091 | NCBI WGS metagenome assembly JAAHTH01 (sample SAMN13939990, study PRJNA603662) | sponge metagenome | isolation source: marine sponge | host: Mycale hentscheli | place: New Zealand | collected 2006
AATCAGATATGAAATTTTGTATAAGTATGGAGGAATTTATATAGATGCTGATAAACTATGTGTCAATAGAAAACCTGATGAAATAATAAATAAAAAACTTTTTCTTAATTTTGAAAAAAAAGGGTTAATATCCAATTCAGTCATCGGATGTGAACCTGGCAATAAATTAATGAAAAAACTTGTACATAATATTAAAGAAAACTATCAATATGATATGACAATATGGAAATGTACAGGACCTCTTTTATTAACCAAAGTGGTGAGTTTTAGTGATATTGATGTCAAATTATACCCTCCTGAATATTTTAATATGTTCGCAAAATTTTCTGATAAATTATTATTGGAAAACAATGATTTTATTGAATTTTTATCAGAAAATGACAATTATATATTTACAAAAAAAAATACTGATATGACATATAAAATTAATATTGATAATATTATAGGTGTTCAGTTGTGGTTTGGTGGAAAGCCAAACAACTATAAAAAATTTAACAAAAACAACTATGATAATATTATAAGGAACTTTAAATTATACTTAGAAAAACTTACGATTGTTAACAAAGGTTTGCCTGAATTTAACTTAAACTATTATAGAACCAGATGATAAGTCTATTATTTGTTTATTATTGGGTATTAATTTTTCGTAATATATATATAAAGGTTTTTTAAATAACACAATAACAAGGTCATGCTTTTCATCTATTTTTGACATAACTATGTTTTTTGACAAATTTTTTAATTTTTTCCGCATAATACTTGGTATTTTATCTATAGAATCAAAATCAGTTATTAAGCAAATATTGTCTATTTGAGTATCATATTGTATGGTATCATATAAGCAATTATTAAAATTATCCAAATATAATACCATTTTTTTTTGTTGTTCAATATATTTAGAATCTAAGTTTTTATAAAAAAATGTTGTGTAAAGCGACGATTCGCTCGTTTGATTTTTAAATTCTTTAAATTTGTTATGTTTTTGGATATCCTTTAATAAGCTATAATTAACAGAAATCAAAGATTTCTTTTCTTCTATTAATTTTGACAAACTTATATGTTCTATTTGATTACTGATTTTGTATGTAGTTAACAGTAAATCACCAATTATATTATTATAATTGATAAGAGGTGTTACAAATCTGTTTTCATCCAAAATTTGTATTATTCTATCAACCCATGGTTTTGTATTGTTTAATTTTATTATATTATCATATGGTATAAATTCATTTATTCCACCGCAATTATCTGAACATATAACATTACAGTCAGATGTAATTGCTTCTATACAAGTATTTGGAAATGCTTCAAATAAAGATGAGTTAATAAGTATTTTAGATCTTTTTAAATAATCAATAACTTCGCAATTTTTTACACTTTCTAGAACAGTAATATTATTATTATTGTTTATTTTTTTGGTAAATGAATAATCTCCTATTATAATTTTTTTATATTTTTTTAAAGCATCTATATTAAATAAGTTTACAACAAAATTAGTATTCTTTATCTTTCTATTAGTGTTTGATACGATATATATTATATCTATGTCTTTTGAGTTAAAATCTGTCGATGTATCAACAACTTTTAATAACTCAAATGTTGTGAGAGATGTATATAAATGATAATTATATTTATATAATAACTCAGGGGGGCAGAATCTTTTATATGCATCATGGCATGTTCTAGAATTTCCAAATATATAATCGGAGTTTTTTACACTATTAAGTTCCTGATCACCAAACCATAATTGTTTACATTTATTTTCACATTCCTTTGAATAGAATGAAACTTCATCATTTTGTAATAAATCAGTAAACCCCCTAGAACCAGCTATTAAGTACGCTATTTTAGTTGTATTAATATCATATGATGATTTTTCTACCATTTTTCTTATGTATGTCGGAGAAACATAATTCTTACAATAAAAAACAGAAGGTAATCCACCGAAATGAGTTTTCATTATTTCTTCAAATTTACATAGATTCGTTTTAAAATTGTCTTCATGGTTTATATTTTTTGTAAGTACGTAAATATTCTTTAAACCATCATAATTTATCTTATCAATATTTACATCACCATCTTCAATAAATATACATACAGAATTAAATCCGATTTGACATAGTGTATTATGTATGTTATATGCATTAGTGGCAGATCCACCGTTTCCTGGTAATTGTGTTGAACATACTACTACATTATTTCCATTATTTGAGTTTAACAATTTCTTCTTAATTTCAATTAAAAATTTATTATTATATATGTTTGTAAAATTTATTTTTTTTTCACTTTGCGTGGTTGTTTTTTTTTTAAATGAATGATCTTCAATTACTGATACCAGTTGTTGTTGGTTAGGTATCCTATCTGGTAAAGATATACTATCTGGTAAAGGTATCCTATCTGGTAAAGGTATCCTATCTATTAACTTATTTATAGTTGTTAAATATTTACTATGCAATGTTTCTAATTGTTTTACATAATCGGTTTTTTTTAGTCCTTTCATAGCAGTATCTAAGAATTCTATAAATTTATTATTATAAAAGTTTATATCGTATTTTAAAATTTTTTTTCGTCTATTTAATGCAATTTTTTCCCACTTTTTTTCGTAATTATTAACCACATCTAATATAATGTCTTCTAATTCAGTTTCGGAGTTAAACATTTCCATATAATTTTTATTATATATATTAGGACAACATTCTACGAAACTCATATTTGGTTTTATAACAATGGACCCAGCCAATAATGCAAAATTATCTAATGCTATTCTGCCACCTAATCCATAAGAAGCAACTGATAATTTAGAGTTTCTAATACATTCAATATAGTCTTTTTTTTTTAGGTTAATATCAATTCCTATAACAGAATTTAAATTATACCGTTTGCTTATTTTTTTTAACTTATTACATAATTTTAGTCTATGTTCATATAAATCAGGTAAATTTTTATGTCCATGACAAACATAGAAAATATCGTATTTTTTATCGGCAATAAAATCAGAATCTCTTAAATAATCCATAGTTAAATTAGATACAAAACTGTATTGAAATAAATTCCAACTTACGGGTATTATTTTATTTATATCGACATTGCTGATTTTTTTTTCTCTTGCTGTTTTAGACGCTGAAAGGTGATATCTCTTGTTTTTATATATGTAATTATTGTTATCCTTTTTTTTAAAAACATATTCTTTAATTATATATTTTAACAAGGGTTCATTTATATACTTGATTGTTTTTTCATTAACGCATACAGAATCCATTCTATCACACACGACAACCGGTATGTTCCATATTTTGAATATTTCATTAAAATAATTACATAATATTAAATCTATTTTTTCGTTTTTATCATCGTAATATAACATACCATTTGATGTTATATGCATATCATCTTTATATGTGATGAACTTATATTTGGAATTGATATAATTGTTTTCGATATTATATATAAGTTCATTAAACCTATTATCATCAAATTTATAATTATAATTTGGATACACTAATATATAATATTTTGTAGACATGAATGACAATTTACCTTACCCAACTATTGTTGGTAACAACACAAAATTATATAATACATATGAAATTAGCTATAATAGGAATAAAGATAATGGAAATATATTATTAATGAATGATAACTATACCGAAATTGGGTTATTAACAAATGTACCGTCGCCTGATTTAAGTTTATCTAAAACCAATTATGGTGAATTTGAAATATGTAGTTTTTATGATAATCATATAAAAATAAAAAAATCAGATAATTATTCACAAACGATATCTTTGGGTATATTTTCAGAGGATATCACTGATTATTCTGAGATACAATTAATAATATTTATAAATAATGTTCCGGTTTTGTACAGAAACGAAACAATACAGAACAAAAAAATAAAATTTATAAATATGCAACTTTTGTCGGCTATTAATGAAAATGACAAAATTCATATAAAAATATTCTTTTTTCAAGATAATAATAATAATTTGTTAAATATACAGGTAACAAATTTTAGTTGGATAATAAAAAATATATGAGTAACAATACAATAAATTACATGGTTATAAACAACGCAAATACAAATACAAATACAAATACAAATGATATTTTTTATTTAAAAACAAAGGATAGGATTATAAAACATACGAAAGACATAATTATTGACAGTGCTGACTTTGTTGTTAGATCAGGTGATATACATATGATGTCGGGTAATCTATGTATTTGCTCGGGAAATATAATATTAAAAGGGGGGCAAATAATATCTGAAGAATAATAAATGTCATATAATATATAATAATAATGAGTGAACTAACTTTATCAATGAGATTCTATAAATACATAAAGTCAACTTCTATAAACAATATAGAAACTGCAATAGTTGAATTATTAACAAACTGTATTGATGCTTATAACAGAACAGAATTGATTAATAGAGTTGTATACATAGAGATAAATTATAAAGACAGAACGCTAATTGTGTATGACCATGCATCTGGGTTATCGCCGGATAAGTTAGCTATTTGTTTTGGTCAAGTCGGTAATTACACATCCAGTGATGGTAGTCGTGGGTTTTTTTCAAAGGGTGCAAAAGACTGCTCTGCATTAGGTGATATGCAGTTTGTAAGCATAAAAGATAATGTGATATCAGAGTGTGAACTAACCAAATTAAACATATTCAAAATTACAAATCACGGGAGGGGTATTATTCAAAGTGATAGAGACAGATATAATATACCAAAAAATGGATTGTATATTAAAATCAACTTAGAAAATTCTGTTAATATGACTGAAATTGAAAATTCATTAAAATTTTCTAAATATTATTCGTTAAGAGATATTATGGAAAACGATAATAATTTTATAAATATAAAAGTAATTGATCATACCGGAAATATATACAACGATAGTAGAATACAATATAAAATCGAAGTTGAAGACAAAAAACTATATGATGAGACTTTTATAGTTCCTGGGTTCGAGGATAAAGACATAACAGCAAAATTTCGCCTAATGAAGAAGAAAAAACGAACCGTTCATGATGATGTTAGTTATATGGAACATGGAATATTGATCAAAGATGATGTTGCAATATATGATATAACTACATTTTATAATGATATTAGAAATCATCCAAAAATTTATGAAGTGTATGGGTATCTTGAAACCAATGGAATAAACATATTAATGCATGAATTCGATAATGGTATAATTACCGAAAAAAACCCATTTCCTATTTTAGACCCATCTAGGGTTGGTTCTATTAATAAAAACCACCCATTTATTAAAGCCCTTTATAGCAGACCTCATAAAATTTTAAAATTTATACTGGATGATTTATATGAGAAAGAACTCAGTAATACTAATATTTATGACATAAGTCATATGTTCGATGATTTAGATGCTTTTGATGATGAATTTTATAAAACGTTACAAGGGATGTTCATCCCAAACAATGGAAATCTATTGAAAAAAATAGCAAAATATATTGAAAAAACTGAAAACAATGTAATAGAAAAAAGTGAAGATAGTGAATATATAAGCGATGACATTAAATCAGCTTTCGAGGAGCTAAATAATTCTGAATATAACAAAACAATTCCTAAGTTTAATTTGCAGTTTTTATACAACGAAGAAGAATTTTTATGTAGAATATTTATATCAAACAGTAATATAAATGTCCATATAAATTGCAACGATGGGCATTTATCTAATTATATTTCGCACGAAAACGGAAATATAAAAATATTAAATAAAGAAATATTTTTAAGTGCAATTGTTGAGATAATATCTAACGGGTTTTCTATGGAACTAATTAAGTATAAGTTAACTGGAGAAAACTCTACAGTTCTTATTACACAAATAGATGCGAATTTGATAGAATATAGGAAATTATTTGTTAATAGATTTTATACTTACATAATAAAAAACAATATTTTGAATTTCTAAAATACCATATATATAAACAATGTTCAAAATTGGTTCATGCCGTCTTAATTATCTAAATAACTTAAATGTATATAATCAATTATATTTTACACACACATCGAATGAAGTCATACAATTGCTTGAATTTTTATCAGGTAAGAATAATAATGGTATTTTCATAAATGCCTTTCCAGACGATTTCAACGAACGAATCAATGAAATGAAAGATAACATTAAAAATTGTGAATATATTTTAATAGAATTTTCATCAATAAAAAAATTAATAGATATTAATGGAATACATTACCCATCTGTTGAACTAGGACGACAGTATAAAAATCATAAATTGAAAGCAATTTTGAGCACAAAGGAAGAAATAATACAAAATATACATAAAATAATGGAACTAATTTCAAAATACAAAAATGTTAAAAAAATAATATTTCATGGTCATTATGATATAGGAGTTAAAAATAGAAAAGTTATAGATGATGCCTTACTAGAATTTGATCTTAAATATGGTAACTTATATTCATCACGAATGTCTGTTGTAATAATTAAAGAAGTATTTAGTGGTTATGATGCAAAAAAAACATGCAAGTTAAAAGTAAACAAGCCGGACTACAACCATTTTTCGAATTATGGAAAAAAATTATTACATACCAACTTATTAAAATTAATTAGATAAAAAATATTTAATTTATATAAATTATGTGATTTATATTTAATCAGGATACGTCAAATGAGTAATCTTTAGGTTTTTAGACATGTTAATGGGGAGTGCGGCAATATGTCGGACACTTCCTGTCATTTCGGGACCTGTTATATCATCATATGACATACCCAATTTAGTATATAGATTATGTGGATTTCGGAAACGGTCGCTACAATCATCTAAATAAATTTTCGCATTAGTGTATTTGTGATTGGACAGATAATCTCTACATGCATGTATCATTAAATTGGTCGCATGTCCCTTATTTTTTTCAAATGATTTGACACTAATAACTCGCATTTCCTTTTCCGTAATACTTCCTACAATTTCAACATATGATAATTGCTTATTACAATTTTTTCTTACGACCGAATAAACAACGCGTCGCATTTTAACCTTATTTACTTATATGGTTTTTTTCATTTTTTAAAACATTTCAATCTATAACACATGTTAAAATCGCAAACTTAAAAAAACGTCTTCAGGCACTTGTTAAATTTTAAAAATAAAGAAGTTTCATGTATGGAACTCGCAAAGTTCGTTGGATTTTATTTAAATTTGAAGAAAATGTTGATTACAAAAGAATCGATCGCGACGATGATTTAATTAGGGTTGCCAAATTTGGTAACCGATAAAAATCATGGAGCACATATTGCCATCCCGACGAATGGGGGTCCGCGCAAGTTAATGCAAGTTGCGAAATATACTTTGGTTCTAAGTTATTGAAAAAAAAATATATTGCAGGTTGCAATTATTGACTGCCTTTTGTTGGATTTTTTTTTTGAACTGGTTAATTTTTTTGGAATACATAGAAATTATACAATGAAACAAATGTTTTATCTTCATCTGTCATTTTTTTCTTATAATCAGGTAAATAGATTTTAAAAGAGTCCGATGCAATTAATTGTATTTTTTTCTTTTCAAGGGACGCAACTAAATAATCGATGTTAATTAAATATTCTTCATACAATTTTCCATCTGAGAAAGGTAATTTAACGCCTATTTTTTGATTGGTGCCGGTAAATGTTTCTGAATTATACATCTTTTTAATTAAATACTGACCGAGTTCCCATGTTTTAGCTTCAGGATTATAATACTCTGACGCAAATAACTTGTGTATTGATTCACCATCAAATGCTGTAAATATAAACATACCTTTTTTATTTAATAAATTATTAATTAAATTAGCAACATTATTAATTCGCTTTTTTGTATTAGTTAAATAATGTAATGCGAAATTACATATAACCAACGGTGCTGTTGTATTAATAGCCGAAACAGACTGTTTATATGGTTGATTAAGATCGCAAATGCATAATTTGATATGTGGTAGTTTTTGCCCTTTCTTGCCACACTCTGATATATAATGATGTTTGCGGACAACTAATTCAGATATTGCATTTATGTCTATATCTATCATACACAACGATGATATGTTTGCGTCTATATATTTAGGTAAATCTTGACCTTGCCCAGCTGCTAAATCAATAACAGTTGACTTATCCATCATGCTATTTAATAATTTGCGCTTAACATGATTGTTAAATTTACGAATATTAATCATGTCATTTTTACTTTCATTAAAATACCCTATTGTCTTTGGCTGGGAAATATCATCTATTGTTAGAGGATTAACATAATTCATAAATAAAGTTTCGGCAACCTTGTGATAATTCCCGTAATATAATTTAGTATCGACATCTTTATCCTTATCATGTCTGATTTTGTCCAATACCCATTCGTTGTTGTTCATATAAAGTTCAACAATTTTACTATCCAAATTGTCAGTATCAAGCCAACACAAATATGCAAGACTGTTTAAACTTGGTTCAAACTGAATAGGTAAGAACGACTTGGTTAATTTATTATACTTATTAAATATACCTTTAAACATATTTGGATATTTTTTTACTACTTCGAATTGCATAGTATGATAGTCTTTTTTCGACATGCCGCAGAATAGTAAATATAACGTTTTATTTGGTTTAATAATATACGGGCTTATACCCAACAATGACTGAGGGCATTTTTTTGCCAAGAAGTCTATAGTTGTTCTATCTTTCCATTTATAGTTTTTTGTTTGTATATATGGTGCGCCATCACGAACGAGAATTAAACCATCTGTTTTATAACTTTGTGATTTTTGTCTTTGTGGTTTTGATGTATAGAAATCTTTAATATCTGAGTATTTATTTATTTTTTGAAATCGTTTAAGTTTTAAATCATCACAAGATAATTTATTAACTATATCACTAAATCGAACTAAACGCTTTTCAAACGTGTTATTAAATTCGGATGTTTTCTCAATAATATCAAACACATAATATTCAGTCGTTTCTTTTGATGTGGTCACCATTTCAGCATCTAAAATTATCGGAAATGTATTAACTATCGGCTCAACTAAATCAACTGAATAAAATTGCTTGCCGCTTATTACATACATAATATTACTGTAAATAAACAATACGACTCGATATCCATCTATTTTTTCTGTGATATAAAATTCATCTATGTTATGTAATAATTTTTTATATGTTTTTTGTGACAATTCGACAGGATTGTTTATCACATGTTTCAGTTCAACATTTTGATTTGTCGACGTATTTAATATATTATTAATTATTTGTATACATGTTATTCGAGACATTGTTATTTTATTTAAAACAGGATTGTTAATAATATTAAATGATTCAATAGTTAATAATGTGCCAATAAATTCTAATTCAACTTCAACATATGATATTTTTTTAATATCAATATCTGTCATGTGTTGATTAAACATATCATCTCTGTATTTTTTAATCTGCACAATGTTATGTGAATTTAATGTATTTACATATGTTATGTCTAAACGCCATTCGCCAATAATCGTTGATTGTCTTACTCGAAATCGTATAAAGTCAAACCCCATATCTTCTGTTATAACAGTTTCTTCATTTAGTGTAATTTTGCATGGAATATTTCCTTGTTTAATCATGTAAAATGGTCTGCATAATGATTTTTTTCTATAGAAATTCGTTTTATCTTTATCACGTATACCATTTTCATAAACAAATTGTTTGATAAACATACAGTCTTTACCATTTTTAATAAAATTTATTGTTTGTTCGGTTTTAACATCCGACTTAATCATTGATTTTAATAAATATGTATAGTCAGTAAGCGAAGCAAATTTAGGACGTTTGATGCGTTGGTCGTATAACAATTTAATTTCCAACTCATTAAATATCTTAGGGTTATTAGTATTGTTGATGGAATTAAACATGTTAATAAAAGACACAAACATTTTTGCCGATTAATATATTTATATTTATTCATATTCAAATTTAAATTGGATAAATTGAAGATTAACATGGTATGTTTAATTGTTGTTCATTTGTTTTTCTCTTAACTAATTCAAATAATTTATTAACTACATCATCGGGTATATAATTTGTTTTAATTTGAACACCATTTCCCTTTTCTTGTATTTTACTTCGTGCACTTGAATTATATATCAACTGCAATACGGCGTCTCTGTCATGTTTTGGTAGGTCATTAACATTTTCAATAATATAGTCAATCATGGTATCATCATTTAACATTTTAATATATAATATTTTAATATAATTTTAATATGTTATAAAATTGTAAAATTGAAATAATATATACATAGGTATAAAATAGCACGATACCATGATTTTCAAAAAGACTATGGAAACATACTTAGACATTAATGATCCATTTCAGATATATTCAGCAAATGCAGATGAAACGTTTTTGAAAAAATTAGAAGATAAATTTGTTAATGTTTGTGTTAAGTCATGTTATGTGTTGTCTATAAATAAATTACTGCGTCGGTCATACAATTATATGAACGATACACTTAAAGGTGGTGCTACTGTATGTGTGTTGTTTGAGGCAGATGTTATTGTTTATAATCATGGGGAAGTTATAACTGATTGTCATATTATTAAGAAAGAAGCACGTGGTATTATACACGCTAAGTCTAAATATGCAGGTATTCAATTAACCATTAGTCCCGATATATCTATATTTTCACAGGGTGATACGGTGCCTGTTCGGGTTAATAAAGTAAGATACAACGTTAATCAAAATAGCATATCAATCCTAGCTATACCATTCTTGCCGATGAAATTACCTAAATATAAATATTTAATTAATAAAGAGTTAGATGATGATGAAATAAAAAAGTTAAAAATTCATATAGATGACATCATCACATACAGTAGAACAATTAAGCAATATACAACAACGCAAAAGAAAGTATATGAATTCTTTGTTAATTTATTGCATGAGAAACATTCACTTAAATTAAAGTCAAGTGAAAAGAAATATAACATAAGCAATATGACATCAATTAAAAAGGGCACTGTTTACAAAATTGATAGTCGGTCAGATGATTTTATTGTTGTTGATTCAAATGTCAATGATTCAACTTTGAAAACTATTGATAATCAAAAAAATGCAACCGGTGAATTTGTTATATCTGAAACGGCATACAATGCATTATACAATATTGCTATGGAAAGATTATCTGATTTGCAAATGCTATGCAACTTTGTTAAACAATACCCAACATTTGACGCTGTTCAAAAGAATAAAAGTGTGTGGAAATTATATATGATTAAAAAGAATTAATTCATTTAAACCAAATATATTTTTTTTAAAAAAAAATTGAATTTATATATGTCGAATTCATAATTACACCGCAGACACGATGAGCAAGTTCACCACTCTCCGAGCCATTGCAACTGCCACCGTTTCTCTATCCGAGGAGCGGCAGGCAGCAGCGCTCAAGCTCGCATTTGCCGAGTTCCATATTGACGAACTGGTTCATTACTGCAAGGTCACCAAGGACTTCGAAGCCCTCATCCACGGTCATCTCATCAAGCATCTCCGCGAAGCTGCGGCTGAAGTCACGGCTGAAACCGAGGCTGAAACCGAGGCTGAAACCGAGGCTGAAACCGAGGCTGAAACCGAGGCTGAA
>JAAHTH010002958.1_pt2 | contig 11622 bp, 2 predicted proteins | sample 6116091 | NCBI WGS metagenome assembly JAAHTH01 (sample SAMN13939990, study PRJNA603662) | sponge metagenome | isolation source: marine sponge | host: Mycale hentscheli | place: New Zealand | collected 2006
TAAACATTGAGAAAGATCTATTCCTTTCGGAAGAAATACCCAGTTTTTAGGTTCTAAATCTATACGCCACCCATTGCTTAGTTTATTTACAAGATTACTACTATCTACAGTATCTAATACAATGTGATCCATGCTCTGCAACGACCCCGAAACAATTTTCTTACCTAATCCACTTGTTATTACCTGTAATACAGCAGTCCCAGACAATTGAAATATATATTCCAATGAATTAACACCGAACGCTCGATCTAAATGTACGCAAGTGAGCCATCCATCTCTAGGCATCGATACATGCTGTCCATAATCCGCAGGAATCAAATCGGAATTTGAATTGGTTCTTCTATATAATGCTGTCATTACACCTAGAGATGCAGTTACTGAATTGTAACTACTATCCCATACCCGATAATTAAGATTTCCAATTTGCTCATTCGCGGTTGTATATGGGGGAAATGCCCCAAAACTAGAAGCGCCCGTCCATGTCCCGGTCATATATGCGTTAAAAATATCAAATTTTAGTTCACTCCCCATTAATATTATTTGTTTTGCATATTTGCTCATAGTATCATCATTCCATCCGGATTCCATCCAATAACTAGGTACTTCCTGATTCATAACTTGCGAATCATTATCTTGATCTTTTACATCGGTTCCTATTTTATTATTAATATATTCTGTTCCAGTTGGTATTGATTGCCCTATAACAATATTGCTAATATCTGTGGTTGGTCTATAAAAATTATGACCTACCATATCTTCATTATAATTTTCGTGAAATTGCATTACCATTTCCGAGTTTACCTTAATTTGAACAGTGGAACCAGATGTATCTAAAAGTAGTGGTTTACTAACGGTATGAAGATGTACAGCGGGGTTAGGACTTTGTGCCTGTGGATCTATTAGAATATAATTTCTGTTACTTAAATCAGAAGTCCTTTTTATTGATGTACCTGATGTTAAAATAACCCTTTCTCCGCCTAGCACATAGTTCCATCCATTTGCAACAAATAAAGAATCATTTGAATTTCTTACGACTAATCCGCTAGGATCATATAGATTTGGATTAGAACCGGTTCCAAATATATTGAAACCCGCGTTATATGCTGATCTTACAACAATTCTATCTATATCTAATTTTATCCCACTTATATCTCCGGTAACATCTAAGTTTCCACTAATATCTACATTATCATTAAATATTATATCACCTATAATTGGCTCCTCAAATTTTACATTACTTGTAAATTTTGTATCTTTATCATTTACATACATTAATTTACCACCGCCATTTACAATGAAGGCACCGCCGGTTGAACCCGCGTTTGGATTAAAATCTAAATTAATCGTATGCGTTGTTTCATAATTTCGCAGGATAGATGATTTATCTCTCCATTGAGGTGAATTATTAGGGGTCTTTGATAAGCTTATTTGCCACTGGCCTGTTAAAATAGCGCCACCGCCAGCAGGTATTAACAAATCTATTGGATTATTTTGGTAAATTCTATAAAATAACTTTTGTTGTTTAGTTCCTGTAGAATATGAATCTTTTAATCCTATTTGAAATAATGCTCCTGGATCATAATATTCTGATGTTATAGTAGCATCGTGTCCATATAATATTCGTAATGAATCTAATATTTTATCTGTATTTCCATTAGGTATATTGGCTGCTGATAATACATTTATTGAAGCAGAGTTTCCTCTGAATTCAGAGATTTCGCATTTTAAATATTCTAAATAATCTGTTGTAGGGGAATATCCAGTTGTATCATACATAACTAAATAAATTTCAACAAGAGCCGAAGCTTGTGTAGACTTATTGGCACTAATATCTTGTGTTGTTGGCAATATACTAGCTACATCAAAATAATTTAAAGATGATGTTAATGTAATTTCAACGCTAGAAAAATCCAGTATACTTGATTTGCTCATCGTCTGAAAGAACTCGTTTGCTAATACAGATGATGCATCTAAAATTTTAACATTAGATATATCGTTTAAATCCATGTCAATGTCTGTTAAAAATTTAACACCCCCATTTGCGTCTATACTTAATTGTTGTGTGGAATTTAAACTTGCATCTGAAATTGTACTGTGTGGACCTTCAATCAAAAGAGATGGAGTAAACGCACCAAATGGTGTTTTTGCATCAATATGTAATAAATAATCATCATAAGGCGCAGCAATCTTTAAGGGTCTTATACTTTCGCCCACTTGTAATTGATTTTTAATAAAGGTTACGCCATTAATGGTTGTATTTCCAGAAGTATTATTAAGAAATACATTTCCATTTAAATTAGAATCCTGACCCACTACCAATTGATTATCTATTTTAGTATTATCAAAAACGCGCAACTGGTTTTTAATAAAAACATTTTGGTTAAAACTAGCATCTAAATCTACATATAAGTTTCCAATAATATCTAACTGACCCGTTCCATTACCAGCTACAATTCTCCCACTAGAATCAAAAACTACATCGTTTAAAAAATATTCGGGCTGCGTGGTTAAACCATAAGGGCCTCCGCCATGATTTGTAAGCGGGACGGTTAATTCGGCCGGTGGTAGTAAAGGCTGTGTTAAATATGAGGGATTTGTTGTCCATGGAGCTTTGGTGCCTGGGGGTTGGGGTCCTAGTTGATTCCAGTCAGGATCTTCGTTTCTTAGCATCCAATCTGGATTACTTCCTGCAATAATATTTTCTCCATTTCCATTATTATTAGTCAAACTAACTTTAAAAGTGTCAATAACTCCTCCTCCAGGGTTAGTTTTAAATTTAGTAACTAAATAATATGTCCCCGTGGTAGTAGATGGTTGAGGCCATTCAATAATTTGAAGATCTTGAAATCCAATTGAAGGTTCTTGATTTGTATTAGATATAATTTTAATAAAGGGTCTAGTTGTACTACCACTTTCGATTATTCCAGCATAAAATGAAAGTACCTGCTTATATTGGATTCCCAATTGTAAAGTAAAATATCCTAAAGGATTTTCAAACCCATTGTTTTTATCAACGGTTGCTATAATATAATATGTATCGTATGGTGCTGGTGCGCGTATTGGATCAGTAGGTTCTGTCCATGGAATAGAAGTATAACTTTGCATTAAATTATTTTTTTGAACGATTAGATTTCCAGATACTTCAAGATTATTAAATGAGGCATCTGTACCTCCTCCGCCACCGCCACCGCCCGTATTACCAACATATTGGAAAAATGAAATAGATGGTGGTACAGTAGATATGTCAATATCTCCAAATGGTGTATAGTTTTGTAAATTACTATCATCTTCAGCATAAAATTCCAAAAATCCAGATTTAAAATCAAATAACCAGAATGTTGGATTTGTATACATATTAACTGGCAAATAAGTAGTACCGAGGGTCGGAGGTTGTTGATAAACCGAATAATTATATGAATTATTAATTGGATCAAATTTAAAAGATATAGCATTTTTTAATAAACTTCCTCCATTTCCATCTGGTAAATACCATGTTCTAAGACTGCCAACAACCGCTGGTTGGAGTAGTCTTTTTTTATGGAATGTTAACTGAGGATATCCAAAAGAAGCTAGATTAAATGATGTATCGTTTATAATACTACTAGAAGCATCCAATTGCGCGGATCCCAATCCATTTGGTAGTGTAGCTGGAATACTATCTGATAAAATATTGTCATTCAAAATATAATCTTTAAATGGGAACTCCTCTAATGGAAATGGTGCTTGTTGTTTTGAATTTACTACGCCGGTAAATTCTTTGAAAAGTAGTTGTACTTTGTTATTGTCTGTTGTTTCAGATGCCATATTATATTATATAAAGTTATTAATATAATATATTAAATTTAACTACTAAATTCCCAACTTACATTGGAAATAGCACGTTGTGTAGTGACATCATCGACATTAGTATTGCTGGTGCTATTTTTATTTGCCAACCCAATTTTTAAATAGATTGTTGCTGTTTGTGTATTAGTGGAAAAAAGTTGTAACTTTCCATCTCCATTATTAATATAAATTCCAACACCGTCTGTATTCTGTGATATTGATCCTAGTGCGGTATCAAATTTTCTAGCCGCATCTTTCCAACCAGTTCTTCCAGAAAATTGCGAATTAAGAGTTGTAAATTGCGTACCTTCTTCACAAAGAAATAGCATGTAATCTTCACCTAAATTTAGTTCTGTATTATTTGGATCAAATACCTGGACGTGAATTATATTAGGATCCGAAGCGGATTTTTGAATTTCCAGTACAAACCATTTAAATACACCACTAATAACCGTGGCAGTTGTAATATTAAAATCTGCATAGTAATCTCCAGGCGATCCACCTTTTGAATAAGTTATAGATACACTGTCCCCAAGTGTATCCAATGTGGAATAATCAATGGCACTATTATCAAAATAAGGCGCATAACTTATATATGGGTTTTCGTTGTTAGAACCATAGTTGCCATTTCTAAATGCACCAGATGTTGAACCTGGTTGTTCAGAACCAGACCACATTAGTTGATTATAATATAAGGATTGACCATGCTGATATGAACTTCCAAACGGGCCCGAGCCTCCAGTTAGATCAGTAGGATTATAACCTAATGTAGATGTTAAGCCTGGTCCATTCAAAGTTGCGCCTGAAATCCAATCTGTATTGCCTCTCCATGTATAATCCCAAAACAACAAAAGATTATTAAAAGAAATATCCAATGGTTGAGTGCCTGCGTAAGAAAATTTTGGTATTTGGATTGGAGTAAGTGGTACATTATTTGCATAAGTTAAAGCAACCTCAAATTGATTAATGGGAGCTGTTGAAGAAGTTTTTCCTTTTCTAGAATAACTGTTATTGTTAACAGTTGTAAATCCCAAATCATCTCTAGTGATAGTTAAACTAGTTGAATCTGTTTTACTGGCACCCCACCCAGTACTTGAAGCCCAGGGTTGAGTTTTGCTATCGAATTCCGGATAAGTGCCATTACTGGTTTTATTCCATGCTAAATTAGCCACTGTCATATTTTCATAATCGCCTGTTCCTCTCCAATGTATATTTCGGTCTGTTAAATCGTAATTAATTGTAATAGTGCATACATCGAGGTTAGCAGAAGGCCGTTTTAAACCAAAAAAGTCCTGCGATGTTGTTACAGGGGAAATACTCGTTGAAGTCAAGATAAAATTTATAGGTGTTGGTTCATAAGCTAATAGAAAGTTAAAAAGTTTTTGTCCAACGGGATTCCACGTTGGTGGTGTTGGTGGAAGACTTGTATTGGTATTTGATTCTTGTATTATTCGTATTGTATACGGCGAATAAGGTGTTGTTGTTGTTGCGGAATCATCATATGTTGACTGCCTAACTGTAAATGTAGTATCACTACCTGTTTTAACCTCAAAAAAACTATAGTATCCCCCTTGTTTCTTTCCAGAATTTAAATCATTATTAAATACTGTTAATTTGAAATCGGAAGTCGTATCAATGTAGTCTTTTCCTGGTGAAGGGTCAACACCACCAGAATTGAAAACATCGAATCCTTCAGTTTCACATCTTGCTGCTGTAAGTGAAGAAGCTGGGCTAGAATTAGAACAGTCCAATATTAATTTAGAAAGAGAAGCTCCAAAAGTATCTATACCTAAAAGTGAATCAGGGTTATCTTTTGCAAAAATTTGCACAGTATCAGCAGTAAAAATTGCATTAGTTACGGAATTTATAAAATAAACTGTGGGGTATGGAGTGGTAGTAATACTCCCATATACAGAGTAGGCGCTGATATCTGTCGTGGAAAATCCTATATCAGAAGAGGATTGACCATTAAAAAATTTTATTTTATTATCATTAACATTATTATTTGCTTGTAATCTAGTTGGTTTCGGAGTATTTTGACTAACATCGGTCAATTGTGATGGCGGTGGCGCTAGTTCAGATGGAACAAGTATGCATGCGGGGTCAAATTGGGAACCGTTACCGTTATTTATTATATTAAACATACAAAATGACCCATCCAATATATATTGGTGTTCTGGAAAAACGTCTAACGATCCTGAGTTTGTACCGGTCCAGATTCCAGTCGTTGAAGAATTAATAATAGCAGTACTGAAATTATCTACTGATAAAGAATCAGAGACAAAAGAAACATCAAATGTATCAGTATTTTTATTTGCAGAATACTGTTTTGATGATGGTAAAACATTTCCGGTTAAATCAAATTTGTAGTTCACTGCTAATGTGGTTTGTGGAAATGTGATTGGAAATGGGGTATTTAAACTAGCGTCTGCAACATTAACAGTGCTACCCGAAACAGTTCCTGTATCAAAAGTAAAGGTATTAAAAGATAAAGCATTCGGAGCTTCTGGTGGTCCAAAGGAGCCCAATTGGATAAATTCTCCGCTTGCACCTGTAGCCCCTCCGCTAGCATCTGGAATGTAAAGATAATTCCATTTCTCCTCATTACTAGATGTGTCTTCATAAACCAAATTTGTTAATGCGATTCTAAATTGATAGACATCGGAACTGTCTAACTTATTTGTATTAATATATTTGTTGATAGAAATATCTTGCTCTGCAACCGATGTCATGGGCGGAACTAAAATTTGAAAATCAGCATTGCTTACATCTTTGAATATTGGACCTACAGGACCTTTGGTGCTAGTAGTATCATTGGGATTTAGTACATTTATCCATTGATTTACATTACCAGCGGTATTCTTGCTTCTACGTTGTATTTTCAATGTATTATGAAAAGGAAGAAAATTCATACTGTCTTGTAAATCAGAAAGACCATTATAACTGTAGGGATTTGGATATAGTGTAAGAATATTTTGATAAAAATCTAAAGCGGCTCTTTTTTGAGTAGGATTTGTCCAATGTAATTTAATTGTAGGATATGGTGATTGTATTACATTAAATGATCCGTCTGTAGGCGCTTTTGGTATTTCAAATAAATAACGATTTAATTGTCCTGAAATGTCTTCAATCAAAACAGTATTTGCACAAATATCTTGAACTAATTGGTTATAAGAAGCATCACTAATACCGCCTCCACCACCTCCACTACCTCCGGCCCCTTTTGGCCCCTCATATTTAATAAACGATATACGAGGTCTAAATCCTTGTTTTGGATTCCCACTAGCATCTAATCCTATCTTACTAATATTAAGATCATTTATTAATATTGTATCATTTTGATAAAATTGTAAAATTCCTGATGCTGAGTCAAAAACCCAATTTAAACTATTAGGTACATTTTGTTGTTGAGGAACCCAATTTTGTGATGAATCCGGGGTATCATTGTCATTATAATAAACAATAGGAGTATAGGTTGTTGGTTCTTTGTCGTTGTACAAAAATGGAATAGAGTCTTTTAAAAGATTGTTTTCAATAGAATAACTTTGTGGATCCGCACTAGAAGGATCTCTACAAAACCATGCTTGATTTGTAGCTGCAAGTGGTTCTAAATAAACCTGTTTATAAAAAAATAAGTCTGTGCCGGGAATAGGTGTTTTGCTTATAGTTTGCATTTGTCCCACTGTTTGATTTGTCAACCCACTGCCATTCCATGAACTCTCAACAACATTACTAGACGCATCTAAGTTTGAAACCCAATAATTTTCTGATAAATCTATAGGCACCTCATTGGAAAAAATACTCTTATTAAATACATTAACCAAAGCCTTTCTTTGTTCACTAGAATATTGTACTAAAGCGGTACCTGTATTAATATTAGCTTGAGCTACCCCTTGAAATTTTTTAAATAATAAATTATCTTGATTTTGCGTGTCTAGATAATTTGTCGCCATATATATATTTTGTTTATAAATAAATCTACTTAATAAACAAATTTATTATCCATAAGTCAATGTTATTTTTGAAATATGTTTACCTGATCCATTAACAAGGCCTATTCTGTAATATTGTTTAACTCTATTTGTTGCTCCGAACTTTTTGATAGGATGACCTGTTGTATTAGTAGTATCATACGCTCCATTACCAGTACCTTTTTGCGTTGCACTTTGAGCGGTACTAAACGTTTTAAGATTTGTAGTAGAGAAATTCTTATTTGAACAATCCATCCATGGTGTATAAGATCTACCAACGCCTTCTACATTATAAGAACCAGGTGTATTAGCATAATTTCTTTCCATATAAAATAACAAGTAATCTTCACCTAGTTTTAATGTATTTCCATTTTGATCATTTATTTCTAAATTAGAATTTTGGTTAGTACCAGATGTATTAGGATTATCTACTTCTATAACTATCCACTTTAAAAATACCGAGGAACCTCCTGTTATAGGTGTTATTGAACTATCATATAATATATTAGCTCCATAACTCCAACTCTGTGCTTGATCTCCCGATGTATTTTGACTTGTATAATTTTGTAATTGATCGTAAAAGCCTGAATAATCAGTGTATGGATTTAAATACGCAGTTATACTTGTAGTGGGATTTCCGCTAATTATAGTACCTGACGAAATCATAAGTTGATTATCAGGTAACGATTTAGAATGATCGTATGATGTCCATGGATCGGGGAATGAACCGGTTGAACTTACTGTCGGCATAATTGCATTATAATTTGTTGGTGAAGGCGAAGAGACTCCACCTCCATTAAGAGATATGACAATATTGGTAGCTGGTTTATTGAAAAGTTTACCGGTTGGTCCACCGCCTACATATCCTATTCTATTAATCGTTAAATCGCTTGTATCATTCCACACAAAATCCCACCACAGGTTCTTACCCCCAAATTTTGTGTTGTTATTTAAACTGCTGCTATAATAAGATATAGTTGTTGGTGTTCTTATAATATTATTACTAAATGTATTTGTATTAGTCGATGAATCTTTAGATCCGAATTGTGGAGAGGTTCCTAAAGCTCTAGCGTATGGTACAGAATTATAGTCCCCGGCATTTGTTTGATTCCAGGAAACATTATATGTTTCATTAAAGTTATATGAAGTTGATGTGCCGGTTGTTGACCAATTAATTATAGTTTTACCAATACTTTCGTCATCTACTACATTGTCAGGATCAATATAAAATTTAAATACTGTAAAAGGGTCGGACAGTGGTGCCCAAAAAGGATTGAGATTGTTTAAAGTATACTGAACTTGTACTTGTGGTTGATTACTAGTAGTTGTTATTGATGGATTTTTTAACCCAAAATAATTTACTGCGGAAAGTGTTGGCGGTGTCGTACTAACGGAAAGTCCACTAATAGATATCGATTGCGTAGGCGCATGTCCTAGATAAAATTCATAATATAAACTTGTTGTTTGGGCAGAAGCACCGTTCTTTTTAGCATTTTGTAAAATATTCCATCTATATTTTTCATATGGTGGCGTGTTATTTCCAACATCAGAAAATTGGTTAAAACTCACATCAAGTTTTACATTACTAACATCCACGCCTAAATAATAACCTGTTTTATTTGGTGTCAAATCCAGATCTTTCACCGTGCTAGTTGTAAGAGAGAAAGGAGGGGATGCAATTGTTTGTGACTGATCATTTGAATTACCTGCCCAACCAAATTGATAATTTGTAGAAGCATCGAATAAAACAGCTACAACATATCTTATTTGTGTTTCAAAATTAGTTATTTCTTCCCCCCTACAATCAATACCTATATAACTACCTGATTGAACAGGTGTGTTACCAAAAGTAGGTGCTGTTTCAGGCTCGCCAAAATTTGCATAATATTTTTTATGCGCGTTTGAATCTATATGCGTATACGTTATTGATGTTGATGCATCAACAAAATCAACACCCGACACAGAAGCATAGGTGTCGCGCCTTCTCACTGTAAGGGATTGTGATGCTCCTCCACTTTTAGCAACTGTTATTTGTTCGCCAACTGAAGTTCCCATGAAATCCGTGTAACCAGATGAACTATAATTATTTCTTCCTGGTATTCTTATTAATTTACTAGAAACAACAGAAGAAAGTGCATAAGTAGGTCCAAAAGTAGAGAGCGGATCAATGATTTCTTGAAAGTAACTTGAATTAGCTGGATTTGATGATAAATCTATAACATAATAATATTCTGGGTGAATTTGACCTGGTGTAATAGTTTTTGGTCCCCAATTTTCCAATGTTTTATCGGTACTATTTTTTGGAATATTAAAATTAAAGGTTTGATCGGTATATACAACGGTGTTTCCGCCAACTTGTTTAAATCCAGTTGAAGAAGAGTTTTTACTAGCATCCCATATTGCGCCATATCCAACAGCTGGTGGACCATTTGGTGGATTAATATTTGACCATGGAAAGTTTAAAGAGGCGTCAATGACTGAATTTGAACCTGATCCACTTAACGTTAAATTATTATAATCGGTAGAATTAAAAGCTATAGCTGTAGGGGCGAGAGAAGGTCCAAATGCTCCAAAACTAGCAGAAGTATATGCAAAATTAATAGGGTTCGTATTTGCATCAACTTTACTATTATTTACATACGCTATTCTAAAATCGTAAGTGGCTCCATATTGCATTTTGGCAGAATCGATATATGTATATGTCCTAGGATCATTGTAATTGTCTGAAATAAGAGGCCTAGGTATAGGTATTCAATTATTATATAATTTCAACCTTGTGATACGAGCATCTGTTGCTGGATTAGATACATCATCCAATAAGGTTGTCCATCCCGTTGTTGACAAAGCGGTCGAAGATGCATCTAACTGTATATAATTCATTGCTGGTAACCAATTTTCATTTGTATTTGTTGATGTGTAAAATACGGTCGGGTCGGTTGGCGAATAAACTGTTCCTGCTAACTTAGCGGAAGCTGGTATATCAAAATTAATTTCTATGTATTGACTAGATGATTGTTGAAAAGATGCTTGTGGACCACTAGGGGCATCTGGTTGTTTAAAAAAGTATTTATCAACCTCAACCTCTGCCTGGCCACTTCCGGCGCTATCGTAATCAAAAATATACGGACCATAATTCATTGAACCATCAAAACCTGCGATCCCGCTTACATCCATAATAAATAAATTTCCAGAAGGATCGTTATTTTTAAGTGTATAATAATAGTATCTGTTTGAAACTTGGGCATCTTGTAATTTAATAGTATCCCCTTCTTTCGCCAATGCAAGCCAATCATTCATATCATTTCCGCAAATATCTGTTGATTGGATTTCAATCTGAGTTACTTGATTAAAACTAGAATCAACTTTATCGTTTACGAAAAAAACCCCGGTGGTCGCGGTAGACGAGTTGTCGAATTTCCAGTTTGCTAAATTAGCACCATCGCCTTTTTCTCCTTGAGCACCTGTGTCTCCTTGGGCACCTATGTCTCCTTGGGCACCTTTGTCTCTGTGGGCACCTGTGGCTCCTTGGGCACCGGTGTCTCCTTGAGCACCTGTGGCTCCTTGGGCACCGGTGTCTCCTTGGGCACCTCGTGAACTATCAGATCCTATACGATCATAATCAAAAATATAGGGCACGTTTTTTTCCATGTGTCCAGCAAACCCTGCAATTCCACTTACATCCATAAGAAATGAATCCCCGGAAGGAACATTTGTATTAAGTGTATAATAGTAATATCTATTTGCAGATGTTATATCTAATAATTTAATTGTATCTCCTTGTTTGGCCAAAGCAAGCCAATTGGTCATATCATTTCCGCAAATATCG
>JAAHTH010003158.1_pt1 | contig 11620 bp, 12 predicted proteins | sample 6116091 | NCBI WGS metagenome assembly JAAHTH01 (sample SAMN13939990, study PRJNA603662) | sponge metagenome | isolation source: marine sponge | host: Mycale hentscheli | place: New Zealand | collected 2006
GTAACTTTCCACCTATATCTAGAAGATATACTATATCTAAAAGATATATCGCTAGATCCCTAGCGGCTGCCCTATTATATAGTGCACCGATCGCCTAGATGTGAACAACATTTAGTTTACATAATATCCATTAGGTAGAATTGCCTGACTTATTCACATCTATTCACATTCTATTCACATATCACTATTTGGCAGTGAGGGGGTATACCTTCCCTTTGCGTCTGGGAGGGGGAGGCCTAAGAGTACCCACCTCAATATACCTCGACCACTTCAACCTCACTGCAGCTAAAGTTAACCCACCTGCCTCCAACCTCAGAAACCCACTGATTCCCCTTAGCTCGCCCCTTTGGGCGCATTGGGACACTTGTCCTGGACCCCCAATCCTGGGGAAGTGTCAAAGTACTTGACAATAAAGCGTAGTCGCTTTATATTTAAGTATGTATGACAGCTAGGAGCTAATATGCGAAAGCTAAAGAAAATTCAACATCCGAGGTCATATGACCAGATGCTACTAAGCATCACTCCGGATGACGAGATCATCTCGATTATACGAGAGAAGCGCAAGATTCTATCCGTCCGGATAGACGTAGCGCACGAGAGGTTCTTGAAGAAAGAAGCCAAGAGACTTGGCTGGAGTAAAGCCGCGGTGTTCCGCGGTATTATGAATATGTATATGGAGGAGGCGTACACGTCTGATCGTGAAGCAGCTTCCAATGGAGATCTCAAATATTGGGGAATCAACGACGTAAAGTGAGTTTCACTTTGCCTGGAATACCAGTAGCTAAGAAGAACCGAAGAAGAAACTTCGGAAACAAGTCGCTCCCAAGCGTCAACTATTTGACGTGGGAGGCCATGGCTTGTGCAGAGATTGCACAGAGTTGGAAAGGTCCAACGATCGAGGAAGTAGAGAAGATGACGTTACATTTCTACATAGATACTAATTCGAGGCTAGACGTGGATAACTGCGTGACGAGTTGTTTGGATATGCTGCAAAAAGCAGAAGTAATTATTGGGGATCATTGGCAAGTTCTGCCAAGATACTCAGTGGATTCGTTTGAATCCGATGTAGGTAGAACCGAACTCACGATCTGGGAGGCATGATGCCAAAACGTAGGAAGTTGTCGCTCATTGATGAGGACAAAGCCACGGGAGTCCGTGTCTATGAGAAGCGCACTAAAGCGCTGCCGAAGAATTGGAAGAACGGCGTAAAAACACGCCGAGCTCTTGCTAACGCATTTGCCGAAACAAGAGGCAATGTCGTAGAGACGTGCAAGCGAGTGGGAGTCAATACGAGAACGTATTATTACCATCTAGAAGAATATCCCGAGTTCAGATCTCAGATCGAGATGATTCAAGATGCCCAGCTAGACGTAGCGCAACAAGCGCTGTACGATTTAGTAGAGGATCGCCATTTCGGAGCCATCAAATACATCCTTGACAAGCAAGGAGAAAAAAGAGGCTTTGGAGATAAAGTGAAGACTGAACATAAAGAAACCCGAGATATTAATGTAAATTTTAGTTATGAGACAGTAGCATCTGACAAACAGCAAGAAGTCAAAGAAGCGATGGAAGCTGAGATTGTCGAACATAACCAAAGGCTCGAAGATGGATAACTATTCGCTAGGCGATCTCGCCGCTCCCTATCAACCAGAAGATGATATTATGGATCAGTTCCGCACTGCGGCTGCTGATATTATGTCCACAATAGACATCAATCCCTACACCCAAAGACTCAGAGATGTCGAGCAGCAAGCTCAAGGTGCAAATCTAAATATGTTGGGCGATCCCATGGCAATGGGGATGGGAATGTCCGGACCAATGATGGGCCAAATGATGGACCCAGCTATGATGCCTCCGGAAATGCTCGGCGGCGCAACCACCCAACCTGGGATGCCTCCGCAAATGGGGATGCCTCCAGCTCAAGATCCTATGATGGGTCAGATGGACCCAATGGGCGGGCAGCAAACAGACATGATGAATAATCCAGGAATGAACGGCTTAGGAGTTTAATGCCAACCTCTTGCCCCCAATGCAGAATGCCAAAAGCAATAGTCGTCGATCAATATGGTTGGACGAAGTGTTCTTTTGGATGTGGCTACCAACTAAACAAAAAAGGGGAAGTAGTACCGCGTGCCAACACTTCAAGTTAGTGAAAAGCAGCAAGAGTTCTTGCAGTCCGACGCACGAGTGGTTTCACTCGTCTGCGGGATTGGATTTGGTAAGACTTTTATTGCCAGTGAGAAAGCCGCCCAGCTATTAGCAAACGGCGGCCATATCATTGCTATGTCTCAATCGTATAAGCAATTGAGTATCGTGCTGATGCACGAAATCCAAGAGCGATTGAGGTATCACAATCTTGAGTTCAAATATAATAAGCAAGAAATGCGTATCGAAGTCCCCGCCACTGGCGGGATTGTATGGGGTTTCTCGTCTGACTCAATCGAGTCGCTTCGTGGTGTGACAGCCGATTGTGCTATCCTAGACGAAGCGGCTCTTTTTGATAAGTATTGCTTTGAGGTGACAGCCGGTCGTCTCCGTAGAAATAAACTCCCGTACCAAATCTTCATCACCACAACTCCTCGTGGACGAGATAATTGGGTGTTTGATATGTGCCAACGAGCCACCACTCATTACATCCAAGCAGCGACATGGGATAATCCTTTCCTCGGGAAAGAATATATCCAACAGCTCATGGAAGAATATGAAGGGGCGTTTGCGGCTCAGGAGCTAGAAGGTTCCTTCGTAGACATGGAGCTAGATAACCAGCTCATTAGTCTCGCAGAACTGAGGTCCGCCATTGATCGAATCCCATTTGACAATGACGAACCAAAAGTGGCGGGGCTAGACATTGCGAGGTTTGGTAAAGACACCTCGTGCTTCATCGTTCGCCAAGGCAATGATATTCCATTTGTGAAATACGTCGCCAACTCATCTCTCACCGATCTCAAGCGAAAAGTCATTGAGTGGGTGATGGAGACAGAACCAGAGTATCTGGTCATTGACGGCGTGGGCATTGGAGCCGGAATGGTGGATGAATTGAAGGAAAAACTCGTAGGAGTTTGTAAAATAGTTGAATTTAATGGTAGTTATGCTGCTAAACGTGGCGATAAATATTCTAATTTAAGGACAGAGACCTGGGTGACCATGAGAGATTGGATCAGAGACAAGGGCTCGCTACCAAAAGGTAACAAGGTGATGGAATTGGCCAATGTGATCTACATTGCTGATGCTAAAGGCCGGATGGCCCTCGAATCGAAGGACCAATTAAGAAGAAAAGGGAAACCTTCGCCGGATTTCGGCGATGCCCTTTCTATGACGTTCGGAATCCATGCTAAAAGCAAGGCGATTCAGGAGAAGATAAGAAAAATAACTAGATTTAGAGGTCTAGGGAAAGTATTTGCAGGTTAGTCATGGCCAGAGTCACCAAAAAAGAAATAGAACAAAGACAGCGCATCCAAACTAGGATGCAAAAGATGAATGAATACCACAATAACACGTATGACTACGTGAAGGATCAGCTGGAGTTTGCAGCTGGCGATCAATGGCAGTCAAATGTGAGAGCCGAACGTCAAAAAGACGGACGACCCACCGTGGTTCTCAATCTCACGAAGTCCTACGTCAATCGAGTGGTCAATCCGGTTCGGATGAATCCTATTGGCGTGAATGTCGGGACAGACAACAAAGATTTAACAGAACTCCTCTCCGGTATTGTGCGCCAGGTAGAGGTTGAGTCTCGTATGAAGGAAGTCACAGACGTTGCATTTGAAAATGCTGTCACAGGCGGCCTCGGTTGGTATCGATTAGGAACTGACTACATTGATGATGACTCTCTCGAGCAAAAAGTGACTGTGGATATTGTCCGCAATCCGATGAGCTGCTGGCTAGATCCATATTCAAAGCGAACAGATGGTTCGGATGCAGAATATGGCGCATTTATTGAGTATATCGATCAAGAACTTGCGGAAGCGGAGTACGGAGAAGATGCCGTGGGCCAAGGGCTTGGCGGCGTGGATATATTCGAACATTGGACAGTTCCCGAGGATTCTGTAGCCGATTTCACCTATTATGAGGTTGAGTCTGAGAAGGTTCAGCGCTATTGGTATGAAAATGGCACAACAACTGACGGACAGCCTAATCCAAACAAGCCTTACGTGAAAGCCCGAACTGTGGAGAAGCGCCAAGTACGTGCTATTCGCTACATCGGCAACAAAAAGATTGAAGAAGCCTTAATCCCTATCCCATTTATCCCGCTTGTGCCGGTTTATGGGGATCACTTGATGTTGGATAACTATTCCGACGTTCATTTGGCGGGGATTGTGCATTGGATCAAAGATTCACAGCGCATGGTGAACTATTATGGCTCAAATGAGCTAGAATTAGCAAGTTTAGCTCCGAAATCTCCTTGGGTGATAGCCGAAGGACAGATTGAGGGCTATGAAGAAGATTGGCTAAACGCCAATCGAATCGCAACGTCTGCATTGACGTATAAGCCCGATGCCCTCGGCGGCCAGATGGTCCCGCCACCGCAACGCGCAGATAATCAAGCCCAAACAGGCGGCTTAATGGCTTCTCGCCAAAAAGCACAGGAAGATATGGGTCGTGAGATCGGTATTTTTGATAATATGTTAGGACAAGTGGAGGCCGCCAACGAAAGTGGCAAGGCAGCGCTATTACGCGCAAACCAAGGAGAGCTTCCCACTGCCCACTATCTTCAAAATCTCGAACAATCGATCGCTCAAGTTGGGCGTGTCATGCTGTATCTTCTCGCCTGGGTAGGCGATACTCCACGTATGATCGGGGTGAGAGATGCTCAAGGGCAGACCAAGTATGTGGAAACCACATTATCTGAGGTTCTGACTCCGAAAGTATTGAAAAATGCCTCGATTGAGACCACCGCAGGCCCGGCCTATGAATCCCGTAGACGTGAAAGCATCAATGCTATCATGCAAATGGGGCAGATTATGCCGGATAAGATGGGCGTGATGGCGGACATTCTCGTTGAGAATATGGACGCTCCAGGCTCTATGGAAATTGCGGAGAGGCTGCGTAAATTACCTGACATCCAAGCACTTATTGATGACGGCAATGGACCTTCCAAAGAGGAGCTCGAACAGCAACTCCAAGGCGCACAGGCTCAGATGGCTCAACAACAAGATACTATGGGTAAAATGGAAGGTATCATCAAGCAACTTCAAGCGAGAATCATTGCAGACGATAAAGATCGTCAAGCGGATATGGCTAAAACTCTTATCAAAGAGGAAGGCGCTCTTGCTCGGGAACGAATGAAACAAGTCGGAGAAGACGAGAGAGCTGCCCTCAAGATAGAGGCCGAGACTGAATCGGACATGAGATCCCTAGCGGGCGAGGTCCTCAAAGCAGAGCAACAAGCCGACATCAACTTGACAGCGAATTTCACAGCGGATGACTACGTGCCTCCAGTCGCAGGTCCACTATCTACTCCCACGGCCGACGTTTCTGAGGTTTCAGCAAGCATCGACAGAACACTAGGTGAATAGATTGTGAATAAAATGTTGACAGATTGTGGATAAATAAGATAGATTTAAGGTAGCCCGCACCTAAAAGCGGGTATCCTACTCAGGGATCAAACTGAGGATATTTAACGAGAAGAGGCTCGGATGGACAATGAACAATCCCTCGATTTAGTTGAGCCTGCCGGACAGGCAGAACCCACAGAACAACCCTTAGCACAGGAACCGACTTCAACCCCGGAACCCGAGGGAAACTTAGAACCCGCAGAAGCTGGAGCTACCGAGGCATCGGAGACCCAAGGATCAGAGGGTGAAAAGGCAGAGCTACCAAAAGGCATCGAGAAGCGACTAGCGAAACTAACTGCAAAGAAGTATGAGCAAGCCGACAAGATCGCAGCCTTAGAGCGACAGAAACACGAGCTAGAAAGCAGACTTGCTAGTCAAGCGCCGAAGACTCGTGAAGAATTCGCTACCGAAGAAGACTTTATTGACTACAAGGTTAATTCACAGTTGGATAACCGATTACAAGAACAGCAGTTCAAACAGCAATCGGAACATATCCAACAACAGCAAGCCTCTGTGCACGCTGAGATGTGGAGTGAGCGAGTCAATTCAGTGTCTGAGGAAATACCAGATCTACGTGAAGTAGTTACGGGCGTTGATATCCCTATGCCGGTGGACGCATTACAGATAATCAGTGAGTCGGACCAAGGTCCGCAAATGGCTTATTATCTAGCGAAGAACCCGACAGAGGCCCAACAACTGAACTACATGGACCCAAGAGCTAGGGACCGTAAGTTGATGCAGCTTGAGTTAGAGTTGAAGATGGGTGTTAAAACCGTCGGAACTACCAAGCCTGTCACTAACGCAGCCCCCACTCCGAAGTCTTCAGGCGGTAGAGCTGGAGCACCCGCCTCCATGGAATCCCTCTCAACTGAGGAATGGATGAAGGCTAGGCGCAAACAAGTTCGAAAACGCTAAATCGGGGCCAAAGTGCCCCACGTAAAAAAGGAAAGATCACATGGCAAATGCAATTTTGACCCCAGATCAAATCACACGTGAGTCGCTACGCGTCCTACACGAGAAACTCACATTCATCGGTGCTATTAACAAGCAGTACGATTCATCATTTGCACAAACAGGTGCTAAAATCGGCGATACTCTCCGTATCCGTAAGCCGGCTCAATTCAAAGTACGTCGTGGTATTGTAATGGATTCTCCAGTTCAAGACTACGTTGAACAAACTGTTCCACTTACAGTTCAAGACATCGTTGGTGTTGACCTTGAGTTCACTGACCTAGACCTTACTTTAGAGCTAGACGACTTCTCTAAACGCATCATTGAGCCAGCAATGTCTCGTATCGCTGCGGACATCGAGCAAGACGTTCTACGCACTGCTTCTGGTCAATCAGTTGTTTCAGCTGCTTCTGCTGCTGATCTTTGGAAATCAATCTTGATCTCTCAAGCATACCTTGACAACTTAACAACTCCTCGCGACAACAACCGTTGTGTTCTAGTTGATACGTTGATGCAAGTTGACCTAGTTGATACTCTTAAAGGTCTTTTCCAAGATTCTTCTGAGATCTCTAGTCAGTACCGCGAAGGTATGATGGGCCGCACAGCTGGTGCAGATTTCTATCAGTCATCTTACATTCCAACAACTGAGACTTCCCCAGAAGCTTCATTTGCTATCGTAAGCTTCTCTGTCGGTGATCCAAACTCAGGTTCTACTGCGGGTGCAACAATGACTATCACTGCTACGGGTGCTGGCACGATTCCTAAAGGAACTCAGTTCGAATTGAACAACGCCGGTTCTGATGCTTATGCTGTTCAGCCTGAGACTAAGAAGAAATTCGTAGGTCAAAAGGTCTATGTAACTGCTCAAGCTGACGTAGTGATCGCAGGCGCGGGTGATGTAGTTGTTCCAATTGCTGCTCCAATCGTATCTGACTCAGCCTCAGCTCGTCAGAACATTTCTGATGCTCCTGTAACTGCTGATGCACTTACTGCTGATCTACAGAAGTCTATTGTGTTCCACAAAGATTTCATGACTTTCGCATCTGCGGACCTTCAACTTCCTCGCGGAACAGACATGGCTTCTCGCGAGACTTTCGAAGGTATCTCAATGCGTCTAGTACGTGACTATAACATCGCAACTTCGGACTTCCCAGTTCGCTTTGACGTGCTTTACGGTACTAAAGTGATCCGTCCTGAGTACGGCGCAGTTGTAGTAAAAGGATACTAATCCTAATGGAGCCCTTCGGGGCTCCTTCTTTTAATTGGAGACAATATGTTAATGAAGCACACGGCCAAAGCGCCAACACAGAACAGCAATGACGCTATCCTCGCCAAACCGGCTAAGAAAGCCGACGAGAAGCCTAAGAAAAAGACTAAGAAGAAATCAACTAAGGAATAGCAATGAAGACTGCTAGAGATCTGATCCAACAAGCCGCTAAGAAAGCGGGCGTTATTGACGCAATCGAGGCTCTAGAATCTCTAGAAGCGAGCGATGCCTTACAAGAATTAAACGACATTATAGATGGATGGAACATCGATGCCTTATTCCCCTATGTGAATGAGGAATACAATGTTCCCAATCCTACGTTAGAGCCAGGTAAAGTCAAGATCGGCCCTGCGACAGAAGGTTCTGTCGATGTGGATGCTCCGAGACCTAACCGAGTGATCTCTGTGGCGATTAACAAGTCAGGAAGATACTATCCTTTGGAGTATGTATCTCCAAATGATGCCGCCACTTCTAACTTCCGAAACTCGGGAGCCTCTACAGGGGGAGTCCCGGTGTACTACACCGTTCTTCCGACATTCCCGATCGCTGAGATTGAGATATACCCCGCAACAGATGCTTTCCCGTACATCATCACCTCACAGAACGTGGTGAGTGCTAAGACTTTAAACGACACCATTGATCTCCCTGCGGGCTATTATCCTGCACTTGTCGCCGAGCTTGCCGTAGTGCTTGCTGGAGATTACGGCAATATGGAGATGGTTCCACTACTTGAAGCAAGAGCAATCAAAACTCTTGCACGATTGAAAAGACTCAATAACAAGCCTCGTATAATGTCCCATGCGGGTACGCCACGAGGCTCAGGTTATTGGGATATCACTTCTGACAATTATCTTTAGGAGAGAACATGGCCAGAGTTCTCGTACAAGACTGGATTGCCCAAACCTACCAAGCTCGAAGCCCAAATTCTTCGAGCCGTAGGACGTTAAACGGCTATGTCCAATCCACCGAAGGGGAAGGTAAATTCCCCACAGAAATTATAGGTACGCCCGGAACTTCTACGTTCACTCGTAAAGAAACGAACCCTAAAACAATCCAAGCCATCCAAGGTACGGGCTCAACCCCGAACGTCGTGAGCGTGGCAACCACTACAGATTCGGAAGTCATCCCTGGAACGATCCTCAACATTGAGGGGACGGCAGATTATGACGAACTAGAAGTAGTTGTGGTGGAGGTTCTATCCACCACTCAATTCACTTACGAGACTTTCAATAACACCTCCACGGCAGCCAACCTCGGTGGCGAGATTGTAGCGACAGGAGAGTCTCCTATTTCGCTAGTGTCTGAGAATGCAAGCTGCCGAGGGCTATATACCTCGTCAACCGGACGGGTGTTCACCTGTTTTGAAGGCGAAGTGCTAGAGATTTTAGAGGACGGCACTTGGCTTCAAGTGACAAGTATAGGCTCAGAGACTTCTGAGGTTTCATTTACAGACGATGGACGACATCTCGTATTTTGCGATGGACTGAACCTGTGGACCGTGAATCTAGCCTCGGGAGCGGTGGCAAACCCTAACCTCCCTTTCACGAAGCCAACTAAGGTGCTATTCTCCAACAGCCGAATCGTGGCGATCAACGAGGGTACGGAACCTGTGCCTGACGATGACGTGAATACTAAGAACAGATTTTACTTCACTGAGTTGCTAGACGCGAATGATTGGCCTATCCTGAACTACGCATCCGCCGAGTCTTCGGCAGATCCTATCATCGGAGCAGAAGTGAGAGAGGGCGAGATTTGGTTCTTCGGGCCTCGCTCTTACGAAGTGTGGAGAGCGGATATCAATCCGGACCTCCCATTCGCCAAGATTGGCGGGTCTTCTACTGAGATTGGCTGTGGGGCAAACGACTCCATCACCTCGATCTCAGGTCAAGTATTTTGGTTAGGTAGCTCAACGGCAGGGCAGAATGTTGTCTTCATGTCAAATGGCTACAACGCACAGAGAATCTCCACTCATGCCATTGAGTATGCCCTCGGCCAAGTAGGAGGCTTGACTTCCGATGCCCGAGGATTTGCGTATCAGCAAGAGGGCCACACGTTCTACGTGCTGACCTTAATCACAGGTAATCGCACGTTTGTTTACGATCTTACAACTCAGCAATGGCATGAACGATCTAGCCGAGACCAAGCGATTAACCAAGAGAACTTTTGGGAAGTGCTTTACACTACGTTTGCTTTCTCCCGAGTATTAGCTGGCGGACTAAAGAACGCCCGCATCCTAGAATTAGATCTTGATCGATACATTGAGTGGGACGGACGACCTATCATCCGCCTACAACGAGGTCCGATCAACTTCCAAAACCTTTCGCAGTTGTTCCATGAGAGATTTACGATTGACTTAGAAACCGGCGTAGGTCGACAACAAGGCGAGCCGTATCTTTCAGGTGTTCAAACAGGTGAAGCTGTGAATCCTGAGCTTATGATGAGGCATTCCGATGACGGTGGCCATACGTGGTCGAGTCAACGCAAGACCTCTATTGGTAAAGTCGGGCAATACTTAGCTCGTGCGGTCTTCCGCAGACTCGGGAAATCCCGAGAAAGAGTCTATGAGATCTCCCTATCTGCGCCCGTGAAATGGCACGTCCTCGGAGCACGAATCAGTGCTAGAACCGGGAGTCAGCCGTGAGTAGTTTAGGTACAGCCCCCCTCATGAAGCCCCTCTCAGATGAGAGAGCGTGGACGCAGTGGTTTTCCGAAATCGGAAATAGTCTCAACGGACGTTGGGGACAAGAGAAAAGGCAGTTAGAAAAAGTAAATATTGATCCCCAACCTGACGAAGAATACCTAAATTATAAAGGGCGAGAATTAAGTTTCTTGTTTGTTTGGGAATCTCCAGTCACGTTCAATGGGAGTCAAATATCACTCAACGAACTACCAGGACAAGCGGACCTCACTATGAGGCCGGGAATGTTAGAAGTGTGGGACGACTCAACCCTAGTTGGTGGAGCGTATTGCAACGAAAGAACGATAGAATTACCAAACTTGAGCTCGAATGGTCGGATTATTGTGCAGGGTTCAGTTATGACTAAGACAACCGACCCAAGGAGGAATGTATGATGGCATTTAGTTTAGCGTCTAATCCAGAGGGCGTTATAGATTATCTGAAAGACCCAACCGGTATGGGTGCTTACAGACAAGGACTTGCTAAAAACGAAGCGGCTCAACGCGCCGAACTAGAAGCCGCACGTGGTCGTGCAGCTGGGATCGGCAAAGAATTTACTGACACTGGCGAGTTTATCGCTAACAGCTATTCGCCTTATGCGAACCTCGCCTCCCAAGGCGCGCAGGGGATGACTCAAGATTATTCGGTAACTCCGAATGCGTATCAATTTCAAGGTCAAGTATCGGATTACTTAGATCCTTCGATTGCTTACCAACAAGACCAAGCCCGCAGACAACTCGAATCCTCAGCAGCATCTAGAGGAAATTTAATGAGTGGTGCGGCGGCTAAGGCAATCGCAGACAGAGCTCAACAGATTGGTGCTCAAGGCTACAACAACGCATATGCTGCGATGGAACGTGACCGAGGTTACGGCGCAGAACAAGCACAACAGCATTACCTGAATCAAGTAGCGCAAGGTCAGCAACAATATACACAAGCACAAGACGTGGCTCAATTAAGCCTACAAGGACTTGGCGGGCAGGGAGATGCCTTGCAGTACGGCGTGACGAACTCAGCCAATGCTCGACTCCCAACCTACACGCAACAGATCGACCCATCCGCCGGCGTGGGGGATATGCACGTAGGGAAAATGCGGGGAGGATTCACGCAAGGGATATTCTCGGGAGTAGGTGATGCACTGGCTCCAGGTTTGAGAGATTTGTTCGGAAT
>JAAHTH010003163.1_pt1 | contig 11611 bp, 11 predicted proteins | sample 6116091 | NCBI WGS metagenome assembly JAAHTH01 (sample SAMN13939990, study PRJNA603662) | sponge metagenome | isolation source: marine sponge | host: Mycale hentscheli | place: New Zealand | collected 2006
GACGGGCCCTGGCGCTAATACCATTTATTACCCCCAATTTCCTTTCCATTCTTGGTAAAGTTATAAGTGTTAAGTATAAACCGCCTAAAAAATAATTTCATATTATAATATAAAAATATGGATATAGACTGGTATAGATTATATAGAAGCTTGGATAATTTTATTACTATGCTTGTAATGCCTGGAATGATAGAAGATTATTCAGACGACGAAGAAGAGCATTGCCATAATTCTGAACATGATAATTGCAATGATGATGATGGTTCCAATAATATAAATAATATTTTACAATATATCGGAACAAAATTGCAAGTCTATCTTGAAAATAAATAACTCTAAATAATTATAATTTTATGAATAATTATTTAGTCAACTTTAATATTTCCGTCCTCATCTACACTAAGAAGTTTACCACCTAATTTAATTTTTTTAACTTCTAATGTACCTTCATTATCTACATATAAAATGGTTTTTCTCGAAGATTCAAAATTACCATCACCATCAGTTGTATTTGTATAAACACCAAAACCACCCTTAATATTATTACCCGATTCATCAAGGTCATCTATTGTCATTGCAATTTGGCCAATTTCAACAGTATTATTTGTTTTATCTTCTACTTCAAAAGAAATGTCAGGTCCATATTTTGGTTTATAGTCTTTATCTTTGTATTTCTCCATTAGTACATCACTTCCATCTTTCAATTCTTGTAAAGAATATAAATTACTTTTACGTTTCATTGTAGATGCACTGTATGTACTAAATAATTCGCTATTATTATTGTTTTCAGCGACACGTTCACAAACGAAATTAGGATATGATTCATTTGCAACAATCATATTATTTTTACCTCCATATACTTCATTTGTTGTACTATATTGAAGATTACCATAATTTATAAATTCTTTATCTGTATTCACCATTATAGTCTTTTTATGTGGGTCTATATCGATATATTTTTCTAAGGTATTTTCATTTGTTATTGTATTATTTCCCACAATATTACAATCACCAACTACATTTAATGTAGGAATTAATATTGTTGTTGGAGCGAATTCAACAATATACATTATTATAGATTTTTCGTCTATATAGGTTGGTATATAACTGCATACATATGTGTTTTTTTTATCTTCATACATGGTTGAATAAATATTGTGTTTCATAAAAGTTTTACCTGATATACTTGAAATGATTTGTACTATTTTGAAGCGAAGATTATCAGTTAATTGTCCAATGCTAACAAGTTCAGTTGAAACGTTCAATGTGTCATAATTAAATGAACCTAATTTACTTTGAGTTATATTTTTTAGATCAATTTGTAGATAGATATAATTAAATTGCGTCGTTCGAGTTTCTCTTTTAAGTTTATTTAACACATCTGTTTCCTCTTTGAAGTTAATGATTTCATTAGTATTATTAGTAGTTAATCGAGCTGCAATATTATTTGCAGATAAAACCATAGTGTTTGCGGAGTTTGATAATAAACGAGAATTTTCATTTGTATTATACCTAAAATTGTGGGTATTTAAGTTAATACCACTTACTAATAAAAACATCTCTCCTAATATAGTAAAAAATTTAAACCTATATTTCTTTACTCCAGCTATACCGGTTCCAACAATTATACCAGTTGAACCGTCGAAAATCGCGCAGGTATTTAATATTTGAGTCGTATTACTATAATGAAGTTGAAGAGCCGGTCGAAGATTAGGTTTAATAGTTTCCATGTTTTTACCAACCATCTCTGGAAGAAAATAATGATATATTATTGTAGTGCTTTCAGCGTTTAATGATTGTAGATTTACTTTTTTTAAAGCATAATAATTTTCCGGAGATTGATTGGGTAATTCTGTATTGATAATGTCGGTTATAATAGATTCTGATAATGAATTATTAGTTTTCAATACATTGGCTACACGATTAAGTTCGTCTCTCTGTTCAATAGATTGTTTTACAAATCTTTTATATTCATTAAGTGTTAAATCTTGAATATCAAGAATACTTTTAGGGTAATCCATACCAATACCAACTTTATATGCATTTGTAATTTTTTTGTCAATATTGTCTACTTTAAATATCGTATTGTTATTGGCGTCGTTAATATTTATATCACCATCAATAACCACATCACTCTTAACTTTGACACCTTTTGTAATTATTCTATTAATTTCATCACCAGATCCAAAAGTATATATTTTTCCGTTTAATTCAGTTCTATAAATAATTGAGATTTCTCTTTTACCATTAAATTTATAAGTTATAGGAAACCATTGATTCATTTTTTCATTTCCATAATTAATATCATAAAAATTGTCTATTTTACCAGTTATTTCTCTAAGACTTACTTCTTGGTTCCAGAAATACTTTGTTGTTATACCATTCCACATGGGAACACTTTCAACAAATACGAACTTTCTGTCGCCAAATGTTTCGTATAAAAAGAAATCATTATCATTTAATAGTCCAAGTCTTTCTGAAAAATAAACGCTATTATCTATTGCTTTTGAAAAGCTACTTATCGAATCGCCTTCAAAAAATACCTTTTGCAATTCAACATTTTTCACAAGTAAAGTACAAAAATTAGCAAATCTTGTAAAAGAACTCATATAATTAAAAAAAGTTGTTGCGGTTCCATTATATGAAGGATCATCCATAATATAGTCTATATTTTGAAAGGTTATTGTTATTAACACTTCGTCAATAGAATGTAAATTACATTTCATTGATAAAAGGAAGTTTGATAACTCATTATTTGTAAATAACTCCATGTACGAAAATATTTCATCTTGGTTATTGTTATTTTGTATTTCCGTTTTCATTTGAAGAATTTCTCTAATGTTTCGTTGTATTAACTTCATAAAATTAGGCGAAGAATCATTTAATAATAGTGGATCTTTTAGTGGTGAATTTAATATAATAATATCTGAATTATCTAATTCTGACAGAACTTTGCATTTTATAACATAACATTGTTCTTTAAATGATTGAATTTCCGCGTTATTTTTGAATTGTTCTATTATTTCTGAATCACTAATTGTATAATTGTCATTGATCATGTTTTTGAACTTATTACTTAAAAAATAAGAGTTCATTAAATTAGGAACAAAATCATTTATAAGATTAATTAGCTGCTCATTTGTTAAATTATCAATGTCCAATAATGCACTCATTTCATATTCCTTTTGATTTATACCAACTTTGCTATTAATTAATGTTGTATTTGTTGTATTAATCGTTTTGATCATATAATCGTTATTACTTTTACCTACTAAGATATTTCCATTGAATGTACTGTCGCCTACAACAGTTAATTTACTTCTTACAATATTACTAATATTAACAATAAATAATTGCAATACGCGTCGATTTCCATCAAAGACAATTTTATTCATTGATAAAAAATCTTCATCTAATATTTTTAATAGCGAAACAGATGTATCACCAATATTATAATCACCAAATTCGTTATTTAGATCTGCAAGAATGTTCTTAAATAATTCAGGTACATTAAAATTTGAGCCATTTATTTTAAGTTCATCTATGTATATATTATTCCATTCTGGATAAATAGGACTATTAATTATTTTTAATACATTACTATCTGAAGCCATTCCGTAATCCATTGTTAAAATATTATCTTCTTCACCTGCTATAAATTTTTCAAATGTCGAATTCAATGAGACCATATATTGAGCTAAACTGTACGGAATGGTGTTCTTTTTTTCTACAACAAGATTTAATTTTACTTTTGAATGGATGCCTATAATGTTATTTTTATCATATGCGTCTTTCATATATGTATTCATTGCAAATACTATTGCTGGTTCGGTATTAGTAGTATCTTCTTGAGAATAACTCAACCATACATTGAATGTCGTAATTGAGTCATAATCACTTTTTGATAATGACTCTCTACGGGTTTTATACGACTCGCAAAATATGATATGTGATTCTTTTTCATAAGGTGGAAATGTATCAGTAGATTTATTTTCAAATTGGGGAGATGCTTCATGATATGCAATAGTAGGTTCACTATCATCGAGTGGATAATTTATTAATTTAGTTATTTTTTCCTCATTAGAATATTGACGAGCCTCTTTTAGCAATGAGCCAATATTTTTATTATTTTCACGACCTTTAATAATATTTTTTACTGCGTTATTTTTTTTTAAACATTTATGACATGCCTGATTAATCATAAATATATTTTCACAAGAAATATTTTCCTCACTTTCTGAGTCCTCATTAATATTTTCTACACTAATGTCATGACGATAATCATAATATTTTAATGACTGTGTTCCCCATAAACCCACATCGGCAAGTATACTTGTATTAGAAATATCACTTTTATTGGTATCATTATTTTGATTACATCTATTTTGAGAACATATGCCGTGTTTAAAAGTGTTCAAATTTTTGACCAATTGTATTTCATTGAATTTCTGAATACCTTCTACATCTCTTAGCTCATCAGAAACTTGTTGACGTGAGTTCATGTCAGAATCATTACTAACTTTTGAACCTTCACTTCTTACCACTGCATTCTTTTTTCCACGATTATTTCCCAATACACGATTCATTAGTTTTGAAACACCTGAATCCATAAATTCTATTCCTCGCTTCGCAGACATTTCGGTTATAACGTATATCCATATTATTTTTTCTAAATAATTCTATAATAATATTGTATATGAATGAAACTATTTTGAGAATAGAAAAGGGGCCAAGAAATAAAAAATATACAGCACATATAAAAGATAAAGCCACTCAAAAAATAAGAAAAATACATTTTGGAGACAAAAATTATCAACAATATAAAGATCGCACTAAATTGAAGTTGTATGCAAGAAAAAACCATAACACTCGCAAACGTATGCAAAATTATTACAAAAGGCATTCTGGTACATCGAATCGTAAAAAAGCTATAGATTTAGAAAAAAAGAAACATAATTACAATTATAACGCAAAAATATTGAGCCATATTTATTTATGGTAAATGATTTAAAAACAAAAAAATATTATTATTGTGAATATAGTTCACAAAAAGTGGCTTAGTGGTCTAGTGGTATGATTCCTGCTTTGGGTGCAGGAGGTCCGGGGTTCAATTCCCCGCTGAGCCCATTTTGGGGATGTAGCTCAAATGGTAGAGCGCACGCTTAGCATGCGTGAGGTACTGGGATCGATGCCCAGCTTCTCCACCAATGACAATTTGTCCGAGTGGTTAAGGAGACGGACTTGAAATCCGTTGGCACATTGCCACACAGGTTCGAATCCTGTAGTTGTCGTTCATTATAATGTTTTTATTTTATTACAATGAACATAAAGAGAAACGTATAACAACGCTATACATATGACAGAAGAAAGAATAGATTTTAATTATGACTTACAACCAGTGGAAAAGAGTATTTGTGATGCCAGTATATTAGAAGTAATATTATATAACTTGGATAGGTTTTACAAAAGTGTAATGGAACAACAAGAATAATGTGATAAATGTATTTACATATATGTAAATGTAATATAAAAAGATTTCCATTAATATGTATAAATGTTAATTAATGTATTATTTGGGTCAAAATATAGTTTTAAAGATGTGGAGGAATATACACAGCATGTCATGTTTTTTATTACCTCTGTAGTATTATATTCATTGTATTTTTGCGAATCTTATCATAACTGTTTTTATATAACAATGATTTATTTTTTAACAGAAATATTCTTTCTTCCCATTTCAAAATTAGATATGATTTTTCACCATGTATTGGGTTTATCAATGAATGTTTATTACTTTTTAAATATTAACATAAACCCCAATACAAATTTGATAGCGGAACAAATGATGAAGGTAGAATGGAGTAATTATTTTTTATATATGGACTTTCTACTAAAAAAGAAACAAGGAGGACTATATAATATTATTAAACCGGTCAATAATATTTTGTTTATTTTATCGTTTTTTAAGGTAAGAATATATGATATATATTACAATATTGTATTTAACCAAGAGTATACTGATTTGCTTATAGAAAATAGTGCAACCACATATAATTATGTTATTGCATATATTGCCCCACATAGTTTTTTATTGCTAAATACATATTGGTTTTTCATTATTCTCAAAGTGATTTTTAAAACAATTAAACAAAGTACTCGATTTATTAACGAAATTAATGCAGAATACATACTACAATATTCTTATTGTATGTCCTTGGTTTGTAATTTATATGCAAATTATGAATTAACTGGGTATATGGTAAATGATTATTGTGATATAATATCATTAGGATTTGTATGCTTATCGAGTTATTTATATCATGGACGTAATTATAAAATGATAGTGCAACACGGACATAAATTTAATATAGCGACATTAGATCAAGTGAAATATTTGTTGTTTGATGTTTTTTGTATTAATATGAGAAATATGTACGTCGTCTACACACATTATCAAAATTATCAGTTATTTAATGAAAGTTATGATTATTTTAATTATTATATAATACTAAACGTAATAAGTCCATTATGCGTAGCATTGTACATCAGCTACAATATTTTTCAAAAAATGTACTGGCCATATAATGATAATACGACAAAAACCTTTACTCTTTATACATTATTATCACTCAGTCCATTGTGTTGTACTTTACTATCAATCATTGGTGTCCAAAGCAGAAATGTAATATTACATACACTTTATAATGATTATTTTATAATAATGTGTGTATATATGCACATTTTTTACGAGTTCAATCATATAGCTTTACATATTTTGTTGGCTTTTCAGAATTATATATTTGTCTATTGTTTAATTAATATTTAGTATAAAAATAAATATAAAGCTATTACATATATCTAAGATAAAATGAGTGAACAATCAGATAACCATGAAGCGTTTCCTTTTGCAAGTAGCTTTGATGATATTTTGCAAAACATAGCTACTGTAAAAACCAGTATTACACAATTGACCATGCAACTTAAAAATTTAGAAAAAGATGTAAAAAAGAAAATGAAGGCTTATGATAAAATTAATAATAAACCAAAGAAGGGAAATAGAAAACCTTCTGGTTTTGCTGAACCAGTGCAAGTATCTAAAGAATTGCAGAGTTTTATGAAGCTTAGTGATGGCGATAAGGTTGCACGTACAGAGGTTACCAAGTATTTGTCCAGTTATATTAAGCAACATAACTTGAAGTCTCAAGAAAACGGTCGTGTTATTGTCCCTAATGAAGAATTAGGAAACTTGTTGGGTGCCAAAGAAGATGAGACGATTACCTTTTTTAACTTACAGCGTTTTATGAATAAGCATTTTATTAATCATTCATCTGAAAATGTTGTTGAAACTGCTTAAATATTATATTTTTACTATACATAAATATGAAACCTATTATTAGAACTCATACTTATTACATGACTTTTAAAGAATATAAGAGGAAATTTTCAAAACAAGAACAACAAAACATTGTTTTGAATATAAATAGAGATGTATTAACACGTACACATATTATTTTTGAATAATAATTAAATAATTTTTCATTTACTTATTATTTACATTACGTCGCATTCACAAGGATACCCGTCTGCAGCATAGCCAATGCAACATGCTGAAAACCCAGTACCACAGTCTCCACAATTAGATCCAGCTGTACCACTTCCTCCTTCTTGTAAATGGCAATCACATGGATATCCATCTAATGCAAAACCAATACAACAAGTTTGATAAGCAGTTCCACAAGTTCCACAATTAGCTGACTTTAACTTATAAGTTGTGTCAAAAGCATTATAATCACAATTTTCTTGGCTCATAATAATAGGTTCATTTATTGCTCGCGTAAAACCATAACTTTTTAATGAATCAAGAACTTGGTCATTATATTTTTTATAAAAGTCTTCCACATTTCTTGCTAATACAAATAAAGAAATTTGCTTATCATCGGAAACAATAGAATATTGATATTGATCATTTATAATAGGTCCTAATTCTATAACCCAATATGGAGCAGCGCCTGGGGCACCACCATTTAAAACAACTGATAACTCTCCTCCACTATTCCCATCTTCGTAAAAAGCATATCCATCGATTTGTTCCACAGAACCATCGTTGTTCAATTGACTATTTAATACACTAACATTAGTAGTAGTTAATGCATAGTCCGCTACAGCACATGTTCCATTACGTTGAAATGTCATATCGAATTTATCTTTGTACACTTGATACCATCTTCCCATATACATATTTAAATCCAAGTTTTCGACATATTTTTGTGAAAAACACAGCGAGGCCAGTGAAATAAGAAGAATAGTATTTAACATCTATTATATTGTTTTTTAATTACTTATTTCTATATTCATTTTCTTATTGAATTTAAAATTGAATAACGTAATATATTTATTTTTATATATTTATAGGATAATCATGTCAGACAGACTTCGCAATAAGAAAAAGGACAATGCGAAAAAAAACAAAGGATATTTATGGTAAGTTTACGGCAAAAAATGTACGTATTTATGAAGCGGAACAAGAGCGACGCCAAGCAAAGATGCAACAAGAGAGAAATCAACAAATAGAAAAGAATAATGAAAAAAGTATATAATTACATGTTATGATTGTAATTATAGTATGAACAATGATGATTATGAGGAAAATTATAGTAATAATGTTGAACCAAAATATGGTTCCAAACGAGATCAGACTCTTGATGAAAGACTTACGCACAATATTTTAGAGCCACACAGTTATAGTATATTAGCAGACGAACGAGTCATTATGACACAATATGAAACATATAGTATTGATCCAGTTGGGTGTCAAGATGCGGATGATGCTTTTTCCATTTATACAGAAAATAATAAACTTTTTTTTGCGATTCACATTGCTGATCCAACAGAATATATAGATTTGGAGTCTGACTTGTGGAAGGATATTATTGAGAAAACAACTACTAAGTACCCTTCTAATCGCCCTCCAATTCATATGATGCCTCGTCAAGTATTAGAATTAGCAAGTTTGCAAGGTCCACAACAAGGTACATTAAAAAATGCTATTAGTATTTTAAGTCAATTGGATCCAGAAACCTATGAACCTATCAATGCAATAAAATTGGTATTTACACAAGTCTTTGTAAAAAAATCCAACGCGTATAGTTATAGTGATGCAGCTACACATTGTACTCATATAGAAGCATTTAAAATAGGACTCAAGCTTAGTGAAATATTGAAAGCCAGGCGATCAACAAAGACAAAGGGCACGAAGTTAAATGAATTGAATACTGCATATCCTGTTTATACAGCCACAGGTGTGTATTTATATGAAGATACGCCTCAAGAGAGATTGATGAAACAAATGATTGCCGAATTCGCTATTTATGCAAATTCTTTTGTAGGTGAATATTTAAAAATACATTTAAATACAGGGATTTTTAGAACTTGTAATGCCAGTCATTGGCTACAAACTGTATACGATAAAATAACTGGGGAAGAATTGTTGCAGGAAATTATTACAAATGGGATTCGTGCGGATTATCTGGCATCTATTGAATCCCATGATTTAGTTGGGATGCCCGAATATTGTCATTTTACATCACCCATACGGCGTCTCTCTGATTGTGTATGTCATTATTTATTGAAGTATATTTATTTCAAAAAGAAAAATTATTTTCGACCATTTACTGATAAAGAATTGGATCGCTTGGCCACAAAATGTTTAACTGCAACACGGTCAGAAAAGAAAATTCAATATTTAGATATTAAGTTTCGTTTATTACAAGTTATGCATAATATGGTTATAGAAAATGAATCTATAAACATAGAATATTATATTACAGGTTATAGTGGTCTTTTTTTGAATATTATTATATGCAAAATTAATCATTTTCATGTTCATATGTCATATTCATTGCGATCACGTTCTTATAATAAAGAAATTGACCCAAAAGAAAAATATACTTTAAAAATTTCACAAGTGAATTGTTTTCTTAAATTTGATGAAAAAACATTACCTCAGTTGGATGCGCATGTTTTGCCATAATTATAATATAATATTAATGTTATAATTATTCAAGGTCATCATCCCAATTATCTAAGTCTTCATTTGGCAACATAACTGATGGTCGTCGTGGGCGTGGATGGGTTTGATTTTGTGCTTCAATATCTTTTTCTAACTTGGCTTCTTTTTTATCCCATTCGTTAATTTTTACTCGATTTCCATAATTTAATTCACGGTTTTTAATATAATATTGGTTTCTACTCTTTGAATCCATAATGATTTCATATTCAGTACACAAGTTTTGTTTTGCTTCTATTAATGTTGCATATTCGGCATCCATATCTTCGACAACCATTTTCCATTGTTCTAATTTTACTTGAGGGTCTTGATGCTCCCATAGTTCTTTCCATGTCCATGGTCCTAAAACATCCATTCTGTATTCTATTTTATTATGCAAATTGGCATATTTTTCACGAAGGTTGTGTATACGTTCCTTTTGTTCATCGAACTTGAAATACTTGGATATAGAGAGAATGAGAGAAATATATGTTGAAATAGTTATAGATGTAACTGTAACTGCCGAATCGTCTGTTTTAAAATATTCTTTTGTTGCTTGCATGAATCCTGATATTGTTGAAAAAAAGATGACAGATGTCTGAATCATATTAATTTGTCTATTTAAATCATCGTATTTCAAATCCAACAGCCGTTTGTTTTCTTTACTTTCTTTTAAAATATATAAATTATTACGCTTTTGGGCATGCAGTTGATTTTTAAAAATTATATATTCTTTTTGATTGTACCAATCATGGGTTTTCTTTTCTTCTATTATGTCTAAACCCTGTTGAATAACCTTTTCCATAATATTTTTAGTCTCGGGTATCGGATCACTTTGGTTATCGTCTTTGTTGTCTTCAGTATTTTCTACCATCGGTTCTTCATTAACAACCGGAATTGGAGTATGCGGTATTTCTGTATTTTCACTCATCAATATACTATTTATTAGATTATTAAATTACTTAATAAACAAAATACTTTTACAGTGAATTATATTTTGGTTTAAATAAATAGATATAAATATACTAACAATGGGTTGTTGTTTATCAATAAAATTAGATTATGATTTGCAAAAGCAAAATAATGCATTAAATTATTTTTCTTTTGATGGATTAAAAACACGTGCAAAAGTTGTCGATATTTATGATGGCGATACATGTAGTATAGTATTTTTGTATAGAGGTCAATTTATTAAATATAGAACTCGTGCCTATGGTTATGATACGTGTGAAATGCATCCGAAAAAAACATTAGAAAATAGGGAGCAAGAAATGGCTACTGCCCAAAAACAAAAAGATTGTTTTGCCAATATGGTAAACTACAATAACGGATTAATTGATGTAGAGTTAATGGGTTTTGATAAATATGGTCGCATATTAACTGTTTATTATGGTCAAAATAAAGAGAAATCCATTAATACCATTATGGTAGATGATTATGGGGCAAAACCATATTTTGGTGGGACAAAAGGATAAAAATTGAAATATATACAAAAGGCCCGCACGGCAGTGCCCCCTGTAAAAAAAAATGACGAGTGTGTGTGAGAAAATGTTTAGTGTAACTAAA
>JAAHTH010003164.1_pt1 | contig 11611 bp, 12 predicted proteins | sample 6116091 | NCBI WGS metagenome assembly JAAHTH01 (sample SAMN13939990, study PRJNA603662) | sponge metagenome | isolation source: marine sponge | host: Mycale hentscheli | place: New Zealand | collected 2006
CCTAAACCAACTCCACCCAGCCTTCTGCAATCCCAGCCAACTAAACACCAGAAACAATGCGAATCCGATTTTCAAGGACCTGCCTGGAGCGAACGAGCCTTCCGTGATTTTGTCGTTTGAGCGTGACGCTTGGCACAACCACGCGTCTCACCGTTCCAACCCTGCGTGCCTTTGTTTAGCACCCCGTAGACGCTTTTGGCACGCCCGCAGATATTCTCAACACATCAGTGAGGATGTAGTAAATCAGTGCAGCAGATGGGTAACAGCGACGGAAGAATCACGTCACTCAGGGGCTTGCCGCTACCTTCGCCCCCACTGTTAACGCTGACGACGAACGCAGACTCCCCGGTCCTAGCCACAACCACCTTCTCATCAAGAGGCAATGAAGCACGAAGAAACCTTCATGCGGACTCGTTAAACAGATTGCCGCCTAGTTTGTCGGGTTTTCTTGAGTCACCATAAGTCGTCGGCTCGGAAACCCCTGCCATGAGCCTCACCACATCATCAGTCAAATTCGCCAGATGGAACTGGCAAACGAACAGCGATAAGGCATGATTGTTGATATCCGCCATCATCTCGCTGATGGTCTCACATCTGCGATACAAACTCCGACTCCGCGGCTCCCGGCCTGCCTCAAGCTTTTCGCTCAGAGTTAAACCGGATTCCGGAGCGTCCGCTGCACGCAACAAACGTTCCCTATGAGCTACCTTACCTTCTAACTCTGATAAGCAGCTAGCCAACCGCTCCGTGGCAGCGTTGACCCCGACAGCCAAACTGCCGTCAATTCCCCCCGACGTCGTGGCATCCCCCTTGGATGCCGGTACTTGATCCACTTTCATCTGTTTCATCTGTCGCGCCAGTTCATCAGCTGCAACTTCCAGATCATCAAGATAGGCCTCGACACGATTTAGCCACACCATCACTAACTCCGTTTCTGCATCTTGAACAAGTCAAACATCGGTGACGCAATTGAATCCGCCGAAGCTTCCGTGAGATCTTCGACGATCACCTGATCGAGTTGTTGTTGAAAGACCTCCTCCGTACGTCCACCATGCATGTAAGCTGGCTTGCCGAGTGTTTTTCTCATGGACGCAAGCATGCTACCAAAGAGTGTTTGCCCCACAAACTCAGTGAACTTTTCCTTCAGTTCGGATGTCTCACCCACCTTGCTCACGTCAATCGGGCGTGGCGGTCTCGCAGAATTTGAATCGATTTCCAGGCTATCACTTAAATCCCCGCGAATATCATCCGGTCGCTCCCCAACAGCGTTAAACCGAAATTCCATCGCATCACCACCCACTGCATTTCCACCCAACTCATCACCAGGCACCAGCGTTGCATCGCCAAAACGATCCAGAATCTCGTTGAACCGAGGTTGTAGTTTTTCATTGGCAAGACTTGTGTTTCTCGCTGCCCCTCCGAATCCTGCCCTATCACGCAACGTTGAACCAGCATTTGAAGAAGCCAGGGGATTCATACCTGACATTCTCGTGGGGCGTGATGTTCCCGTTGGATTAGATACCGCACTCAAATCCATGCCTTCACTCCTGTGTAAAACATCGCTTCGATTCCAGAATGCGTCATGCTGGTTCCCCCACTGCCGACACGTGATCGCTTGAATTACTCAAACACAACCTCACCAAACAAGTCGCCCTTCTTCTGCAATGTCTTAATGATCGCAATCAAATCAGCGGTAGGCACCTCCAACGCATTCAACGCATCAGCCAGACTCTGCAAGGTTGGATTAGGATTCTGGTCAACAGCGACTAGCGAAGGCCCTCCACCGGCAAGAATTCTGAGGTTCCGATGCGAGATCAAACTTGGTGCAATTTCGACTCCTTCGCCAATCACCACAATTCCTTCGCGTTCATTGATCACAACACGTTGTGCTTGTGACCTCACTCTGATGGGAACCGTAGTTTCAAGCTGTGAGATGAAGCCAACAACATTCGTCTCAAAGCTGGCTGGAATCAACACTTCAACATGTTTCTGATCAACAGCTCTGGCGTACTTACCATCAAGTGGTTTCGTTCTCGAATAGCTCGTCTCTCCATTTGGCTGGACCTGCAATCTTTGCGCAGCGGGGGAGTTTGCAACACGCGGTAACGCTTCCAGATACCCATTGATTTCAGATTGAATTAATTGGGCGGTTTCAAAAGAGGCCACATCATCTTTGATTACAAAAGTGATTTTTCCATTGGCGACAAAAGCGGTCTTCACCGTGGCTTCCATTTTGGCTCCACTTTCGATGGTCGCCTTGGTCGCCGGCCCATCCTGGGACAACCTCAGCTCTCCTTGAGCCATTGCATAGACGGTTGGATTATCAGCCCGAGGACCGAGCAAGGGCGTTAGCATCAACACACCACCCTCCAAGCTCTTCGCTGAGATCGCCGTGACTGTCACATCAACAACATCACCTTGCTGAGCCCCAAATCGAGGCACTTGCGCCGTCACAAACACCATCGCGACGTTTTTTGTTTCCCCTAGTGACTTAACGTCCAACTGCCCATTACGCTCAAGCCCGATGGGGCCGCCCATCAACTGGATCATGCGACTGAGCGCCATTGACGTAGCCGCGGAATCAGAATCGCCAGTCCCACGAAGCCCGGTCACCAACCCCCAACCTTGCAAGGTGTTGGTCTCTTGGCCTTTCACGCGGCAAATCTCACCTAAAAAACGCACACCATCCTGGCAGACCCCCAGTTTTACCTGCAAACCCACAATCACTAGCGCAAGTAAGAAAATAATATGAGCGTGGGTTCGAAAAGTCATCATACATCCATTGAAATTCGATAGCCTGACTACCCGGCAACCTAAAACGGACCGAACCGATCGACCCATCGCTGGAACCAACCCCGGCTTACCCCGTCTCTCAGCTGACCCTGATCTGCTTTTCTGATTTCGAGATCAATCAAGTCTTTGCTGAGTACCACATTATCCGGCCCGATGTCGATAGCACGACAAATTCCCGTCAGCGAGGTTTCCCAGAGGTTGTCATTGATGCGAATATGCTTTCGAGCCTCAAGCACTAAGTTTCCATTGGGTCTTATATCAACAACTGTGGCAGCAATATTGAAGGTCATCGATTCCCGAGACTCAACGGAGGCATCGGCTCGATAATTTGATTGTGATTGAAAAGCGATGCCGGGCTCTCCCTCGACCATTGGCTGAGGGATGAACCGGAAATTGACGAGCCGAACCCAGTCATTCACGATCGCATCAAACAGTGTTCGCTTTCGATTATCGACGTTGCCCTCTGCCATCACCCGGGTAATTTCATCCACGCGGATAGTCACCACATCCTGTTTTTGAAAAACACGCAACGGTGGCGCGGGCTGATAGGTCCAACTCGCATCGTTAAGCATTACCGGGGGAGTGCCTGGATATCCGTATCCGACTTGCGGCAACTGGGGTGGCGCACTTAATTGCGAAGGAGCTATTTGCTGATTACCAATTCTTGGCGATGGTACCTGAGGCACCTGCAACGCATTGCTGAGCTGCATGGGCGGTTGCTTCCCCAGAAAGGGCACCGCTTGCCCACGCAAGTTTTGCGTTGCGAGTGGTGCTGTCAACTGCATATTTGCGCTCGCCTGCCTGACAGGCAGCGTTTCGCGTACCTGCCGACCTGGATGGCCCGCTCGCAGCAATGAACTGTCCTGCGAGATTGCTGCACCAGAACCTAATCCGATGCTCACCGCAACCAACCCGCACAAACAAGCAAATTTTTGTATCACAATCATTACCGGCACTATTCCAATGAGTTCTCAAGCTGGGGTGGACGAGAGAGGATTTCCACAACTCCCGAGGCAACCACACGCGCGATCTTGCGTTTCCGGGGCCTGAGGGTTTCAACCTCAACGAGGCCGTTCAAAGGTCCATCCTCAAGAGCCTTCGCGGCCGTTGTGATCACAATTCCAGCACCAACAACTCGCAAGTCGAGAAGATCACCACGACGCACCAGTGTGGGCTGACGGACATCACTCCTCAAAATCGGACGATTCAAACGCAGCGATTTGCTTACTTCCATTCCTACCAACTGCTGCAATGAGTCGAAATGTTTTTCGTCAATTTCCCCAGCCTCAATTGGAATGAGATGAACATCCTGAAGAGCAAGACGGTGCCCACGAGGAAAGCTCTTTTTGGGTGCCGCCACAACTGACTTGGCAGTGAGCTGCATACTCACAATGAGATCAATTGGGCCATCGAGGCCACGCCCCTCAAGTCGAAACTTACACAATCCCTCACGGAGTTTGTGTAAACAAGTAACTTCCTCGATGCCAGAAATTGATTCAAACTCTTGATACGCTTCATGCTGGGGTGATTCAAGAAATCCTTGAAGAACCTGCCACGCCCCGCTTTCCTCTGCAGACAACAACGGGGAATCCAATTCAATCGCACCTGCAAGCGTCACGCGTCCGTCTGTGCTGAGACGATCTGCTTGACGAACGTAATTACTGACGGCCATCTTTCCCGCCACCACCCAGGCCAGGTTCTCGCCCACTTGGACCTCAATGGTGCCATCCGATTTGATCCGCAAGTCATGAGCCTCTTTGGGAACGTTGACTGCTGGGTACAAGGGCATGCTCGAGTGCTCGCCTTTAACGACGAGATCACCATAGTCATCGACATCTAAAGCCCCTCCGGGCAAGCAAGTGCGCCGATTCGTTTTATGGTCGATGACCTGAAGAAAAGCAGCGCCAAGAATTGCGACATCCAGACCACGATTGGTCGGTCTTATTTTCTCAACATCCACAACTCGAAAATCATATCGATCAAGATTACTCTCTTGGGACGCTGAAGATGCAGCGATAATCCAACGATTAATTTTTAACAAATGGTGCGGATCGATAGTCTTGATCGACATCCTCGGGCGCACTCTTCCTGACCTACCACCCGGCAACCTACCGACATTCGATGCCACTGATGCTTGTGACACTTCTGAAGCAGATCCAAATCCCGCAGTCGGATCACGAGGGACCTCACCATGGATGACCGCAGACTGGACTTTCCCACGCCCCGATTGACTGCGGACTTTTATTTTCTGAGGGCCAATCCAGCGAATCAGAACAGAGTTTTTGTGACCACTGTGAATGAAGGGCTCTAAACGATGGCGTTCAATGACCATCTCAGTTCCATCAACAGGAACAAGGCCGATCCCGAGGCGAGCAAGTTGGCCCCAACCCGGCAGATCGGGATCCACAGGCTCCACAACATCCCCCAAACGGATCAGATTCGATGTGAGCGAGACATTTTTACGTGATCGAAGCGTCAGTGCGGTTAGCCGCAGGCCCGCTTGCCCTGCATTATAGTCGCGTTCAATACGTCGAATCGCATCACGCTGGATCGCATCCTGTGCCAACGCCTCACAACAAGACATTGGATAAAAAAGAAGACATGCAACCCCCGCAGCAAGTGTGCCCAAAAGCACATCTCGCCAGAGAACGGAATGTCGGAAAGATGGGGACAAGATCGGCAACGTGGCAAGCCTCGATACGCTTAACGATGGATCCAACCCGTAACAGCCAGATGCATGTTGTAAAAGTGTTTTAGAAACGGCGCAGATTGGATATATTTTGCATGATTTGATCGCCAGCCTGGACCGCTTGACTATTAAGTTCGAAAGCGCGCTGGGTTGTAATCAGATCGATCAATTCCTGAACCGGCTCCACATTGGAAGCCTCTAAAGACCCCTGAACGATCTGACCATAATCTTCTTCATTGGGATTCCCAGATGCTTCTGGTCCCGATGCATCCGTAGCCAAATACAGGTTTTCACCGTTCTTCAGGAGACCATCCGGATTGATGAATTTGGCTAGCTCAATCTGTCCTTGAACCACCAGCTCGGTTTGGCCAGGAATTCGTACTTGGACTTCTCCATTGGGAGTGATCACAAGGTTTTCAGCATCTGGTGGGATACTGATGGGTGGATCAAGCCGCCGACCTGTTTGAGCCGATCCGATGACCAGATCACCATCCGCGTTGATGTCCAGATTTCCGGCTCGCGTGTACATCGTTTGCTGACTGGCGGGATCAACGACTTTTAAATAGCCATTGCCTTGTATGGCAACATCAAGCTTCCGATTCGTCTGCTGAAGCGTGCCCTGTTGCTGGTCCGTCTGTGTGCTCGTGATTCGAACACCAGTTCCCACTTGGGTTCCAACGGCCGTTGGTGTTTGCGTGGCATCCAATGCACCCGGATAAACTTCTGCCCGATAAAGTAGATCCTCAAAGTTAGCCCGGTCTTTCTTGAAGGCAGTTGTATTGATGTTGGCCAGATTATTGGCAATTACATCAAGCTTCGTTTCCATTGCTTCCATACCGGACGCAGCGGTGTACAGAGTTTGGACACTCATTTCATTTCACCTGTCAGAGTTAGTCGTGAATTTCCGGTTGGTTTCGAAAATGGAGGAAGCAAAGATAGAAATTAGGTAACGAAGCCCGCAGAGTCTCACTTTAGGATCCGCCCAATCAAAGTTCCCATGACAGAGTCCTGATTCTGAATCATACGAACGTTAGCTTCGTACACGCGTGACGTTTCAATCAGCTCCATCATGGCGTTCGTCGGACTTACAGCAGATTGCTCAAGCGTCCCTGCTACTACCCTTCGTTCACCACTTGGTACAAGATCAAAGTCGGCTAAAGGTTTGAATTGATTTCCACCTAGATGTGAAACGTCACCCATGCTTTTGGGTTTGCCAAGCATCAACTCCCAGACGTTCTCGCCCTGACTTATCTGGCCCTCGGCGCCCACTGAATAGGGAAGACTGGGATTGAGCTGTATCGATTTCCCGTCGTTTCCAAGCACTTGCTGTCCAGTTTGATCAACCAGCAAACCTTGTGAATCAAACTGAAAGTCGCCAGCACGCGTCAAAACCCGCTCTCCCTCGGGCGACTGCAGGACAAAGAAAGAGTGTGGATCCTGAATCGCAAAGTCAGTTTCACGTCCCGTCGTTTTCATCGGCCCCAAAGCAAATTCTGTTTGAGCATTTTGAATCGTGACACCACCACCGATGTCATCGGCCCCGCCCAAGCCTGAGGGAACGTCACCTTTCTCGATCAACTCCGCAAATCTTGCTTGCAGAATGGTTTCCTGTGGCTTGAAACCTGGCGTATTCACATTAGCCAGATTATTGCTCAGCATTTTCATCCGGTGACTCTGGGCGTGGGCACCGGAAGCCGAAAGATAAACGCCATATGGCATAAAACTGCCTCAGATCGGGTAAAAAAACGAGTGACTCCTGCAACGGTTAACAATTCGCAAGAGCACGGCACAAGGTCATTCAGCAAGAGGGATCAACACAACCTCCCGATATACAATCACGCAGCAGTCGCCAGATTTGCGGTATTTTTCGGTTGCCATTGCCGCTCCCAAGAAGGCCATGCCAGAGTTCTCTACTCAGATTTCGCCCCCAACGAGCTCCCTATCAGGTGAAAACTTGCTCAAAACCAAACCCAATTTGTCAATCGAGAGACGCTGCTAGCGAAGGGGGGTGAGCACAATTGGGCGAGACGGCCGGCACGAATCAGGGGATACCGACCATGCAGGGGTCGCCCATTTTTGACAACGAACATAGACTTTAATGGGACCCGACCGCCGGTCCGAGAGAGTTAGTTCGATTTCACGATAATGGAGATGCCCAGCGAACAAGATATTTACGAGGAACACGTCCTTGACCACTACGAAGACCCCTATCATCGCGGGCCTTTCGGTGAGGCGACTCACGCCCACGAAGCCGACAACCCGCTTTGCGGAGACCTAATCCACATCGATCTGAAACTCAGCGTCGATGGAAAGGTTACCGAAGCTTGGTTTGATGGCGAGGGATGTGTGATTAGCCAAGCCTCGGCATCCATGCTGATCGAGACCATTGAAGGCAAAACACTCGATGAACTACAGAAATTCTCTGCAGAGGACATGCTTGCATTATTTGGCCCCAAACTCACGCCCAATCGCCAAAAGTGCTGTCTGCTATCGTGGCGTGTCCTACAGAGCGCAGTGCACTCCCCCATCGATCCCAACGACGAGGAAGTAGAAGGGCCTAGTTTTGGCGGGCCAAGCCTCGGCGAGGAATCGTGATTCCCCTGCTAGCTAATGCAGTGTTCTCAGGCCGTCAATGTTCTTTCTGAAGCACCAAGTTTCCACCAAGTTCAAGCGGCCAAACAATCACCAGACAATTCAAAACTCAGCCATCGTCACGAACTTCAACGCATGCCCGCTAAACGCGTGCCAATGCAACGCTTGCTCCTTCGCGACCGCCAGTCAGTGACCCGACTTCGCCACCCGAGCAAAACTCGCTTCATAGCAATAGCCACGAATACGAAACTTACTTTGCCAGCGTTGAAACAGCGTGAACAGCAGCACAGCTTCTGGGCTGCTGAGGCAATCACGAAAGGCAAGACAGACGCAGGTTCCTCCACTCAACGAGTCGATACTCTGCCCTGTTCGCGTCGTGTTGCGTTTGCGATCGAGCCCATTCCCTCACCCCAACCCATCATTGCGGCCCAATGCCGACCCTAAACCACTGCCGAGACGACTTTCCGATCTTAAAACGTTCCGTACACAACGGAGCGCCGCTGGCTTTTCTCGACAACGCGGCAAGCACGCAGCGACCGCGGTCGGTGATCCAGTCCATATCCGAGTGTTACGAGAATTACTATGCCAACGTCCATCGGGGCATCCACACGCTTAGTGAAGAGTCCACCGAACGTTATGAAGGCTCACGCAAAAGCGTGGCAAAATTCATTAACGCAAAGCATGATCATGAGGTGATCTACACTGCAGGAGCAACGGCTGCCATCAATACGGTTGCCCGCAGCTGGGGCGCACAGAACCTGAGTTCAACCGATACAGTCTTGCTGACGATTGCCGAACATCATGCGAACATTGTGCCGTGGCAACAGCTTGCTGCTGAGATTGGTTTCAAGATCGAGTTTCTTCCGCTAGACGACTTTCAAATTGAAACAGAGGTTGTCCAAGAAGCCTTGGCAAGTTTTCAGCCGAAATTGTTTGCCTTCACCGCTGCCAGCAATGTTCTGGGCACCTCTGTACCTGTCGCACAGTGGACCGCGCTGGCCCATCAACAAGGAAGCACTGTCTTGGTCGATGCTGCCCTGGCAGCTCCCCATCAGCCGCTCGACGTCCAAGCATGGGATGCGGACTTTGTTGTTTTCAGCGGGCACAAGGTTTGTGGCCCCACCGGAATCGGCGTCCTGCATGGAAAGGAACGGTTACTCGAAGAGATGCCGCCTTTCCTTGGGGGGGGTGGTATGATCAATCGCGTGACGACGGAAGGTTTCAAAGCCGCTGCCCTACCCGACAAATTTGAAGCGGGCACGCCACCAATCGCGGAAGCGATTGGGCTGCAGGCTGCAGTGGAATACCTCAATGAGATTGGACTGACCGCAATTGAAGAACACGAGAAGAAACTTGCCAAGCAAGCTGAGCACGGCTTGCGACAGATTGATGGCGTCCGTGTCATTGGCCCGCAGTCGGGTGAAAAGACCGGGATCGTCAGCTTCGTCCTGAGCCATGCACATGCACATGATGTCGCACACTCGCTGAGCGAGCGCGGTATCGCCGTCCGTGCGGGGCACCATTGCACAATGCCACTCCATCACGCACTGGGGCTGACAGCGACAACGCCAGCCAGTTTCTATCTCTACAATACAATGGGAGAGGCTGAAACCTTGGTCCAATCGGTGGCTGATATTCAGAGAAAATTTGCCCCCACTGGCAGGCGCAGACGCCGACGACGCTGAGAACGCAGGTTGCTTGCCAATTCCTCAAATCAATGCGAAAAATCGCACCAAGCGATGGCAAGCTACGGCGACAGCGCATCTAAGCTCGCCATTCGAGTAGCAAACTGGGACGTCTTGCTCGATAGTCATCGCGAGTATCGAACACCGCGGTAATATCCCGCGCTAACATCCACTGCCCCCCCAAAAAAACCATTTCACCAAGTGTCCCGTGAGATAAAAGCAGCCGTTCGACAGCGTCCGAGAGACACGGTGTTTCATTCTTCTCCCAAAGCAGCCAGACCCAATATCGAGCGGTTGTTGCATGCAGCGTGGTAAGCGATCCCACACCCTCACTTGTATGCTTCGCGACGCAACTCGCCAACCCCGCCGCTGCATTTGAGACGCCTGTGATGCAACTGCGGCACGTTAACGCTTGGCGTCGCTAGCACATGCACCCTCATTCGCAGTTGGCTCCCGCCGAGCTTGCATTGATGGAAAAAATCATTGCCCATAGCAGAACCTGCCAACAGCAGTTCATTCTGTCGGTGCGGCATCCAGTTGAATCCATGAGCAACTTCTTTATTAAGGCTGGCTGCGCCCCGTTTGCGTCTCTGAACCCTCATTGACCTCGCCAACAGACTCGGCTTCGAGGCAAACAAGCTGCTCTGTTCTTGCGTTACCTTTTCCCACTCCTATCCTTAAAAACAGCTGACTTCCTGAAATCGCTGGGCTGGCGTAACAATCATCCCCCAAGCGATTCTGCGCGATCGGAACATATTGTTTCCCAGCCTCGAAAACGAAAGTATCACCACTCAAATTCGGCACCATCACTGTTCCATTGACAAGAACGGGGGACGCACTGAAGTTTCCTCCCAAGCGTTCCTTCCAAAGCTCCTCGCCGGATGCACCATCCCAACAAATGGCCACACCTTTATCATTCACGGTGAGTAACCTGTCCTCCACGAGCAACAGGGATGGCTCGTAAGTCTTCAAACGATTGGACCATAGGCGTTCGCCATCAGCCGACAAACAAACCGTCTCTGATTCAGGATACCCACCACTTGCAAAAACGCGTTCGCCGTCTGAAACAATGGTGCCGCACGTTGCTTCAGCGATGCATGCTGTCTGCCAAAGCAACTCGCCAGTGGCTGGGTCATAACTGCTCACAGCATCGTTACCGCTGATCAGCAACTGATCCCTGCCGCCCACGCGAACCACAGTTGGACTTGAATAACTGTCGCCATTCTCCCGTCCAACGCGCCAAACAATGCTGCCAGTTTCGCTATCCACGGCAGCCAGATAACCACCTCCACGGTTATCCGCAGCAACAAGAACAAGCGACTTGTACAACACAGGCGAGGGCGCATACCCGAACTTGGAAATGAACTTGCCAACTTCGCGCTGCCATAAGATCGCTCCTTCCAAGTTGAGAGCCGTTACGGTGATGCCGCCTGAGTTAAGCATCGTGACATAAAGCCGCTGCCCATCGCAGGCTACGGTGCCGTTCGCATTTGTCGCCTTACGATGCACCGATCCCGCCTCCGGAAAACCACCCTCATGAACCACCGTCTGCCAACGCTGGGCCCCTGTCTCCCGATCGAAACAAATGACTGACTGAACCTGCTCGACGTCTTGTGCCGTCGCCAAGAAAACTGAAGACCCAACGACGATCGGTGAGCTATGACCACGACCCGGTATCTTTGAACGCCAAAGGACATTGCTTGCATCATTCCAAGTCGTGGGCACATTCCCCTCAGTTGCGACCCCCTCCTGAGACCGACCTCGCCAAGCATTCCAGTCAGTCGAGGTCAACAAGACCGGGAGAGCGGCGGGGGGGGGGGGGGGGGGGGGGGGGGGGGGGGGGGGGGGGGGG
>JAAHTH010001900.1_pt2 | contig 11603 bp, 9 predicted proteins | sample 6116091 | NCBI WGS metagenome assembly JAAHTH01 (sample SAMN13939990, study PRJNA603662) | sponge metagenome | isolation source: marine sponge | host: Mycale hentscheli | place: New Zealand | collected 2006
CGCCGCGCGCCCCGCCCCCCCCCCCCCGCCCCCTTTGGTCAACACCTTGCGGTTAACATTGGTTGCGGTGAGTTGGTCCGGGATGTCGTTGGTGAAGATATCGGGGTGGCTGCTCGAAGTGCCCTGGGAACCAATTCATTGCCTGGAACGATTGCTGTCGAAATCGAAGCGATTTTTGAAGTCGATGCCTAAGACTCACTGGTGCTGAATCACTGAAACGAGTTTTGGAATTTCAGTTCGTCTTTCGCCATAGCCGAATATCGTTGGGCCCACAGAACAGCATCAGCAGTGCGCCGGATGCCGCGTAGCGATCAAAGACGAACTCGTGGAAGTCGTCTTCGCCGGGCCATGGGTAGGCATAGATCAACGCAAAATCATCCAGATCCAAGCCAATCTTCTGGTAGGCATCAGCCACGTCGTGGCTCAGGCTGGGAAGCATTGGATCGTCAGAAAGTTGGGCCGCACCAGGGGGCAAAAAGTTGCCCTCGACTAATTCCACGCTAACATTCCATGTCTGGATGGTTTTGCGACCCATTGCTAGCAATTCAGGCTCTGCTTCGATGCCAAAGGCATTGAGGCCTAATTCAGCGGCGATGGCACTGACGATGGAGAAGCCACTTCCCCATTCGAGAAAACGTTGCCCCAAACGGGGTTGGAACTGCAGGGTCCAGTTCAGGCATTGGTAGACTAAGGGATAGTCAGCGGCAACGAATTGTTCGATTTGCGGGCGATCCCAGCGGTCCTGAAGGGAATTGGGAGTCGAGTAAGCACGGCATCTGTTGGGGTGTCGATGGACCAGGCTTGTCAAAGGTATGTGAATCATCCAGAGAGATGGACAGTAAAACGATTTCACCACCGAGTGTCGAGGACGTCACAGTCGAAGATTGTGAAGCGGTGCTGATTTGTTTGAGCACGCGTCGTTTCGTGGTCGCTCGTCCCGGTGAGCCCCGTGATTTGTGGCCGGTCGATGGAGGTTGGGACAAACTGAGGGATCTGAAACCGGGTGATGAAGTGATTTACAAGGGAAACGTGACGACAGTACGTGCTGTGGATGTTTATCGTTGATTCGGTTTTGTAGTTGAGTTGCAAGAGAATTCGATATGTTTTCAAGGATTTGAACGGGCTTGAAACGTCCGCGTTTTAGCTCTCGGTGGTGTCCAACGCAGGATTGATTGCCAGGTCCCATTGCAGGAGGGTGAGGTCGTCACGGTTGGCCCAGCGACCGTTCGAACCCCACAGTGCATCATGGCACACGGGACATTCTGCGTTTGCTACGTCGGGGTAGTGATGAGCGGTGGTCAGATCGGGCTCTAACCAGATGGCATCGCATTCATCGCACACCACGAGTCCATGAGGTGATTCAGGATTCACGATTGAATCCTGCTCGGAGCCATGCTCATGTTGGGTACCGCAGATTCGTATGCCGCAAAGTCCGCCACCACAAATTGGGCAGAAATCGATTGAATGGTGGGGGCTCATGTCAGGAAATCGATGTCTGTTTCGTGGTCGTGGTCGTGGTCGCCATGCCGTTGGTCAAGCTGTACGCTTTCACTTTGAATACGGCATCGAGTGCGGGTTCGGTCGTTGATGAATAGAATCGTTATCTCGCATCTGAGCTGCACCGAACGAATTGTATGATACTGAATGGCTCGTTGCTTTAAAAAAGTGTTTCTTTCGCGAGCAGCGTTGCCTTCATTGCGATCGAGATGGAATAGGCAGTGATCATCCTTTTGCCCTCGAGTACAAGGCGTAGTCGCCGTGCCTTGGCTTTCTTTGACGACCACCTTCGAATCCGATACGTCTTCCAAAATCCGCGGTATCGATTGCGCGATTGTGGTCCAAGGTTTTGGTTGTTCGTTTCTCTTTTTGAGAGCTTCGACACGCTTCATCAATCGTCCTCAGTGCATCCAGCATGTCCATCAAATACACCATGTTTGCAGACGCGTTCGAATTGATCTTTGAAGTGATGGTGTAGATGACCCAGAAAATGCCCCCGGGGCCCTGCAGGAGTCGTAAATCAAACCAGCAGGAGCCAGATACTCGCCTTTTGCAATTTCATGTCGCAAGCCATGGAGCCGCGTTTCACTTTGATTCAGATTCTTTCAATTGTCATCGGAACATTGGTTTCGTTGGCCTTTGTTGCTGAGCGGCCCTCGGTATTGGCCACTGTTGGATTGGGTTTCTGACGCAGCCGTTTGCAATCTCTGTGGGTTCGTTTTTCTCACGTAAGTCATCACTTGTCGGATGTGTAGCCGTTCAGAATTTCTAGGACGCTGGGCTGTCCGTCGATGTTTCAATGTCCCCGTTTGTAGGGTTTCTGACAGTCGATTCCGTTTACGCGGATTGTGCGGCTCTGTGCTGCGTTGAATTGGTGTCAAGTTAACGCGATTTTCAGTCTCTTACGTTGAGGCGTTGGCCATCCAGATTACTTTGGGATATGAGGGCGGTTTCTGGTTGGAGCTGGATGAGTTGTCGCAATTCAGGCGGCAGCAGCGTGTCACCTGCCAACATGACCAGCAGAATGGCAAGTCCAACGAACTCCTATTTTGATTTGTTCATGGACGCTGCTTTTGACATTAGGTTTATCGTCAGGTCAATCAGAAGCGAATTTACATTGTTGACCACGGTTGCGGACCACGCTTTTATATCAGTGACTTGCAGAAAGGATATGTTGACCCATGAAGAATTTGCTTTTTATTGGATGCATTGTGCTTACAACCTGTGTGACTCTTGGCGAGGTGAAAGCTGCTGAACCAGGTTGGTCTTCTGTGATTGTCGCCACGGGTGAGTACCGTGAGCAATTAGACAAAACACCGATCGTGAGTCGTCCTTATCGACCTTTCCATTTTTACGGCAACACGGTGCGACGCATGCACTATCGCGGTACACCTCTTCCCACGCCTCGTGATCTGGTAACCACCGGACTGTTTCCTATCATGATGCGAAATCGATGATTTTGTTCTGATCGAATTTGCTTGAATGATTGAAATGCGGTGCAGCACTTTGCTCGCTGAGTCACCATAACTCACGTGGTGATCGATGGTGGCGACAGCAAATCGATGGCCCTGATCCAGTGAGCGATTTGCCACGCGTGTCTGGGCGGAAGCTTCATTGCTTGTCGTGTCAGAGGACGCTTGCCTGGTGGGAGTTTTTCGAATCACACGCTAGTTCATGGGGATCAGGCGGGTGATGAGTCGAGCGTCGTTGGCCGCAAGTTTCAGATCACAATCAAGCCCCGTCACGAAGCATCCAAACGGGATTTTGAGCTTGCATTCTCGTCGGGAAACGCATTCGATCAACAGGCTGTATGAATCAGGAAACATCGACGCAGTCTGCGTCTGGATGTTAGAATACGCTTCACGAACGAATCTCCGAATCTGCAGTCATTTATAACGCGTCAGAGGTATGCGTGGGGGCATCGGGCTTGGTTTCGTTTAGTGCTCGATGGCAAGTACCCTGTTGCCTGGTCGATTTGGTTTGGGATGATTGATGCGGGTGTAGGATGATTTCGTTTGTCGCGTGGCATCACGGAAGTTTGCGGTCAGCAACGGCTTGACGCTACAGGCCAGACAGGGAAATGAGTTTCAATATGAGTTTCAGCCCAGCGTTCACTCTTAGAAAGCGGAAAGGTGATGCCCTAGGGATGAGAGCATATTCCTGCTGGTTCCTGGTGCTTTCGTCTTGGGTTTTGGGATCGACTGGTTGTGATACCAAGAAGGGATCACAGGGAACTTCGCAGCAGGCGACGAGTGGAGTGCAAGGTGCTTCGGGGGGAATTGATCAGGGCAAGAGTATTGGTTCGCAAGTTGCCTCAGGACAACAGGCATGGACGCTATTAGAGCAGGGGAAGGCTGATGAAGCTTTCCGTTTGGCTCAGCGGGTATTGATCGAGTCACCGGAAGATATTATTGCTTTGCAGACAATGGCATCGGTGCATGCCTCACAAGAGAATTTCGCGGACGCAGCCAGAGTTGCCCGGGCGATTGGAAAAATCAATGGTGCCCAAGGCGTCGAGGATTGGCTGACGGCATTTGATTGGCATTTACGTGCCAGTGATCTGGCCGCAGCTGAGGAAGATCTACAGGAGGCCATTCGGGTTGGACCGGATGATCCCAGGACTCATCGCACGATGGCTCAGTTGTTGAATGCTGAAGGACGTCGATTTGAGTCGCGGCCATTCATTGTGAATCTCATCCGACTCAATGCTGCACAGCCCCGTGAACTATTGAGTTTGGTTGAGCTGGCCAGCCCATTCATGTTGGTGCAATTAGATGAGGCGGTGGGGGACCCGACAAATACCCTGTTGGAATTAGGCAAAGCGAGGTACTTGCTGGTTGCTGATGTGGATGCGGAGGCGGCACTCAAGAAAGTAAATCGCTTGGCGACACAGATTTCACATCCTGCCTTGGATTCTTTTCGTGGTCGTTTGATAGCTGAGACCGCAGATGAGGTTGCGTTTGAAAAGTGGCTTAAAGACGCAACACCAGGAACTGAGAAACAGCCTGAGTATTGGTCTGCAATCGGCCTGCGTCTCGTTCGCTCAGGTCACGATAAGGAAGCGATTCGAGCTTTGGGAGAAGCCGTAAAGCTTGACCCGACGGATCGAGCCTCGTTGCGATTGCTTGCGGCTGCCTTGGAACGAGCAGGAGATGATAAAAACGCTGCAGTTGTACGTAAGAACCTCGCCACTTTGGATCAATTGTTTCGGGTGGCGTCGGTTGCGAATCAAAGCCAGGTCATGTGGATTGCGGAGCAATTGCAGGGTTTGGTCCGACCTTGGGAATCGTTGGCTTGGTATCAATATGCCTTGCAGATGCAAGGCGTGGATCCTCGTTCAAGTTCACAGCTAAGTGAGCGGCGAAATCAGATAGCCGCATGGGAAAAATCAGGAACCAGTGAGGCGATTCTGCAATCGCGGTTTGATCGGCTCGTGGGTATTGATCTTGCCAAATACCCAACGCCAACTTTTGAGGGGATGGGATTGGTGGAGTCGACGATAGCGTCTGATCAAAAGATGCCGAGTAATCTGGTATTTCGCGACATGGCTGCCCGGTTCGGGATCGATGTCGATTTCACCAGCGAATATCCGACCAACGAGGTGGACTTCTTTCTTTACCAAGCCAACGGCGGTGGACTTGCCGCTTTTGATTATGACCTGGATGGACTTTGCGATTTATATGTCGTGCAAACAGGCGGGGATCCGCAGACAATCGACAGCTCGGAACCCAACCAGTTTTTCAGGCAACTGTCCGGTACTGAGTTCCAGACGATTGAGCAGGCGGCCGGTATCGCTGATCGGAGGTATGGCCAAGGCGTCTGTGCGGGTGACATCAATCAGGATGGATTCACCGACCTGATCGTTGCCAATATTGGGATGAATTCAGTCTACGTAAATCAGGGAGATGGCACCTTTCGCAAAGACACCGCTGCCATGGGATCATCCGATGGACGGTGGACTTCCAGTATCGGCCTGGCTGACATGAATGGAGATCATTTGCCTGATGTGATCGAAGTGAATTACTTGAACGATCCCATTATTTTCCAACGAAAGTGTCAAGGCAAACGGCTGGATTGTACTCCGCAGCGTTTCCGGGCTGCTTCGGATCGGATCTTTGAAAATCTTGGTGATGGAACATATGCTGTCGCGAAAACTGGAGATGGCAGCATGGATGCCAACCCGAATTACGGTTTTGGTTTGATTGTGACTACCTTTGGTCAATCGGGTGGGAATGAGATTTTTGTTTCCAATGACGGGGACCTGAATCATTTCTGGAAAAGTTTGCCCGTGGATGCCGCTGGCAAGACCGGTTGGAAGTTACTGGAGTCTGCTGGAGGTTCGGGCTGCAGCATCGGGAGTTCGGGCATTAGTCAGGCTTGCATGGGCATTGCGGCAGGTGACTTTGACCGGAATGGTAACATCGATTTGGGTGTGACCAATTTTCACAACGAGCCGATGAATCTCTTTCTTCAGAATGAATCCGGATTCTTCACAGATGACGCATTGCGTTTTGGCTTGGTTGAGAACTCAAAAGACATGCTCGGTTTTGGAACTCAAGCGGCCGACTACGACAACGATGGTTGGGCGGATATCGCGGTGCTTAATGGACACATCTATGATGCACGCTACGCCGAAATTCCATTCGCCATGCAACCGCAGTTGTTTCGCGGTGGTCAAAATGGATTCAAACTTCAATCTTCAGCGAGTTTGTCCGGTTATTGGAAACGTTTTCAGTTGGGACGCACTCTGGCTATGCTCGATTGGAATCGGGATGGCAAAATGGATCTTCTTGCCAATCATCTTGATCAACCTCTGGCATTGCTGCAAAACGAAAGTGAGTCCGGCAACTGGCTGCAAGTCGAATTGGTCGGCACTCTTTCGGAACGTGAGGCGATTGGGGCTAGAATCGAAGTTGAATCAGGTGACCAGCGCTGGGTGGGGTGGCAGATCGCCGGGGATGGTTACATGTGCACGAATGATTCGCTGATCCATCTTGGCTTGGGAAGCCATGACGTAATCGACAAGCTCACTGTGCATTGGCCCGCAACGGAGCCCCAAGTGTTTGAGGGCGTATCTGCTAATCAGCGTTACCTGTTGGTCGAGGGCCAAGCATCAGTTGTTCCACGCTAGAAACGGACTTGTCATCATTGGATGAATTGGATCATTCGTCAAGAAAAACCGGTGAGTTGTCACATTCCTTGATCAGCCGTTGAACACGTTCGTAGTCCAGTTCACCATTCAGAAACAGCAACTCTTTGCGTTTCTTTACATCGCTTTCTTGATTCTCGTACCAGTACTGAGCAATCGCAGCGATGGCGCGTTGACGAGCTTCTACGGGGCCATACATATTCACCTTAAGTCCAGAGAGCCCTTCGAGGCTGCGCAGCGACCTGCGGGCAATGAACCTGATTGCCAGATACGGATCATCGAGTAGTTGGGCTAGAAACGGCATTTGCCACTCAGTACCGGAGATTGCCTGTGCAACGGGCCACCCCATGCTCCAAGCGACCAGTGCTCGCTGAGATGCATCGCCCTTGAGAATCCACAGCAGCGATGCTGCGACTTCTCGTTCGTCTTTGGATAGTTCAGGAGGTTCAATTTCGTACCATTCCCGCAACTTGTCAGCGGTCCACTGCATCGTCTGATCAAGGTGACAGAGATTGCACGCGTTTGGCCGACCCGCAGCCAGATCTTTACCAACATCTGGGCTTGTAATGGTGTGACTGCGTATTGCCTTGAGTAACCCGTAGGTTGTGTGGGGCATGTGGCAGTTGTAGCAACTTGATCCAGAGGAACCCACGCTGTGATGGGTATGACTTTCGTTGTATTCCTCAGAGGAATGACAATTCAGGCAAGCCTGATCGTTCAAAGCATCTGTCTTCAGCTGGTCGTTGGCCCATTCCTTGACGGGACGCTCATCAAGTGAGGATTGATGTAGTTTGTGGCAGGAGAGGCAGGTCATCTCACCTTTCTGGTAACAAGCCGAGTCGGTAAGGCCGTTGTATTCCCGCCCCGCAATTCGCACCATTCCATCTTTGTAAAAGGTGGTGTTGAATCTCGCTGCTTTGGGGTCTTCGGGATTCATGATTTCCCGGGCTTCGTCGTGGTCATGCAGGCGTACGACTCTGTGCGTCTCTGTAAGGTCCTCACCTGGCCGAAAGTCATGCCCGTGTTCATTAAGGTGCGCATAGCCTTTATCGCCTTCCATGATTTCAACAACGGAATGGCATTGACCACAGACCATCGCTGATTGCACCTTATCCATGGATGCCGGATTCGCGATGGGATCTTCTCCCGGATCTACGGATGACGCGCCGGAGGCAGTGGGAACACCGTCGAGGTTGCGATGGTAGTTGATGTGGTCCTGACCGGGGCCATGGCAGGACTCGCATGAAATACCAAACTCCGAAACCTTTGTGTCCCAAGTTTTTTCATCGATGGATCTGACTCGTCGGTGAGTCGAATGACACATGCTGCAGGTTTGGCCCCAGCGGCCTGTTTCCTGACTTATCGGCATGTTTGGCTGCAGGAATGACGCGTTGCGGGGTATCCATTCATTGGTTTCCGAAACCCAAACGAACGGCAGAATGGCGGTGGTGCGTTGGTCGCCAGTGGCCCACCAATAGACCTGCATGTGGTGCGATCCAGTCGTCATCACGAGTGGGACAACTTTGCGTTTGCTCCGATCCTGTGGCGATTTTTCGTCTGGCAAGTCAGCCCAGAAGACATCGCCTTCGCGGCGGATTTCGTAGTCCTGGTCGGCGAATGACAACCTGACGCTTTCAAGGTTTCCCATCACGACATCCGGGGTCGCCAACTGGGTCATTGTGCTGTGATATGAATTTTCCCAGCTGGAGTGGTTGTCCTCATGGCATTCCAAACAGGAATCTGATCCGGTGTAACCATTGTGGGGGACTTCAATAGGGCGTGACTGCTCGAAACTTGCAAGAGTCAGGATGTCATTCGCAGCGGCATCGGCTGCTGTTTCACCCTTACTGAGAATTGCTGCATTGCCCAGGGCCTCATTGAGCTGGCCGCTTACAAGTGGTTCACTGCCAAGTGGTTCACTGACCCGTTGGTCGCTGCTAACCTGCGGCAGGGTGTCACTGGGTGCCCTGCGATCGGGTGCCCTGCGATCGGGTGTTTGCACCCCAACGGTGGATCGGTCTGTTTTTCTTGTCGGAGGCATCAACACTGCGACTGTGGCGACATTCAACAAGGGAGTGATGACCGCATTTCCCCAGTTCCGCAGAAGTCGGAAGGTGAGATAGCCCATCACAATCCCTGCGATGCCAGCCAGAACGATGGGAGTAGTGATCATCAGGCTAATGAGGGGCAGAGCATGGGTGATTCGGAAAGGCCTAAAGACATATTCTAGCCTAGCCCGTTAGAACCGTGAGTGACTGTATTACGTAACGCGACCGCGTCTCAGTTCATCGTTGCGAAAAAAAACAGTCCCGCCAAGCCAGATTCAACGGTAAGCTGGAGCCTGTCAAAACTATTTGTATCAAATTTTGAAATACTGTGCTTATGCATCGCAATCTCACCATTGCCCTCGTTGGACTGTTCTTTGTCATTGGCAGCTGGTACCTGTTTTTTTCGGCAAGCGAGGGATCCAATGAAGCTGAAATGGCACAACTGCGTCAAAGAGACGCGAGGCGTCGGGCAGCCGCGCAGGAAGCCGACCGGCGTTCAAAAACTGATCTCGCCCTGCTCGCAGAGCAGGGGCGAGGGCAGGAACTACCGGAGTACCTCGTTTCAGAAATTGACCGTGAGGGCAATTTTTGGTTTGTCGGTAAACCCAACAGCGTCGCAGGGGTCCAAATTCCATTCTCACCGGGCAGCCTGCCTTTGCCACCGGCTAGAACGGAACCCCAAAGCCCGAACCCTGGGTTTCTAGGGGCAGAAGCCTGTCGTGATTGTCACAAGGACAAATACGAATCATTCATCGAGACTGCTCACCATCGCACCACTCGGATGGCATTGCCAGATGAGGTTGCCGGGTCATTTGAGGAAGGCAGTAACCGCATGAATACAGGTGATCCAAATGTATCCTTCACCATGAAACAGCGAGGGAATGACCTGTATCAGTCGGTTCAGTTTTTCGACTGGGAGTTTGAAGTACCATTTCACATCATTATCGGATCATCAAAGATGGCCGAGTCTTATCTGTATTGGCATGGTGACCAGTTGTTTCAGATGAACTGTACCCATCTGAGCGATCGGGACGAGTGGATCAATAGTCCTGGATTCATCGACGGCGATGCAATTTATGCACGTCCTATTCGGTCAGGCTGCCTCGATTGTCATGTCACTTATGTTGACTATCGAAAGTCGGCTAACCATTACACACCAAAGTCGATGATCCTTGGAATCTCATGTGAAAGGTGTCACGGCCCGGGAAAGCAGCACGTCGACTATCACGTTGCGAATCCGGACTTGAAAGAGTCAAAACACATGAAGGTGCCCAGTAAGTTATCGAGACAGGCTCAAATGGATGTGTGTGGTCAATGTCATACGACCAGGAAAGCTCCGATCAATGAGCAGGCATTCCGGTTCAGACCAGGAGATAAACTCAGCGACCATTATGAAATGATTGACGGTAAGGAAGAGTCTTTGAACAGTGTTCACACCAGCAACCAAGTCGGACGACTTTCGCTGAGTCAGTGTTTTCAAAAGTCTGAAATGGGCTGTGTTGAATGTCATGATCCACATCGCAACGAGCGGGGTAATCTTAAGTTGTTCTCTCAAAGGTGTTTAGAATGTCACCAACAGGAACATTGCGGCATGAAGGATCAACTGGGCGATCGACTGGCTGACAACTGTATCGATTGTCACATGCCAGTGCGAGCATCAAAGAACTTGCAAGTCGAAACTGGCGACGGCAACATTTTTCCACCTTTGCGTGACCACTTCATTCGAGTTGATCAACAGGCCACGGATGAGTTTCTAAAAGAGCAAGCGAATTGAGCATTAACGGTACCAGCAAGTAGGATATCTTTTCTAACTCGACCCGTATTTTGAGCGTCCATGCTTGCTTGGTAAATAGCCGATTTGCTGTGTTTGTTCTCGTCTGTGACAGCATCGCGCATGCGACTTCTTCCCGCTCTGAATGATTGCCAAGTGATTTAGGTAAGGTGTTATCTGGCATCTCTCACGAGCTGTTTTTCTGCATCGCAGTACAAAATACTGTTGATGGCCGGTGCTGCAGTTGCTGGATCATTTTTTGAGGTGCGAGTTCGAGTTGATGAACGCACAGGTAATGCTCTGGGAAGCACAAAAAAACCCCACCCGCGATAAAGCGGGTGGGGCATTGATGATCGAGAGCTCGTTAGCAGCTAACTACTGGTTGAGCTGTTCTTCCACTTGTTCTGCCGCTGCACGGGTACCAAGGGCACCCCACAGGCCATATGGGCTTTTTGCACCGGGTGCAGTGAGTGGTCCTCTCCATCCTGGTTGGCCGCCGGATCCACGTTCAATCGGTGGCGCTGTTACGTCACCTGCTTCGACGCTGTCCGTCATGAAGATGACCGCACCATCACCCATCAGCACATGTGCACCGCCTTGGTGCCGGCTACCGGCAGTCATAATGGTCTCGTTGTAGTCACCACCATTACTCAAATGACAGTTGGGGCTGTTCGGAGGCAAGATGGTCTGCATGCCGGTGTAGTGAGTCCGGAAGTCAGCCCAGCGTACACCACGCATTTGAGTACCGCCTGTGGAGACGTTAGCACCGGGCCCCCAACGCGAAGGACGCTCTAGGTCGATGTTGACGTTGTTCTTGCACAAGCTTGGGTTAGAAGCTGCGCCATTGGAACCACCACCAATTCGAGCAAAGTCAGCTTTGACCTCACGTTGTTGGATTGAGGTGCAGATCTCGGCTGCTGCGATTGTGTTGGAAAGACCATCGAGCACGTCACGAAATTTCGAATCGTGTCGAGGCCCGAAGAAGCCACGCATGGAAGCTGAAGCCCGGGTAGCCATCCAGTTCAAGTCCCTAAGCCTGTTTCCGTTGTTGTTGGCATTGCCCTTTAAACCACAACAAGTTGGGGGCGGCGGGGGGGGGGAGGGGGGGGGGGGGGGGGGGGGGGGGGGGGGGGGGGGG
>JAAHTH010003166.1_pt1 | contig 11601 bp, 4 predicted proteins | sample 6116091 | NCBI WGS metagenome assembly JAAHTH01 (sample SAMN13939990, study PRJNA603662) | sponge metagenome | isolation source: marine sponge | host: Mycale hentscheli | place: New Zealand | collected 2006
CCCCCCCCACCCCCCCCCCCCCCCCCCCCCCCCCCGCCCCCCCCCCCCCGCGCTCGCCGTAGGGTGCACAGGGCTCTTCTGTAGTGGCTCCTTGTGTTGTACAAGGGGCGTTTGCAAATTGCTTACAATAATTATTATCAGGCACGTTTGATTGTGAGGATGAGTATGACCACCTAAGATTACCATCTGCGTTCTGAACGCACTCATGTACACACTTACGTTCTGGTTCCTCTGTTGTGGTAACGCAGTTTACTTCTTTAGTAGACCCTAGCACATCGCAAGGCACCGTACCTGACGTATGAGCAGGATCGCATAAGCAGTCTCCAGTACACCCATTAAAGGTAATGTCCCAGTAACCGTCAACACAAGTATAAGAGCAAGCCCCACATGTTGGTGGTTCTTGTGTTGTGCTAGTGGTCGTAGATGTTGTTGTTGTAGGCCCAGAGCAGGGGGCTATAGTAGTAGCATCAAGTATGTTACAATTAGTTCCTATAGCGAGATCATCGCAGATGCCTCCGTTTTGGCAGTCCGAGTTGTAGAGAGCCCATATTCCAGAGTCTCCCGATCCTTGGTCTACGCACTTAAGAACGCAAGTTCCAAATTTATCTTCAGGCTCAAAACAAGGAGTAGTACTTCCTGGCGGAGCGCATGGTTGAGATGTAGTAGCGCCCACGCCTGAGCTAGAGCAGTCTTGTAAGAACAGAATAGAGTCCGCAACGTCACAGTTATTGCCTTCCACATTGCAGTTGTCTGCAATCTTACTCCAGTAATCGAAACCCACAGATCCGTCGTCTGCAGTACAGATATAGGAGCACTCACCTTCGTCCACTAATACGCATGGCTCATAAGTAGTCTCACCTTCTGTAGGGCAGGATTGTTGATTTATAGGGCTTCCAAAATTACAATCGTAACCAGGGTCGCACTCAGAGTTATCTGGGAACCAAATAGTACCTAAACTTGCAAAATCAACACAAGTATATTTACACCTATTATCTTGTGTAGGATCTTCTGTTGTAGCTGTTTCGCATGTGTTAGAATCTTCTGTCCAAGTAAGAGAAGCCGCACTCCATGTAAATCTGCAGTTTCCTGTGCAGTTTGGGTTCTTAGGGTCTTCGCCGTCTGGAGTGTCTGGTTCGTCAGGAGTATCCGGATCCTCTGTGGTACCTGTTGTGGGCGTGCTATCGTTCTCTGTTTTAAGTATAGTAGGATTGCAAGTATTTGTAAATGTAAAGTATACTTTATCTCCGTACTCCAACGCCGCGCCTGTGGTATTATCTAGATGGTAGACTCCGAAGTAACCAGGATTAACCCCTTCGAAATCAGCTATTCTAAGCCTCATAGGTCCGTTAGGTCCTACTGTTTCATTTTGAACTCTACCTTCGTATATTGTTCCTTTAAATAGGTACCCTTTTGTCAGCCCGCTAGGACCAGAGTCACCTATTGTGTTCTCCCACTTAATACAAGCGCAAATAGGTAGGGTGATAGAAGGGCATCCTTCGTCTCTATCAAATATTTCCAGAGACTGCTGAGGGTCTCCCTTAGATATTAAAGCATCGTGATTTACTGAAATTGCTTTTTGTGTGGGGTCTCTAGGGTCAGTTCCGATAGTAACTCCGCAACCTGCTGGCAGGTTTACCCTAGCCTCCAATGCAGTAGGTAAGGTGCATCCGCAATTATCTACTACTTCGTCTTCTTTACCTAGAGTTACGTTTAAGTTAACCCCATCTAATAGAACCTGTGCGGTTGCTTTTAGAGGGAAACATTGCTCTACTTCAAAAGCTAATGGCATCTCTATGCAGGCGCAGTCTGAACTTATGTTAATAGTAGGGGAGGTTATTATTATATTAAAAGGAGTAACACTGGTCGGGGTGGTGGGATTGCCGTCGGCATAGCACTTTTCTTGGATGGTAAAATCAGCTGAGAAGCTCCAGCTAGTGCAGTTTCCTACTGTATTAAGAGACCCCATAGTAGTCTCTGTTGAAAAGCCTAGTGGACCTCCTTCGAATCTAATAGTGCCTTCTTCAGTTATATAAAAGTTTCCGTAGGTAGTGCAGCCGTTCGGCCCTACCATCGCTGCTCTTTGTGAAACATATTCTCCTGAGAACGAGTCTGCGCTGAACAGGAGGTTTTGTGTGTGAAACGTACCTCCAACAGTCCATTCAACTGTAGACTCTAATTGTTCTGGAAAAACATTGCAAATAGTATCGCATGTGCATTTTCCAAATCCAAACTTTACGCAATCCTGTGCAGAAGCACATACGGTTCCCTTTAGAAGACACCCGTCGAAGTAGAGATTACCTAGAGAGAAGTTGTATACGTTGCCTACCGATACGCTTGCGTTAGGTACTTGCCAGCCTCCTGGTCCGTACTTGGCAGGCCCGATACATCCGTCGTCATCTGAATACTGAAAGCACGGAATTACGCTGGTCTGGACACAGTCGCATTGGCCCCCTTCATCTGCTACTTCTTGTCCGTAGTTACCCTCATAGGTAACTACTTTTATAGGGAATACGCAATCACAGTATTCGAAATTATGAGTTATCTCTTTTACTGTAGGGTCTTCGCAGTTGAAGACCGCGGCTATGGTCTCTTCTTTGTATGTAGTCCCGTCGCATACTAGAGAAAAGCGAATAGCATGTGTTGCTGTCAGGCAATCCTCATCTACTGCTAATCCTACATGCCTTACTTCTATGGATCCGTTTATGCAATCTTCACAATTGCAATCTAGATCAAACGTATACACTGGGATATCTACAAACTCCGAGGCCCTAGGAGCTATATATCTAACGGCATTTTCGTACTCTGCGTAGACTTTCCCAAAGGAACACCCGCAGTCAGTTCCGTCAGAATGAATACACGAAGGCCATTTTTCTTCGGAGCACTCTACTTCCGTTACTGCGTGTACTGGTCCTGTGATTGTGGCTACTTCTACGATATCTTGTACAGGAGTAACCTCAGAACAAGAAACATAGTATCCTATTTTAAACGCCTCTCCTGCTGTTCCTTCTTCGGTAAGTACGAAGTAAAAGAAAGGAGTAGACGCAGCGTCCCAGCAGCCGTCATAATTAATTATAATATTAATAGGTTGATCTGGGTCTGGGTACTCTGTCTTAGGTAGAAGCTCAAAAGTCCAGCTATCCCCGTCCTCGCTAGTTCCGGGGGTGTTTACTGTCTTAGAGCCGTCTTGGCTTTTTAATATTTGAATTGTTCTTTTGGCGTCGCCAGGCAGTACCGATACTGTTGTTTGGTACCTTAGATTACATATATCAGGGCTGTATAGTCTTTCCGTAGTGTCGTATGAGACGGTTCCCGTATAGATTCCGGTTAGGTCTGCTAACGTATCTACAGTCACGAAGGCCGCGTGTTTGTGTTCGCAGCATGGGTAGCAGCTTCTGCACTCTTCGTTTAGAGTAACCTCAGTACCGCAAGATACTAGAGGCCCTATATTTGTCCCTCTGTAGTCGGTAGAAATAGATAGGTTCATAAGTTGATAGTCGGGGTCGCCGCAATCTGCCATAACCCTGAGCGGCCGAGCGGTGGGGGGGGAAGGGCGGGGGGGGGGGTCGCCTCTAGAATCTTGTCCATCATAAGAGGCCTCTACCCAAAAAGTAGCTTGCTCACAGCATCCGATATACGCTCTGCCGTTGACCTCAGCTTGTACATTGTACTTATCGCATTTATTAGAATCGCCGTCTGTGCTCTGCTCTTCATTACAGTTATAAGTAACTGTGCGTACTTCTGATTTAGGAGAAACTCCGCCGTTTGCTAGGTCAGCGGCCTGCACTCTCCAGTATATAGTAGTGCCTTGTCTGATGTCCTGAGGTACATAGAGGCAGTAAGATGTTGTAGGGGCGTTTATTATTCTCTCTTGTACTGAAGGTCCGTTCATCTCCGGATTAAGAGACCACTGTACTAAGTACGTAGTAACCCCTACGATACCTTCCCACTGAAGGCAGATGTTAGTATTACCGCTGTCTACATCGAAGCAGAACGTACGCTCGTTGTCTGGATACAGCAGCCTAGGGGCAGCTAGTACGGAGTCTGTCCTCCACTGAAAATCAGGGTACTGTGCTTGTAGTTCTGTTATGAAAAACACACTAGGTTGGCAATCATCTAAACTCATCTTTTTTCTCCAAATCTTATATTATCTTAAGGGGCAGGGGTTGTGCAGCTGAAATTAGTATCAGTTATCACGCAGTCTACTCGAAACGTGCCTGAGATACCTACGTAACCTCCTAATCCTGATGTTGTTTCTTTTAGAGTCTTAAATTCTACATAGTAAGAATCGTTCCACTTACCATAAAATTCAAGTAAATATAAGGCCTCATTGTTGTATATATCTATAATCTCTTGGGCTTTGTCTTTAGTAGTTAGCTCTACCTCCCATTCAATCTCTCCCAGCCCGTGATTGAATAGCGGCTTACTTCTTTGTGTGAAGCTGCCTTTTATAGTTTGAACTGTTTTGGTTCTCTTAGGAGCCACATAAGGAGTATAGTTAAAACCTATCGGCATATAGATAGGATCGGCATCTGCTGCTGTTTTTATGTAAGCACCTGCTGCTCTACATTGTTCTATTGACATAATATATTATCCTTTACTTTCTAATTACCGAATGGGCCTGGGGCTTGCGGGCCAGGGCCTCCTTGGAAGAAAAACTTACCTTTATTAGAAGGGCCTTTGGACTGGTTCTTGCCTTGGTTCTTAGCCTTCTGCTGCCCTCCTTGTGTAAACAAGGCTTCTGCAATCTTCTTAGCATTATTGCCTATGAAGTTCATAAACTCGTCAGGATCTTTGATCCCAGCTAAGTTAAAGATAACATTCGGGTTGGCTACGTTGTTAACTACACCACCTTGTACGGGTTGTTGGCCGTTTTGGTTCACAGGATTATTGACTGGTTGGTTTTTTACATTAGGATCTACTGTCGTGTTCATAATCTTATCCTTATTTATATTTAAAGGATTTCTTAGATTTTGAAGCTCTAGATCCGATATCCCTAGTTCTTTAGCTTTTCTTAGGAAACTACCTGCCTTAGAGAATGCAGCTTGCTTTTGTTTTAGGCTTCTATCTGGATCGTTTAGAATCTTAGTAAGATTTGAACCTGCATTTACTGCTCTCTTTCTAGCTTTTTCTTGAGCCATTTTTCTAATAGCTTCTTGTCTATTTAAGAACTTAGTGATAAGGACTACGTCTCTAAGAGATTTAGCTTGTTTTAACATAGCGTCTCTGATCTTCTCTTGGGTACTTAGTCTTTTCTCCTCTGACTTCGCTGCTTTTTTATTTAACTCGTCAATTTGTTCGTCTTTCTTCTTAGCTTCTTCTTTCTTTTTAGCTGCTTTCTCAGCATTAAACAGTTCTTCTTCCTTCTTTAAGAAGTCTTTTTTGTTTTTAATTCTCTCGTTTACTAAGGCTTCTTCTTCCTTAGTTATGTTGTCTGTTTTCTTAAGATCCTTTAGCTCTTCGTCCGTACCGAATTGCCTATCTGCGGCTCTTTGTCTTTCTATCTCAGCTATCTCATCAGTTAGAGTCTCTTCTAATTGTTTGTTCTTTTCTAGTTTAGCCATTTTTAGTTGGCGTTTTTTGTCTAGTAGTTTTACTTCTTCTTTTCCTTCTTTAAACTTTTCTATCTCTTTCTTCCTTCTCTCTTCTTCTTTTTGTCTTTCTTTCTCAACTCTTTCTGCTTCTTTTAGTTTCTCTTCCGACTCTGCTTTATCTTTATTATTCTTATCTATCTGTGCCATATCTTTGGCTGCTTTATCTCTTCTAGCCAAATCCTCATCTACCTGCTTCTGCTGGGCGGCTCCTTTGTCTTTAGCTGCTTGTTTTACCTCTTTTAAAAGCTTTTCTGCTTTTCGTATATCTGTTGTTAGTTCAGCTGCTTCCTGCTCTCTTAGCATCTTAGCTTTGTTAAACGACTCTATGCTTTCACCTTCACCGCGTTGTCTATCCTTTAGCAGGTCTTGTCTTTCTTTCTTAAGGTCAGCTATCTTACTCTCGACTCCTTTTATACCTGAAACGCTAGATTGCTCCATTACAAATTGCTTATTTAGCATAGACCCTATGGCTGCCGCCCCTAGCTCACCTACTGAGCCTACGTCGGAAGTTCCTTCTTGAAGCTTTTGTAATTCATCTAAGAATTCTTTATTATTGGTTCTAAAGCCCTCACCGGCAGCTAGTCTCATGTCCTTCTCTATTTGAGCTATAGCCTGTGCTGGTGTCATATTACCTACTTGCTGCTCTCGCGCTCTTTTTCTCTGCAACTCTCTATCTTGCTCGGGGGTTCTAAATATAGGATCATCGACACCATCGCCATCTATGTCTTTGGCTGACACTGGTTGGGACTCTTCTAATTCTTCTTCTATCTCTTTGGCTTTTTTTGTTCCCTCTTTTCTAAGCTTATTACCTTCTTCTATTAGATCCCTTCTTTGCCTTTCTGCTTCGACAATTTTGTTATAGACTTCTAATTGGTCCTCTTGCTCTTCCATCTCTTGTTGGACCTTCTTGATTAGGTCCTCTCTTAGCTTTACGTGCTTAGCTAACTCGTCTCTTTGCGCTTGAGTCGCCCCTAACCCACTCTCCTCTGCGTGCATTATTTCATTTCTTAATCTGAAGATTGTCATATCTTCTTTGCCAACTGCTTTTCTAGCGTCTCCTACTTCATTCATAGCCTCTACTAGTAGTCTAGAGTTTTCTAACTCTCTAGCCGATGACTTAGTAAACCTATCTGCCATTTTTAGGTTATCTTCAATTATTTTAGCCTTCTCTTGTAGGTCTTTTATCTCTTGCTCATTGGTCTCTGCTCTCTCTGTCTGTCCCATAGATCTAGCCACCTCTGCATTAGCCTCTAGGTTTGCTATTTTCTGCTGTATCCTTGTTCGTTGACTTAGAAGCTTATTTCTTAGAATCTCAAAACCTGCAGCTCCTCCTCTAAAAGCCTCTAACATGGCCTCTTTTTGAGCCTCTAGTTCTTTTAGTTTAGCAATTTGCTTCTGAGCTGCTAAGATTTGAATCATTGATTTTTTAGTAACTTCATTTAGCTCATTAATCTCTACAATATCTTCTCTAATTACACGACCAGCATCGCTCCTTTTTTGAGTTATCTCCAATAGGCCTGTCTCTTCATTCTTCATTACTGAGTACTCTGTCTTTATACCTCCGGACATTCCTTGGAACATCTTTGCAATCCCCATAGTAGGGCCTGTAGCAAAGAATGATAACGTAAAATCCTTAAAATTCTCTAAACCCCAATGGGATGGGTTAAATGCGTATACAATACTTGCCGCTACGTTCATAGCATCTGCGCCAAGATCCGCGAACTGTGCTGATACGTTGTCGAGTGATAGGCTATTCATGCTCATCATTTCAGCCGCTTCTGCATTTGAAAGAGCTATGCCGTCTTTCACAGCTTGTTCTAGGTTTGCTTTGACGTTATCAAAATCTAAAGTAAAAATGTTTTCATCTTCAGTTAACTCTCTTAGCTGAGTAAGGTTTAGATCTGGTAGTTTTCTTAATAGATCTAATGAGTTAGCTGCTTTCCTGATTGAAGAGCTAAACTTATCTACTGAAGTCGTGAGTGTTTCTATTTCTTCTTTACTACTTTTTAAGAAACCCTCTTGAAGACTTTTGCCATTTTTATTAAGAGCGTAGATAACCGTAGATACTACTGCGATTATTGCTGTTAGTATTATTAATGACTTTCTAAACGCCATCACTGCCGCTGTGAGTTTTTTAAATCGCGCTGCAGTGGCCTCGGCAGTAATTCCGCCTGAAGCAGTAGCTGCCTCTAGCTGTAGGGTTTTAGCTGCTAGTGTTTCTTTAGTAGCAATAAGGGCGGTCAGTACTGTTTTAACAGTACCCCACGCGGCGGCGACTCGCACAACCCCTCCGATCACTATTGCCAAAATACCCCCGGCACCTGCTAGAACCCCGAGGCTAGTAATCAAAGTGCCTAGAACGAATACTAAACCTTCATTTTCTTTGGCAAAAATCCTTACATCCCTAATCATCCTGGTAAGGGTCTGTACGAAGGTTCTAGCTGATTCCTCAAATGCGCCACCTATTGTTATTAGAAAACTGTTAAACGCAGATGTGAGTTTAAGCAGATCTCCAGAGAGAGTATCCAGTCTCAGTTCTTTAATTTTATCAGCCTGACCTGCTGACGTAGCCGCCTTTTCACCTAGTTCTTCCATGGCGTCTGAGCCTTGGTTAACTAGAGTAAGAACTGCTCTGGCTGATCGTTGATCAAACATCTCGAAGAAACCAGTAGTATCTAATAGACCTGCTGCTTTTAGCCTCTCTAGCTCTCCTACTATTTCTGTTATTGTTCTTTTGGTAGGATCAATTCTATCATATGAAGAACCTATGGCACTTAGAATCTCGGAGAATTCTTCTTCTTTTTCTAAGAGCTCGGAGAAGGCTCTAGACAATCCGGTACCGGCCCTAGATGCTGAGATACCTGCATTACCTAATACACCAAGAGCAGTAGAAATTTGCTCGATAGATTGGCCTGTAGCGGATGCGATAGGTGCTATAAATTTAAAAGACTCACCTAAGGTCTCGATGGTAGTATTACTGTTAGTAGCTATAACCGCTAGGACGTCTGCTACTCTTTCCGCATTTGAGGTGTCTACGTCAAAGGCTCTAACAATATTACTGAAGTAACCGGCAGTCTGCTGGAGGTCTAGATTACCAGCAGAGGCTAAGCTTGTTACGGCTTCGATAGATTCTTCTACTTCTTTAAAGCTAAAACCAGCTAGAGCTAATGACTTAGCAGCTTCAGCGATTTGACTAGCAGTAAACTCAGTAGATTCACCTAAGTTAAGAAACTTGTTAGAGAGACGTTCTAAAGCCTCTTCTTGCTCGCCTTCTGTTAGGAGACCTAATACCGATACTACGTTCTGAACTTCTTGATTAAAGTTTGCGAATATTTTAACTGCAGGCACAAACATTGTTAGCAGGCCTGTGCTGAATATCAGAGCTTGGCGACCGGCATCTTGCATGCCTTGGCCTACCTCTCTCATAGCCCTGGCTGCTCGCATTGCTGGCTCGTTCAGATTAGCTTTAAAGGTCTGACCAAAACCAGATTCCATCTTAAATCTATTATTTGCTAATCCGGATAGTCTATCTGCTTCTGCTTTATTATCTTTTTTACTATCGCCTAGCATTCCTGCTTTTTTTAATTCATTTATCTCTTGAAGCTCATTTTTAAGCTCTTCTGTTAGTTTTACTCGTCTATCTAAACCCGAAAGGCCTGCTTTCTCTTTTATACGAAGTTTAGCTGTTTCTAAAAGCTCTTTATTAAGCTGGCTAGCTGCTTCTCTTTCTATCTTACTTCCTTGCTTAGATAGTCGGTAGTACTGATCTACCTCTCCTGAGAGTTTCTTTCTCTCTTTGAGAATCTTTTTAATATCATTTATTTCTTTTTGCCTGTCAGCCTTGGCTTGCGTCTCTCTGTCTTTTTTAGGAACCCCTAGGCTTACTAGCTCTTTTTGCTTTTCGGCTAGTCTTTCTTCTGCTTTTGCCCCTATGTCTACGCTTTTAGTGTACTCTTCTCTTCTCTTTCTGAGCTTCTCTATTTGCTTATCTAGTTCTTCTGTTTCCTTACTAATTATAGTAAGGCCTTTTCTGGTCTTCTCAAGCGTCTCTAGGTCTGACTTATCTAATATATCTTTAAAGCCTTCTTCTCCTGCGAAGTCTTTAAGATCTATTTGAGTTAAGTTTTGCTTATTATTGCCTAGTTGTTTTTTACCCAAAGATAGTAAGGATTTTTCTATCTCCTTCTTGGCGTTTAGCCTGTCTATCTCTATCTTTGCTGCTCTCTGCTCTTCTTCTTGCAGCTTAAGGCCTTGTCTCTTCAGTGCCTCAATTTGAGCTTCCTCAGTAAATTTTCGCCTTACTAAGTTGCCTTGTTTATCTATCTCTCCTGTTATGGCTTTTTCTGTTTGGAATATTCCTTCTTTGAAATCATCTAAAGCGCCTAGTTCCTTTAGCTCTGTTATTTCTTCTTTCTTAAACAAGCCTGTCTTTTGAAGCCCATCTAAAGCGTCTTCTTTTCCTGCTTTTTTGAGACGCTGTGCTTCGGCTAGCGCTAAGTCTTTTCTTTTCTTTGTAACATCTTCTATTGCCGAGCCTACTTTGTCTATGGCTGCTTTCTCTGCCTTAGAAGCGTCTAAGTTTTGCTTCCTAATTCTAGCCATATCCTCTAATGCTTTTCCGCCTTTAACAACGGATTCTGTCATAGCATCATTAGCTTCCATTAGAGATTTAGTTCCGCCGGTTGCAGCGGAGTACTCAGCTACTAAATCTCTAAGTCCTGAAGCTACTTTTTTTAGCTCTGCATTGTAGGCTTTAGCGCCTTTTCCACCTTGGTTTAAATGGTTCTTAAGAGTAGCGAATGCTTTTTCTGTAGTAGAAATATCCTTACGCATTTTAGCTAAGGCAAGATTAAGGTCCTTAGTGGCCTTAAGGTTTTCTAAAACCATTCTTATGCTAATTGTCGCTTCTCTCATAGCCATTGTTATAAACCTTCATAATAGTTGGAAAAATCTTTACCATCTAATCCTTGGGGATTAGAATACCTTAAGAGGAGTGCTCTCTCTTTATTCCGTACCGATCTTAATAAATTAGATTGGTTTTGGAGTACTTCTAGTTGATACAGAGTATGTTCAGTTACTGAAACTATGCTTTTATTGTCTCTATTTTTAACTAGGGGCCATTTATATGTTTCACAAAAGTAATTAAGATAAAAAGCGAATGTGCCGAGGCTTTCATCCGCTTTTTTAGTATTGCTTACTTCTCCGTAGAAATCGGAGTTTGGTTTTTCAGATACTTCTGTAGGCCCAGTTCGAAAAAAGTCTCTTTGATTTCTTCGAAATCTATAACCTCTTTCGCGGTCTTAATAATCTTTAAAAGATCAGTTGTTGTCATTGTCTTGAATAGATCAAAATCAGTAGACTGGCAGCAAAGGGCCAATAGCTTGCAGAATTGATCTTGTATTCTTTTATCTGAGACTATAATCTGAATAAGCTCTAACTCAGAAGATACTTCTACTTCGATTACAGATACGAACGCCTCTAGCCCATCCGACATAGTAGCAAGTAAATCAAATACGCTAAGCTCTTTTACGGTAAACTTTCCGAAAGATAGCTCTACTTCTTTTCCCACATTTAGGAGTCTCTTCATATCTACTGGTTGTTTTTCTGTAGATACTACGGCTTCTTCGCCTCTTGACTTAGGATTATCTGACATACTAGTTATCTCCTCTTCTTGATCTTTGTAGTGTTAAGTTATCTCTTAGTAGTCCTAAGTTTGAGTCGTATGTTTTTGGCTCAATCTTAGTTCTCTTGTTCATGTAATCCATTTGCCACTCATGAAAGTCAGGAGCTTCTGCTTCTACTTCTAAAACAAACTTAAATTTGTTTTCTCTTTCTGTAGGCTCTAGGTGCGAGTAAGTTACTTTGAATTTTTCCTGAGATAACAAAGCCGCTGCTTGTTGTAGGTTTTTTGTCTTAAACTGCATTTTTAATTCCTTTTCTTATTCTTTGTTGTTATTCTTAATCGAAGAAAAGCCACCCCACTATAAGTAGGGTGGCATTCTTTAATCAA
>JAAHTH010003169.1_pt1 | contig 11594 bp, 17 predicted proteins | sample 6116091 | NCBI WGS metagenome assembly JAAHTH01 (sample SAMN13939990, study PRJNA603662) | sponge metagenome | isolation source: marine sponge | host: Mycale hentscheli | place: New Zealand | collected 2006
ATCATAGTAAATTTTATGATACTTTTTTGTGATTCTCTTTCACAATTCACACTTTCAAAAACAATCTAAACATAATCAAACTATGTTAGTTAAATGGATATTACCTATAAGAATCTAATCCTTCCCCAAGACCATATAGATGATCTCATTAAAAAATACACCAAATCTTATAAGGTCACCCTGAAGGAAATTGACAACCGAGAAAGTGACAAGAGGAAAGCCAAAAAGAAAAAGCTTGAGGCTCTTCGCCTAACTCGTCATTATTGTCAAATGGATTTACAAACTAGAGAGTAGTTCCTTGGCATGTCGTTTGAGGTTATCAATGTTCTTTCTATCCCTGTCAAGAAAAAAAGGAGACGCAAAAAGAAAAAGAATTACTGTTCTTGTAGTGGTGAGCCTATGTGTTTTTGTTGGAAACCTAATGGAGATTGGGTAAGACCCATTTAAGGAAACTACATTTATTTAAGAATATAGGAAATATACCTTTATAAAAATGATTGTCCCCATTAATCATAGGTATATAGGAACTCAGCAATTTATTATCGATGATGAAGACTTTGAAAGGATAAACGGCATTAGTTGGAGTCTTAACACTCATTCCAACCGTCGCACCTTCTACGTTCAAAATGTAATCTATAATAAGGGTAAGTATGTCAAACGTATACATCTCCACCGTTTCCTCTTGGGATTAGGACAATATGCCGAAGATAAACGGATTGTCAATCACATAAACGGCAATGGTTTAGATAACCGCCGTTGTAATTTAGAAATTTGTAACAAAACCTATAATAACCAATCTATTAATCAGCCTAATAGACATTTTGGACTTGTAGATGTTGATAAGTCTATGAATAGAAAAAAGAAATGGAGATACCGTGTTTGTATATTGGGTAAGCAACATCAAAAACGATTCTATACCAAAGAGGAAGCCCAAAAGGGATTATGTCATATGGAATTGTTGGAGAAGATGAAAACTAAGAATCTATTTCCTTCGGTTAATTAGGTGTGATTTATCTATCCTTCTTGCTTTCCCTCCCATAACAGCCGAATAGACCCTCGCATAAGCCCATTGCTGAGCCGATTTTACATTAGGTCTAACACTCTGTGGATTGGTATTGTAAGCACCTTCACCCTTTTCAAAGATAGTTTTCAGACCGCTTAATTTAAATCCGGTTAGTCTAGCTATGTCTTCTAGGCTGTTAGGTTGGTCTAATGGTTGCCCATATTTCTTATTAAACTTCTGCTTCCAAGTTAAGTTATCCATATTATATATATAACATATGAAAGAGTTGTATAAGCCCTTTAAATCAACTGTCAAGAATAAGAAATTTGATGTTTATGTAAAAGGTAAAGGGAATAAAACCAAAAAAATAAGCTTTGGAGATAGTCGGTATAAGGACTTCACACAACACAAGGACAAGAAGAGACGAGATAATTATTTAAAAAGGGCTAGGGGTATATTGAAAAAAGATGGGACTCCAGCCTACTTAGATAAAAATTCTCCGGCGTATTGGTCTTACTATTATTTGTGGGATGGATAGGTTATATGGGGTAAGTATACACAGGCTAGATTATTCTTTTGAAAACAATCTATATACAACTTTTCTATTTGTTTCGGTTGTTCATTTAACAAAAGGTTATAACATTGTTGGGGATTGACACACATATAACCACCACCATTCCAAACTCTGAAATTATCACTATTGACAGGACACCACCCACAAGAATACTCTTTACCGAAAAAGTGATTAGAACGATGTTCTATTTTATTAGCATCAAAATACCCTATCAAGCATCTTTCAGGGATTAGCCCCATTGTATCTAATCTTTTTTTAAAAACAATATCATCATCTAAAACTATTATGGGTTCATCATATTTTCCAAGAATCAAATGAACATGGGTTAGATAGGTAGCCATTCGTATAGAGTTTTTGATTTCATTTTTAAGTCGTGGGTCTGTTTTCCATTGTTTATTAGTTAATGAGTTTATGGTAGATTCGTTGATATCAAGCATCGATCTAGGTTCAACTATAACATAGTCATCTATTCCACCCTCAGCCAATCTCTTGTCTAAAGTCTTTCTCTTGGAACTATTCTTAGCCGAGATAACAATAACTTTATAATCCTGTTGATAAAGTTTCATATTAAAACCTTTGATGAAATTATTTTTAAATGTAAATTGCTTAAGCGTAATAGAAATAGTATATATTCATATGTATAACTATTTCTACATAACTACTATTAACCTGCCGAAACAGAGAACAAACTATAGATTTGAAACTAACAACATTGATGAGTTATGCTTTGAACTCAATAGATTCTACCTAGACCACAGCGGATTAGATGAATTGTTTAACCGTGACAAATTACAGAATTATATTAGTGGTCGTAGCAAAAAACCTATATGGCTCAAGAATCTAAAGATACAAAGAAGACAAAGAAAAAAAAGTTTTGATTTTAAATAGATATCCACTCTTTACGCTCATAAATCCAATTACACATATAATGACCGCTTGTATTTGGTTTCATATATATATTGTGCAGTTTCATTAACAATGTTGAGAAGGGATGGGTCAATGGGTCAATGACGACATCTTTATTAAAGTCTAGGTCTTCGTGATAGTCTTTTGTTAGTAATTCTTTAGAGGTAAAGTATCCATTGCGTATATCGTCTATACACATATCTAATTTAATCATATCAGTTACTAATCGTAAATGTTTGATAATGGCTAAGCATTTTGCTAGTTGAATCTTTTGATTTTGTTCTATACGATTATCACAAAAGGAAAGGATAGATTGAAAGGCTGGAGAGGGAATATAAACCATAGTTTAATGTACAAAAAAAAGATGAATTCAAATTTTTTTTAAATTTTTCCTGAATAGCATTTCCTGCTACATTTCATCTCTAATACATTTTTTTTATCTTCTCTTTTCTCAAAGATATAGTAATATTGGTAACCGAACCATTCCCTAATTTTAAAATAATAGATTAGGCTAATGTAAAAACCTTGTTGGTTGATGGTGTCTAACCTTGGTGGCGTAATTGTTAAATTATTTACTAATAAACAAAACCCCTTTTTACATTCAAAAAGCTTAGGTAAAAAATCATTGAAAATAGAATAGGGCGGATTAGTTATTACCCAATCACATTTTATATTAGATGTTAAATAGTCACGCCCCCTATTTATTTCGCACCAATCTTTAGGATTTGATGCTGGAAATTCGTTATAAAAGGCATCTTGTCCAGAAAAGGGTTCTAGGAGAAAGTCACTCTTATCTAAAAATGGTGTAGTTAATTTCAAACAGTCTAAAACCACCTCACGAGGGGTATAAACTATATCTGCTTTCGTTTTGTTTGTCTTATCCCTTTTTTTAATATGGTGACAGTTTTCAGAAATTTTCATTTAGAGGTATAAAGAAAAAAAAGGGGAATTACTTACTCATCATCATCGCCCATGTCCTCCAAAATATCTTGAACTTGTTTGAACAATTTACTATCAGTCATATAGGTAAGAACTACCTCATTATCTTTACAGACTCTACTATTCAGCCAACTAGTAAAAGTAAAGGTAGCTTTATGGAGATTGTCTCCTAGGAATTGTTCTCTAATTTGTATATTAATATCTTCATTGTCGTTCATTTCAAGGAAGGGCTTGACATACTTATAAGGGATATCATCAAATAGGTTGAGCTCTTTCATTTCTTTAATAAGGATAGGTCCGGAATAAAGATCATCACAGAAGGCAAGATTAGACATTTGTTTAATGAAATAAATACACAAAAAATATGATGAATTCAAATTTTTTTTTAATTTTTCCAAATATTTTTCTCCTCTGTTCAATCGTAGCCTCCCCCTACGATTTGTCGATGTGGAGTCAATTTGTAGCCTCCCCCTACGATTTAGAGGTTAAAGGTAAATGCCTTAAATGCTAGAAAAATATTTTGAAAAATGAAAAAAAAATTTGAATTATCACTTAAAGTTTATATGTAAAATACATTCAATAATATGATGCCTACTTTTAATGAACAAGTTAATCCTACCAATCTCGCTTATCTCAAAAAGTTAAGTGACTATGAGATTGAGCAACTACTTTTAGATAATAAGGAAGATAAAGATCAAGATGGAAAGTCTTACAACTTCTCTAGAATTACTAAGGGTGTTAAGTCTATGGAGGTTCAAAAGGTCGTCAAGTATAAATATGCTAGGGGTAGAAAAGAGGGTAGGATATATGGGACTACCTTCTCTATTCAAGCATTACCTAACAACATTAGAACCTTCTTGACTAATGGTATTTACAAGGATTATGATATGGTTAATGCCCATTTTCAAATTCTGTTAAAACTATGTGTCAAACACCAACTTACCCACAAATACATTAAGATGTATGTAGACAATAGAAAGGAGGTATTAGAAAACAATGACGCAACCAAACTTGAGATGTTGGTATTGTTGAATACCGATAAGCCTAAAACTAAGACCTCCTACCTTAAATCCCTAGCCAATGAAATTCAATCCGCTAGACACGAACTACTAGAAATCTATAAACCCACCACGTCTAACACTCGTAACCCTTTGTCAAGCCAATTGAATAGGATTATGACCGACGTTGAAAACCAGACCCTCCAGAAGGTTATTCATCATTTCAAGTTGAAAGAGTGTGTGCCTATGTTCGATGGCTTTATGTGTCGTGAGGATATTAGCCTTGATGACCTCAAGAAGATTACTGGGTATGACTGGACACTGAAAGAACACGAGGACACTATAGAAATTGATGAGGAGGTAATGGAAAGGAAAGCAACTGATTACCAATCTATTAAAGAAGAATTTGAAACTAAAAATTTTATGTGCAGACAGCCACTTTGCTTCTATCGCCTGATCGATAATGACTGGGTAGAAACAAATAGGCAGGATATGGAATTAGATACAATGGAATTACAAGCCGATGGTAAGCCATTCTTTAAAAGGTGGCTTATGGATAAAGACAAAAGGAAATATGAGAGGGTCATCTGGTGTCCTAAAGATGAAACGGTAATAGATGGTAAGTTTAATACCTTTGAATCATTCACCTACACCAAGAACTATTCTCATAGTTGCTCTGTGGAAGCTAAAGAACTATTTGATACCCTTCTATCTATGCTTACCAACCATATAGAAAGCCAAACCCTCCTATTGAGAAATTACCTAGCCCACCTAATCCAAAAGCCCTACGATAATCCAGAGGTCGCTATGGTGTTCAAGGGTCTTGAGGGTTCAGGTAAGGACACACTCCTTTATATTATTGATAAACTACTTGGAAATGACTACGTCTATTGTGAACAAGACATAAATAACATTCTAGGTAATTTCAATGGTATCCGCAGTAAAAAACTAGTGGTTGGATTAAATGAGATGGACGGCAAAGACGGTGTCAAATTCCGGGAAGCCTTGAAACATTCCATCACGGCTAAAACACTGCTTATTAATGAGAAATACGGAAAGCAGAGAACGGAAGAGAATTACACTAGGTTCTTTATCTTTAGTAATGGTTTGACACCTATTCAGGTAGGGGCTGGGTTGGCTCGTCGCTTTGCTGTCTTTGATACATCTAGTGAAAGATGCGGAGTCAAACACAAGTCATGGTGGAGTCATTTCTACAATGTGATGAACAAAGGGGAGTCCCTCCAAACTATCTTTAATTATTTGTCCTTTATCGATATAGATGGTTGGAACGCTGGGGAACACGTTGAAACCGCCTCTAAAACTAAAATGGCTCTCGTCAATAATAACCCTGTATATAGTTATCTTCAAAATGCCCTCGATGATTTGGACACTCACAGTTGCCTTACTCGTATCACGATTAAGGGGAAGCCCTATGTATTCGGTCACTGGGGGGCTATTAAAACTAATTTTGAACTTAGTGATTTCTCAGATAATCCCATAAAGACTCTTCACTTTAAGAAGTTACTCCTTTCCCTTGATGGTGTTGAATGTAAGAGAAGGGGTAAGCTTGAGGGTATGTGCCTAGATGCTGATAGGGTAAGTGAGGAACTTAGACTACGACTTGTCAAGGTTGAGGAATTGTAATTCATAATTCATAAAATTGATTTTGTTTTTCATATTTTTTTTCATAAAAATCAAGTGGGTTTAACTATGGAGGCTTCTATATGACCCCATAGTAATCATTAAGTTTTTCATAATTTCATAAAAAGTTTGAAAAAGTTTCAGGTATGCTGATTCGTTGATTACTATTTTTGTATTTAACGATTTTCACAAACTCTTTTTTTTCATAAAAAATCCTGAAATCCGCATTTTTATATTGGTATATATAAATGGTTAAAAAGTATGGAATCAGGGATAACACGCCACCGAAGCCCAAAGCCAGTAAAGGTAAGCCCATGAAAAAGAGCCTACATAGCAAAATGATTTCTGGTTTGTCTAAGATAGCCAAAGAGGGTATTAATATGAACTCACGTAACCCTAAAATAAAAAAGTTAAAATAGGTTAATGGAAAGGAAACAAAGAGAGTTTAAGAGAGAAACAGAGGAAGAGGAGAAGGAGGAAAAAGAGGAAGACCAACAAGAAGAGAAACAAGAGGAGGAGAAAGAGGAAAAAGAAGAAACTGTGCAGGAAAAATCTCAGGAATTACTAGAACTTGAAATGATGACAGACGGAGAGGAGGAGGAAGAAGATGACGAACAAGTGTTAGAGATTGAAATGACACCACAGCAATGGTGGGAAAGTGATGAGGCTTTTATGGCTCGTAGGAACGCATTTCTAAATGGAATCTTCTATGATGACGCAATGGAATACCTACATTCAATTCTTCATAAAAAAAACCCTTGATTATAGTAATGGAGGAAAAGAAACAAGATGAAAAGGCTAATGTCAAAAAGGCTAATCAATTATTGAAGGAGAAGATGAAGATTCTCAGGGAATCCTTCATAAAAAAAACCCTTGATTATAGTAATGGAGGATAGAACATCAAGACATCAATATTTCAAAGCTTACTATAGAAAGAAAAAGTCAAAGTATTATGTCCCTATTCAATTTACCAAAAAAACAGTAATTCTGACATTTGATTAGTCGAATACAAAATGGAAATATTTATTAAGAAATGAGAAACCACAACCACATTTCTTTTGTTTGGGTTTGATCTCTACATAGCCCTCTCTCGCCTCTTTAGCCTCTTTGTCTTCCTTGAAGGCTTTGTTTTCCGTGATACAAGACATTCTATGTTTCATTTTTCGTCTATGCCTATATAAGATTTTAATTCTTCTGGTTAGCCTCATATTTGATACTCATCATAATAATCCTCATCTTCATATCGACCCCAAATCCAACCGGTTGTAAATTGTGGGTAGTTACCCCTAGAGATATAGGTAAATCTGTCCTTACTAAACCAATAATCAAAGTTCTTATCTCCTGTGTAATCCCAGTCGCTAGTTTTATGTTCTCTACTAAATCCTAGACTTTTAAAAGAGAAATCCTCTAATATGGCTCTTGGTTTGAACATTGCCGCACCCATTCCTAAATAGATGCTTTATATTTTTTTACATAATCGGCGTAACACTTACAATTTTGTTTATGGTTCTCTATAACTACAAACATATAAGGCTCGCTTGTTACTATCTCTTGGTAAAGAGCCCTACCTTCATTCTTTCCCGCCCTTGACCCATCAATTAAATAAAAGTTTTCATCAAGGACCATAGATCTTTCTCTTTCACTCGCTATAGCGTTAAGGTAAATATTATCGGCGTTGAGTCTTACAACCCTTGGAATCTTGGTAAGACTTTGACATAGAATCAAAAAGGTTAAGTTAAGGGGTTCATAGGCTAGGTGTCTTCCATTCACCGCCAACTCTTCCAAAATGTTAAATTTCTTGGTTTTTAGATCAACCGCCATATCATCAATAATAATTACGGTGGATAGTTTTATCCTATCTCTTTTCCTTGGGACTATCTTATTAAATTCATTGAATCGCTTGTAATTCTCTACGATGTTTTCCAACATATCTATATTTGTCATACGTGCTTCTGGTTGCGGACACACTGTTTCAAACCCTGCACCAGTTTTACTAAACAAAAAAACATTGTTCACACGCTTCGCATTTATCATCTGTTTTACGAGGTATTCTGCTAATATACTCTTCCCACTTCTTCTTTTACCTAGAAAAATATTGAAACTTGAATTAGGTAAATCTTCCACCTTAAACTCTTGTATGGTTTCCATTATTATTTATCAAGATATTTCAACCATTGACCCATGTTCTATATCTTCGGTGATACCTATGATCTTACCCCTCGCTATGTCTTTCTGTATTTCTGTCATCAAGTCAAGGCTAACACTCTGTGCAGTTACAGGTATAGGAATTGGGGTTTCATAGTTGGTTGCCTCCTCTGGAATCTTTCTAGGCTTGATTGTTTCCCCCTCTTCATTTTGAAACCCCGGGGCTTCCTTTATTTCTACGGATTCTAAAGGGGTCATTATGTCAACACGCTTATTAACCTCCCTATCTACTAAAATCGTGAGATTCTTACTATAGGTTGAGGTAAGGTGTGCTTGAATCCCCTTTAGGTTATATCTCACTACACTCGCTATAAGAGTGGCTATGGCTAAGTTCTGTTGTTCTGGGGTTTCCCCTATTTGATATCGTAGTAGGAGGTCTTCAATGAAAAAAGGTTTTCCTAAAGAACACTTATCCCTATATGACTGTAATAGTTTGGCTTGTCCATATAGTTCTTGGGTATAGAGTATAAAGGTCTCATCTGGCACATCTCTTATTCCCACCTTGTCGACACATTGGAAACTAGCTCCAGCCATCACCGCCATATATTCATTACTTGTAATAAACCTCATAATATCGTTTTCCCTGAGTTGGTCAAGTGTGTAATTATCCATCATTAATTTATAAGCCTCTCGGTTTCCATTGACAATAAGGAGAACCAAGGCATCTAAACTATTGTTTTGAATGTTACTATCAAGGGGTAGAGGTTGTCCAACATGGGTATAACCGTTGGCTATCCTTGTTGGAATGACTAAAGGTTTATTGAAGGGTAAGTAGGTGATGATGTCAAGACTATTGAATACCCTCAAAAGGTTAGGACAACTTCTATTATATAATTCTACTGTTGTGGTATCATTGATAATAACCCTTGGTGATCCGTAGGTTACTGCACTCCGGACAGGTAATTTAAATTCCTTATTACTAAAGTCATTCTGGTAAATATAGTAAATCAAGGTTGTTAAAGCACCCCCTGCACTATGACCAGTAAATACAATATCAGTAGCCTTACCAGATAAAGAATCTATCTCATCTCTAATATCCTTGTAGGTAACTGACAACTCATCAATAAAGCCGCCGTGAGCTTGTAACTTAAGGGATTCACTTTGTAGACGCTCTGAAAATACTTGATAACTAGATAATTTGACTCCACCCTTAGTATAAAGGTCAGTAATGATATTTCCAAAACTATTACGTAACTCTTCATATTGAATATTACCACTAAAGGGCTTATCGTTAGTTCCCCTAAAAACGACATAGATGGTTTCATTCTCAATGAATATATAAACTGGAAATCCGCCCGGTCCTGATATAACCTTAGATTCTAATTCTAGTGAGGCTTGTGGCTCATATGCCTCTATTGACATCTCTAATGTTCTTTGTAATAACACGTCCATCTATATTATATATCCTTAATAATTTTCATAGTCATAGGCTTCCGTATATTCAAAAAATAGATCAATCTGCCTAATCGTATTATCAGCCCCCATAGTCACCCTATCATTTCCATTATTTCTAAAGACTCCTACTTTGAATTTCTCCCTAATATCTTCACTACTAAAGGTTTGGTTAAAATACTGCACATCAGCATCTAAATAGGCGTATAGGGTAGGTGTTATTTGAGTATTGCTACCATCTAAATAAGCCCAATTTACTCTAGCAAATTCGAGGTTAGATGATTTGGTATCAGCGATACAAATTCTATTATATTTCTTTTCTTCGTTACATATCGTTTCATATCCTCTAAGAAACTCCAAAGATATATTAATAACTCCTCCATTATTCAATAAATCAAGGTTTAAGTTTGCCAGAGCATTAGGGGAATTAGGGTTAATGGTTCTAGTTAAAATTCCCTTTCTCAATGTAAGACTTTGGGCATGGAGATTCGTTGGTATTTCTAATACTTGATCGTTGCTAGTAATGACTAGATGTAAAACTGGCATTATTATATATATACATTAAAATTAATTAGATAGGGCAGATTGGACTCTACCAGTACTAGAAGTGGTGGAACCAATTCCTAGGGTTTCTTCACAAACAATAACCTCAATAACATCAGTAGCCACAACAGCAGAGGGTATAATGACTTCTACTACAATCTGGGGATTATTAAGTTCCCGGAGTGACAAGGTATTAGATTGAGTACCTCCTCCTGCGTATTCCCAGTAGCCGATCTGCATTTTACCGATGTTATCAATACTAGAAGTATTATTAGGAGTAGTATAAAAACCATTTTCACAAAGACTATGATTTTTAACCATAGCCCCCTCAAGCTCAAATAGGGTTTGACCTGATGCCTTAAGGGTCATTTTCTGTAATTCTAATGGCGCACCATAAACAGCACTAGAGGCGGTTTGTTTTCTTGCTACGATAAAAAAGTTATTGACACACTCAGTATTTTTAAGATCGATCGTAAATGTCTTGAGTTTAGCCGTCTTTTCTGCGGCGGTTACAGTTCCAACTACGGTAGGTTCATCATAGAAATTAGTAACCATTTGATTAAATTCAGGTTCATCGTAGTTTTGTGAAAGGACTTCTGCGTAATCACTTTCATTATAGGAGAGGTATCTCATAACGAGTTTGGGAACTCCAGAGATAGTAAAAGTAGCAGTTCCATTAGCAACGGTCACATCAGCACTAAGTTTAATTCTTACAGACATGGGTTCATTAAATTGGAGGTTAAGATTTGTGTTAATATCCTTCATAAATCCAAAAACAAAAGGAACGGCTGTAAAAATAACATCTCCTACATTACCATTTTTAGAAGATATAAAGGAGTCATTACAAACGTTAAACTGGGAAGTATCTAAATCACTTACTTGAGATAAAATATCACTCTTTGTAAGGGTTTGAACCACGCGGCTAGAACTGAGTAATTCAACACGCTCAATAACAGTAGCAAAATCGAAAGCGGCTAAACTACCAGTAGCACCGCCTAACTGCTTAGCATATTGGAAATGAAGACTTTGAAGAATACCATATTTAGGAAGATTGTAGGTCAATGTATTATTGTTTGCTAAAGTTCCTGTGGTTAAGTCAAGAGGAAGGACATTGACAGCCGCGGCGGGATAGATTTTCTTTGAGGAATACACAGATGGATTATGTCTAGAGTCACTAGAATTAAGAGTATTGATAAGAGCAGAGTTAGCATTAGAGTTATTCATTACAGAAGTCATTTTTTTAATAAACAATAAGATTTTAATTCTAGAAAACGCTATGGCATTACAAAAGTCATAGTAATTTCGAGGGTATTACTTGCCCCTGTTATATCTACACAACCGGGAAAAATACAGTAAATATACATTGCTGTCCCGTTTCCAACATTCGTTAATT
>JAAHTH010003170.1_pt1 | contig 11586 bp, 7 predicted proteins | sample 6116091 | NCBI WGS metagenome assembly JAAHTH01 (sample SAMN13939990, study PRJNA603662) | sponge metagenome | isolation source: marine sponge | host: Mycale hentscheli | place: New Zealand | collected 2006
CGAAAAACGGCAGTGCCATAATCATCAAGCCTCCGACCTCCGACATAGGTCTTGAGACTGCAACTGACTGGCTCTGGCATTTCGCCGGTCATGAATCGGCCCAGGTTATAAGCGTGTGTGGCGATGTCACCAAAAGCTCCTGCAGCACCACTCTTAGCAGGATCAGTCCGCCAAGCAGCTTGCTTCTGATCCTCGGCTTCCAGAGAAGTTCGCAACCACCCTTGGATATATTGCGAACGTATCGCATTGATTTCACCCAGCTCGCCACCGAGGATCATTTCCCGTGCCTGCCGCACCAGTGGATAGCCCGTGTAGTTGTGTGTGACGGCGAAGACAACATCACTTCCAGTAACTGTTTCAAGCAACGCTTCAGCTTGTGCCAAATCAAAGGTCAGTGGTTTGTCACAAACCACGTTAAAACCAGCTTCAACCGCGGCTCTGGCAACTTCGTAGTGCGTATGATTGGGTGTTGCAACACTGACGAAGTCGATCCTGTCATCTTCTGGCAACTTACTTTCAGCGTCTAGCATCGCTTCATAGCTGCCATAAGCACGGTCTTCCTCGATCCCATATTCCGGTGCTGATGCTTTGGCTCGTTCCGGATTGCTCGATAGGGCTCCAGCCGTCACCACAGCCCGATTGTCAAGGCAGGCGCCGATCGAGTGAACTCGTCCGATAAAGGAACCACTTCCTCCGCCTACGAGTGCCATGCGGAATTTTCGATTCAGTGGTGCGTTGATACCCATGGTGTTTTGATGCTCTCGAGGGGGAAAAACGTTGATTTGGCGACAAGAGGACAAGATGTCGAATGTCTTTCTAAGAAGGCAATCGTAAAGATCAATCCAAGCGCGTACAATTACCGGTAGGTGAACAAGGTCCACGGAGGCCGGGATCTGCTGCCGTTTTGCTCGGCAAAACGTTAATAACGACCAAAGTTTGCCACCCGTCACACTCGTCAAATCCCTCCCGTTATCGCATGGAGTCACCAACGATGCCTCAATCAACTGTCCCTCATACCCCACCGACACTCGAAAAAACACCCGTTCAGCGAATCAAGCCCCATGGCGCGTGCTGCGACCTTCAGCGTGTTGGAATAGCCTTCCTCGCCGCAATAACGTTGATTTCAGTAGGGATTGCAAGCTACTTTGCAGGCCGTCATCAATCGCCCTTGAATCAGGAACTGTCGCAACTGCCCCTTCTGAACGCTGCTGCGGCGGTGTCTGACGAGAAATACTCAATCGCAACCGGCATCATCAGCGAAGAGGCTGACGGATTCTTCGTTTTGGACCACAACTCAGGCCTACTGCAGTGCAATGTGATATACCCCCGACGTGGAGGACAATTCATGGCACGCTATACAACCAACGTGAACGAGGCTGTTGGAACAGGTGCCAAAGGTGGCAAGTACATGATGCTGACCGGCCGTGCTCAATTTCCACGAGCAAGCAATAACCCAGCCGCATCGACCGTGGTGTATGTGATGGATACCGCGAGTGGAAATTACGCTTGCTTTGGTATCCCCTACGACCGAGTCCTCGCCAACGCCAATCGGCCTCAGCAGGGTCCAATGCGTCTACTGACGACCGGCACCGCCAACCCAGTCATTGATCGTGACAATCTTCGTTAGCAGCCAAGCTTATCGCCCCGAAGGTTCCCACTGTTCCAGGCATTTTGCGGCTTGTTACAGACATTTGATGACGTCTTGCAAACCAGACCTGCTCCAACTAACAAGCGCATAACGGATTGAACGCAGCAAATCACGGATTGAATGGACCGCAAGCCGAAGCGGTCGCCACCCTGCGTGGTCCAATGTTGGTACTAGCTGGAGCGGGAACAGGAAAGACCCGAGTGGTTACGTTTCGAATCGCAAACCTGATTCGCAACGGAATCGCGCCAGAGCGAATTTTGGCGGTCACATTCACCAATAAAGCCGCTGGCGAAATGCAGGAGCGAGTCAGTGAACTGATCGTAAAATCCCAACGACAAAATCGCCGCCCCAGTGGTAAACGGCGAATTGCGAAGAAAAAAACCAAACCGCCTCAACCTGTCATCAGCACTTTTCATGCGCAATGCGTGCAGATCCTGCGACGGCATGCAAAAGCGTTGGGATTCCCAGCCAAGTTTTCGATTTATGACCGTGGCGATCAGGAATCACTTGCCCGGGGGATCCTCAGAGAATTGCGATTACCAGGCACAGCATTGCGCCCCGGAGACATGCTATCGATCATCGGTGGCTGGAAAAACGAATCCATCAAACCAGACAAAGCGGCTTTCCTCGCTTCAACAGATCGTGAACATTTCGCCGCTGCCGGCTATCGACGCTATCAGGATGCGTTGCAAGCACGGGGTGCGATGGACTTCGACGATCTGCTGCTGCATACGGAAACCCTGTTCGACGAGCACCCTGCGATCCGCGATGAGGAAGCTGCCAAATACGACCACGTTCTTGTTGATGAATATCAGGATACCAATGGAAGCCAATACCGGATCACCAAACACCTAACGTTACGCCATCGCAACCTCTGCGTTGTGGGAGACGACGACCAATCGATCTATGCATGGCGTGGGGCGGATGTCACCCACATTCTCAGCTTTAAAGATGACTGGCCCGATGCCAAAGTTGTGTGCCTTGAAAACAACTATCGCAGCACAGCTGAAATTCTGGCAATGGCAAACCGACTGATCGCCTTCAACACAGAACGCCACGACAAGATCCTGATTGCCAGCCGCCCCAAGGGACCGCGTCCGCGAATTGAACAACACAAAGACGAACTCACCGAATCTGAAACCGTCGTCCGCGAAATCAAGAATCGTATCGACAATGATCATGTTCAACCGCGTGATATAGCGATCCTCTTTCGAACCAATGAACAGCCGCGACTGTTCGAAACGGAATTGCGCAAAGCCAACATTCCCTATGTGATGCTTGGAAGCCAATCATTTTTTGATCGACGAGAAGTCAAGGATATCCTTGCTTATCTGAAATGGATTGAGCAGCCAAGTGACGAAGTCGCTTTACTGCGTGTGATCAACACACCCGCCCGAGGTCTGGGAAACAAAACCGTCAAGCTGCTGGTCCAGCGAGCAGTCGAACGAGGCGTCCCGGTCTGGGACGTGATGCAGGACCGCGCCGCCACGAGCGACCTGACTTCTGCTGCACAGCGAGGAATTGGTGAACTGGCTGCACTTGCAAAAGATGTCCAGCAAAGAGCCACCAATGAATCCCTGACAGACGCGATGCGCACCCTACTGGAACGCACCGCCTATTACGAAGAAATCACTCGTCTGTATGAAAAACCGGAGGAACGTCAGGCAAGACAAGCTTCTCTGGAAGAACTTACCAACGCTATTGACGCGTATGAGGAAAACACATCGAAAAAAGCACCTGACCTAACCGGTTTTCTGTCCGAAATCGCTTTGTCTGGACGCGAAATGGGAAATGAAAAAGACAAGTTGGCAGCGCAAAATGCAGTCTGGTTGTTGACCCTTCATGCCGCCAAGGGTCTTGAATTCCCGGTGGTCTATATGGTCGGCATGGAGGATGGAATCCTGCCCCACAGCCGCAGTGTCAAATCAGGAGAGGAAGAAGACATCGCAGAGGAACGACGTCTTTGCTATGTCGGTATCACGCGGGCACAGGAAAACCTAACCATGTCATTAGCGCTCACTCGCCGCAAATGGGGCAAAGCAAGGCCCACCACCCCAAGCCGATTCTTGTACGAGATCACAGGAAAGGCAGACAATCCGAATAAATATCGCAAGAAAAAAAACAAGCGTTCCATCCAAGGCTAAAAAACACAGTCACTCGCGAAACGCAACTACCGCGCAAAAGCCTGCACTTCCGAGGAATACTTACAAACCTTGCAGTGCCACGCCCCCGGTTTTTTTTGCTAACTGGATCAAGTCCTCGTTTTTTTCTTCCACAATGAAAACGTGCAGCATGATCCCCTTGAGCTCTTTGGGTTTCACGTTGATTCCATGATCACCGTCCGTGACGATAATCAATTCGGGACGCTCTGCATCCACATCATCAACGACACTACGAATTCTCTTGATGCCCTCGCGCAAGGCAAGATTGATGTCGGTGTCATCCCCCATAAAAAAATCGTATTCGAGACGGCGAATTTCATCCTGTGCGTCAGCGACATCCTGCACCATCACCTGCTCATGCACGGCGGAATCGAAAAAACTGTACCCGAGAATCGCTTCTCGCCGCATCACCGCTCGTAAACGATTCATCAGAATTGCCAAGAGCTTGTAAATCCGTTCACCCTGCTGCATGGATTTGCTGCGATCCAGCATGGCATAAAACACCTGCTTCTTGTCGCTTCTTTTGACTTTCTCACGCACCATGAAACTTTTGGTTGCAAGCCGATAACGAAAGTACTTTGCAGAGGCAACCTTGACCGCCCAAGCGGCAGGTGCCATGCGTGGCAACTCATCGTAGGACGCCATCATCCTCATGCGGGTTTGATCTCCATCTGCAGCAGGGAGCATTTTTTTCTCGAAGCGTGGCTGAAAAGCCACGTATTCATTTGCAACACGCGAAATCCGCAGCAAAGCCTCCATACTCGGTTCCGCCAGCAAGCGTGAAGCAACATTCAAACGCCGTACAGAAAGCGGGTGGATCTCTTTTTCCGCTGACACCTCACTCTTCCCACCAAAACATTCGGAAAACAGCGACGCAATCTTTCCCCGCGTGTCAATATTCTCTACCAACTGAATGGCGGTCACGCCCCGATCAACAGACATTTGAGAGTGATCTATTTTTTCCTCAGGCTTCAGCTTGCTTTCGTCAGGCAAACATTCCAGCAAGTCAACTTCATCAGACTCAAGTCCACCAACCTCCTGAAGAGCCCAATTGATCTGTTCGGTGATCTTCTCAGCAGGAATACCAACTGCCAGGGACCGCTTGGCTGTTGCAATCACGGCCACATTGGCAATCGCTCGATCAATATCAGTACGTCCATGAATCTGCTCAAAGTCGATTCCCCCCAACAAAAGAGACAGCCGATAGTACAGCTCAGCATCGCGAGTGGAACCCTGTAGATAATCATCCAGAAAACGCCAGCCCTTCCACATCCGCATGCGATAGGTCAGCCGCGTCCGACGTTCAATCTCATTTTTCCCCGCAAGCTTCCCCTCATCAACCAAGTGGACTCCATCCCAAATGATCGGCAATGGTAGATGCTGCATTCCGATGGCATCAAGTTTCTTCACCACCTCAAGTGAATTGATTTGCTCTCGACGCTCGCTCATCTCCGGGTAGGTCACGTGGGTATGGAACCGAAGAAAGTCCCGATAACGCCGCTCAACACGAATGCGTTCCACTGGATTCATCTCCCCGCTTCAATTTCACTCGCCAACTCATCGACGCGTTCCTCTGAAAGCCGCTGCCACTGCTGCAACTTGGGATCAGAAACTTGCAAATACTCCAGTTCATGCTTGAGGGCATCAATGCTGCTCATCAGTTCCAGCATCTCAGCAATTGCCCGGTCGTTCATTTCCAAACGGGCGTCTTCTTCGAGAACACTGGCCTGCTCAAAAATCTTATTAATATCCAGCATTTTCCCGTGCAAACGTTCGGTTCGCTCGTCTATGTCGCTCAATAAGACTTCCACTCCACCCTCCAGCAACGCGGACCTTATCAACCCTTCGACATCTCGCTTGTAGGACTCCATACCCTGCACATTTCGAATGGTAAGAATATCCTCCACAATCATCTTCTTGCGACCATGTCGGCCGACACTGTTCCCTGCAAGTCGCAGGCCTCCCAACGCAATTCGCGGTGAAACGTGGAACCCGTTTTCCCGATCATCATTTAGATTTGCGATCACGTGAGCGTATATGCGATGCAATTTACGTTTATGCGAACTGGCATTTGGATTAGCAATCCGAAACAATTCTTCGTAATCAGCCTGTTCATAAGAAGGCCATCGAACTTCCAGTTGTAATGGAAATCGTTCCAGCAAAGCTTTGACGGCATCGCTGTCTTTTGCAAACTGCCGCGGATCCTTGTTCGTGCAAGCGACGATTACTTTTGACTTCATCTCAACGGGGGTGCTTCCATTCATGAAAGTCCGTCGAGTCAACACGTCCTTCAACGGCAACAATGCCTGAGAAGAAGCATCAAGGATCTCCTCCAAAACCACCACTTCATATGGCAGAAACGAGCGTGCTGTATCGTACTCGAGACAGACATCCAATTTTGCAATATTCGGTCCTCCCCAAAGCCGGTCCTCACTCATGCCTTCACCAAATGACTGCAGGAAAATCTGTTCGTCGGTGTAGCCCATGCTTCGTAATGCGGCCATCACCATCTCAGATTTACCATGCCCGCCAGGGCCCCATAGCAGCACGTTACAAGGTTGAAAAAAACTGTGCGTCAACACCTGCACAATTTCATCACAGTGAATGAATCGCGACTTGAGCGTGGTCGCGGTTAAATCAGGAATGGCAGATCTTGGTGCCTTGAGCGGGCCCTCGTCCTGACTACTGAAATCTCCGCGACCGAGCTGTATGACAAAGTTTTCCTCGTTGGGTAGGCGTCTTTCGATTTTCCGAGATAAGTCCGCTGTGTAGGACTGCATCCCTTGAACAAAACGGATGCTCTGAAATGCATCAGCAACAATACAGTCATCGCCTCTGACTCTTGCTGTATTCGAAACGACTTCCAACGCTTGCAGCGCCATCCTTGGCGACATGACGAACGTTTTGGTTTCATTTAAACCGGCAATTACCGACGAAAGCAGGCGATGCAACTCCCTACCTCCACGCGTTGCACCTGGCCTTACCTTTGCAAACAACTCTGCATAATTTTTCTGTTCATAACTGGGCCACCGCACCTCCTTCTGAAGCAAAAACCGCTCCATCAACGCCTGAACCGCATCGTTCCCATCACCAAATTCACGAGGGTCCTTGTTTGTGCAAGCAATCACGACCTTGGCGGAAAGGGGCACTCGATCAGGCCCGTTCATAAAGATGCGTCGAGTCAATACATCTTTCAATGGCAACAACGACTGTGCAGGCGCATCAAAAATTTCCTCGAAAACAACGGCTTTGTACTGCGATGAAAGGAAGGACCTGTCCGTGTCGTATCGAAGACAAGTATCTAACGAAGCCATGTCAGGACCACCCCAAAGACGGTCCTCGCTCATCCCTTCGCCGAAGGACTGAATAAAAATCTCGTCATCCTTGAGCCCTAATGACTTTAGAGCCGTAAGGACCATATCCGACTTGCCATGCCCGCCCGGCCCCCACAACAGCAAGTTGCAGGGTTCATAAAAGGCTGCCGAAATCAGATCAGCAACTTCTTGACTGTAAACAAACTTGTCCGCTAAAGCCTCTCGGGCCGTGGGAAGAATCTCCACGCGCGGCGTCGGCAACCATGCCCAATCGTTGGATTGCATTGACATGCAACTCCTGCAGCAAAGCTCGGGCACTTCCGCCTTGAGACAATCCAAAAGCAACGAAAAGAGAGCCCGTGGCCTTCATCTTCTCAGGAAATCATGCGTTGGAAAAGCACCAACCTAAGCTTACGGAGACAAAATCATGTGGTGGACCATGTTGCGTGGGACCATGCTCCGGCCCAGACCATGTTCCGGACCGTAAGGCACCCCGCATCCAACAACTTGTTTTCTAAGTACCCCAACTCCCAGACCGAGTGCAAAAGCAGTCACTGAAGATAAAACACCGTGGCACAACTGATTGCTTGGCATGCGGAAGCCCGCCACGAGGCATGGAACCTGTCAACTGAGCCGTGAGGAGGACGCTTCGAATGACTTTTGAGCTGACAATTCTGTCCTCGAGCAGCCTTATAAAACAAACAGTCCAAAAATATCGTAAAAACCGGGCTGCAGCACTCTCTTAAAACACCTCCCATACACCTCAAGGACAAATAAAGCGGATATAATGGGAGAGGCTTTCCTACCGCTTAAAAAAGCCATTCCCAATTACCGCCGCCCGGCGTCCAGTTCACCAGAAGATCCCCTCATCAAATGCGCATTCTGGATCTCATCACACCGAAGGATCTTTCTCGGGTAGCCAAGCTTCAAATACTGGCCCGGCAGGTCGTCGAGGGACTTTGCTCGGGACGGCACCGATCCCCGCACAAGGGTTTCAGCGTCGAATTCAAAGAGCACCGGCCGTACGTCCGTGGTGACGAACTGAGCGACATTGATTGGAAAGTGTTCGCAAAAAGCGACCGGTTGTATATCCGAGAATTTGAAGAAGATACCAATCTGCGTTGCACCTTGGTTGTCGACCGCAGTGGATCCATGCGATACCGGGGCGAACGCTCCGAGGGTCGCAGCAAGTATGAATATGCACAACAACTTGCTGCCTCACTTGCGTACCTGATGCTCGGCCAGCAGGATACGGTTGGACTGATTACTTTCGATGATGACTTACGGGACCAGTTGCCCGCACGCAGCCGACCATCACACCTGCAGGCATTGCTTTCAGCTTTAGCAATCGATAGCAGCAAGCGTGAAACAGACCTTGGTGGCGTATTTAGAAAAATTGCCTCAAAGCTTGGGCGACGTGGACTGGTCATCATCATTTCTGATGCAATGGGTGACACAAGTTCAATCTCGCGGTCTCTGGCACACATCAGGAGCTCGAAACACGAAGTGCTGTTTTTCCAAATCATGGATCCTGACGAGGTTGATTTTCCGTTCTCCGGACGGATTCAATTCCGTGATCTTGAACAAGCCGAAAACGAACACACCGTCGAAGCAGTCTCGATCAGAGAAGCCTACCTGAGTCGTCTACGCGAGCACGAAGAAAAACTTCGCGCTGCCTGCCGAACCAACAAGGTTGATTTAATTCGTTTGACAACGGATCGCCCCTTTGCCGATGCGTTACACGAATACTTGGCATTGCGGAGGAGATTGAGATGACACTGCTCAATGGCCTCCTTGCCTTCGGCGCGCTCGCGTTCACGATACCGCTTGCAATTCACCTGTTATTCCGTAGTCGTTTCAAGACGGTTGACTGGGGTGCCATGCACTTGCTGGACACGGTGGTCCGCGTCAATCGGCGACGAATTCAACTACTGCATTTGCTATTACTTTTACTAAGATGCCTCTTGCCAGTCCTGCTGGCACTTTGTCTTGCACGCCCTATTTTGACAGGATTCCAAACGCTACCGGGGGATGCTCCTCAATCGCTAATCATTGCCATTGATGATAGCCGCAGCATGTCAGCCCGCGACGGGGGCGAGACAGGTATGTCACGGATGGGACGTCTGCAACAGGCTTTGAACGCCATTGTTGGTGGATTATCGAGACGGGACGAGATCATTCTCATACGTGCCAGTGATGTCGGGTCACCGGCCGCTTCCATGGGTGTGCAGGAGGCGTTGCGGCAGATCAAAATGCTGAAAACCGAATATGGTCCAGTCGATCTGGATCGACTGGTCCGTGCCGCGGTCGAGGCTTCTGACGAGAGCTCGCATCCACAACGCCGTGTAATCATCGCATCCGACTTCCAAAGTCAAATGGTACACAGCGGTGTGCTTGAATCGCTGGAACGCATGGCCACTTCACTTTCCGCCATGACCATTCGCCCGGTAATCAGTTTTTTAAATTTTGGACAGGACTCCGAACAACTGGCAAACGTGTCAGTGGACTCGATTGACATTGAATCGCCCGCCGTTGTGGCAGGCCGCAATGCCCGCTATACCGCACGCATTCGCAGCTCGCACCGTCACCATTCCCCCTCGATCCAGCATTACATCCCAGCTTACGAGAAATATTGAACAGGTGGGCGTGCACGAGCTAAGCCTGTTGGTTGAACACAGCGATGCCTTACTATCCGACAACCGACGCTCCATTGCAGTTGATGTGATTCGCGAGGTCTCAGTGCTACTAGTCGACGGACTCCCTAGCGACAAACCACTCGAGGGTGAGACCGACTACCTTGCGATCGCACTCAGCCCCTTTGCGTTTGGTGGACAGGATCAACCCGATGCCGTGCGCACTTCAGTGATTGAGCCAGAACAGTTGGTAAACGAACTGAACGAGCAAACTCCTGACGTGATCATCATGGCGAATGTCGCAAGCATTGAAGGCGAGTCGCGGCAGCGGATTTCAGAATTTGTGAATGATGGCGGCAGCCTGATCCTGTTTGATGGTGATCAGGTCAACGCTGACTCTTACAACACACCTTGGGAATCCAACGGGACGACATGGGCCTTGCCAGCACAGCTTGGAGAAATAGCTGGCGAGCCCACGGATGCAAGCGGTCAACTCGCGAGCGAGGAACCGCCCCCGTTGCCAATTGGAAATGCCAATCCGCTTTACACACCTTGGAATCTTCTCGGCACAGAAGATCAACGACCATTTGCCGACGTCGAAATTTATCGATACCGAAAGCTGACTCCCAACCGAGTCGCCAATCTCGAATTGGACAACGATACTGCGGACGGTCCTGGGCCAGATGCAACCTCCGCAAATACGTCCGGAGCAGAGACAAACACCGTTACAAATTTATTGACGATGGCAAACGGCGATCCCATCGCTGTCTCGGGACGACGTGGTAAAGGACGAGTGCTGCAGTTCGCAATTCCCTGCAATACTGCATGGTCCTCGCTTCCCATGCGACTGGTTTACCTGCCGATGGTACAACAACTTGTTCTTGACTTGGCGGGCTCGCGTAAACAGACAACCTTGGATGTGGGCAGCGGCTTCTCCGTCTCCTTGGATGAATTTGTGTCAGCAACCACCTCTCCTCAGCCCAAAAAAGCGGAAGGCAGTCCCTCACTCGAAGACGACCAGACGAATGCAAGCGTCACGTACAGCGTCGAATACGCCGGAGAACCTGAAGAACTCATCGAAAACATTGAGGAAGGCGACAGCGAACTGTTGATTCCATCAACTCAGAGGGGTGGTACTTACATCTTTCGAAAAACGTTATCTCAAAAGGCGGGTAGCCCCGAGATCAGTTCGACACTTCGAGTCGTCGAAGTACCGTCGAATGAATCAAAGCTGCGAGATGTAGAGGCAGCCAGATTAGCCACTGCTGCTGATTTGATCGACGCCAATATCTACACGGATAGGCAGGAACTGGAAAGCGACGACCGCACCCGCCGATTTGGCCGGGAAATGTGGCGTTGGCTGCTGATCGGGTTGCTATTTCTGATGATTGGCGAATTGCTGCTGCAGCAACGAGTTTCGAAAGTAGGTGCAGCATGATTTCTTCAATCCGCTTTGCAGGAGACATGCATCCCGCAGTCGTTCTCTGTCTTTCTGCCACCGCAGCCGGCGTTGTATTCTGGCTGTACTTACGCGAGAGTCGCAAAGTGGCGTTGCCTTATAGATACCTACTGCCGGTATTGCGAGCTGCAGCAGTGGCTTTTGCCATCCTGATTCTAGCTGGTCCCGTTTGGCACCGCCGTCAGGTCGTTGGCACACTTGGACGTGTCGTTTTCGCTGTCGATGCATCAGAAAGCATGTCGATGACGGACACCTTTGAATCCGAAACAAGCTCATCCAGACTCAGCCGTGCTCTACGCATGCTGACAGGAGACGACTCCAGTCCCGGATGGTTGGAATCATTGCAAGAAACACATGAAGTGGATGTAAT
>JAAHTH010001291.1_pt2 | contig 11578 bp, 11 predicted proteins | sample 6116091 | NCBI WGS metagenome assembly JAAHTH01 (sample SAMN13939990, study PRJNA603662) | sponge metagenome | isolation source: marine sponge | host: Mycale hentscheli | place: New Zealand | collected 2006
TGAGCAACGCGCTGAAGCCAGCGGGCTGTCACCGGATCACCTGACGATGCGACTACCAACGCGGGCCGTTGTACTGCTGCAACATTTGATAATTGGTCCACGCCATAAACCCAAAAAAGAAGGCAAGGAACCGGTCCCCTGAACTTAAGCTGAACACGGCAATTAATATTGCGCACCCAAGCGATAAAATGATACTGTTTCGAATTCCGTTATAAGCATCGATTTTCACCATAAACTGCCGGGCAATCTGCCCTCCATCCAGCGGGTAAATCGGCGCAAGATTGAGAATATTCAAAAACAAGTTCAGCATAATACCGCCGAAACAAATCATAAAGACAATCCCGCTTCCCGCATATTTAGAGCCTTCGGGAAAAGCGGGAATGAAAAATGGCAGAAACCCCTCATTCAATAAGACAACCTTACCACCCAGCAAATAAACCAAACCATAAAATACAACAGCGAGCGCAAGCCCAAATGCTGGCCCCGCAAACGACACAATGATTTGCTGGTTTGGGCTTAACGCTCCATTGGACCGGTTACCCCATGCACGGGAGGATTCAGGAATTGCCAATCCTCCCATCCAATAAAGCACGATGCGAGAAGGAATACCAAAATATCGAAAAGCAACAGCATGTCCGATTTCGTGAATCAAAATGGAGACAAAAAAGATCCCCGTAACCACCAAGAGTCCAACGCCTTGATTCACCTCTCGAGTAATCAACCCGTTGCCCAACAACAGCGGCATAATGAAAAACGCAGGATGAACCCGAACGGGAAAACCGAAACAGGAAAAATTAAGATCATAACCGGTTCGCCCTGGCTCACTCAGAAACACTGCGTCCTCCCATCGAATCTATGCCAACAATTAAATCGCCCCAATCGAGCAGATAATGACGCAAACAAAACGCCGGCTAAAAACCAACCCATTGCGTAGCCCCTAGTCTAACCAATCTCGGGAATTCTCCAACGGTCACTCACCCACGGCATGCCTATCCCAAAGCACGTAACCGGGTTGAAAATCAAGCAGCCCGTTCAGTATCCGGCAAACCAACTTGCGACTGAAATTCCTCAGTGCCCCCTTCATCACACAACTCTCTTAACAAGTAATCAGCTGCTCGCGTGGTTGCCCCTGGCTGTGCATAGCGAATGGCCAAGCGATCCAGTTCGGCGACGCTATCTGAATGCGACGGAACGTCTTGCAGCCATCCTAGAACTCGCCGAGCAACCTTTTGAGATGGATCGCCAGCGGTCAAATATTCAGGCATCACACATGATTCTGCCTTGGGATCATCAGGGTCGTAAGGCCGAAAGTTACGGCGACGTATCTCTTTTGTCGCAATCAAATTGACCAGAGTAATGAATTTAATTCTCAACATGAAAGCCTGGGCGACCATTACCCAACGCTTGACTTTAAAAACAATGACAGTTGGCTTGCGATGATAAAGCAACTCTAACGAAACAGAACCACTACAGGCAACACAGGCGTAGGCTGCCCGCATCAACTCGGGAGTCTTCCCAACATAAGCCTCCACTGCGACGTTTGACTGAGCAATTAACTCAGACGATTCCTGCCTTTGCGATTCATTGTAAAACGCGATGGCGAAACGGCACGTCTCGTCTTCTTGCAAAACGGCTTTTGCGGTATCCAAAAGGATTGGCAAGACACTCTTTACTTCCTGATTCCGACTTCCCGGTAACAAAGTGATCAGCTTCTTATTACTGTGCAACAACTTCTCCGCAAAAGCGCTGTCGTATTCTTGATGCACGAGTTGGTCAAAATAAGGATGTCCGACATAAGTCGCATGACAATTCCGCTGCTCAAACCACGCAGCTTCAAAGGGAAGTTTGCAGAGAACGTGATCTACCAACTTTTGAATTTTCCGAATCCGCCACGGCGCCCAGGCCCAAACCTGAGGAACCCCGTAAAAGAAAACAGGGATTCCGTGCTTTTTAGCTTTTCTGGCAATCCACCAGTTAAACCCTGCATAGTCGATTAAAACAACGGCATCCACTTGGTGGGTTTCAAGATAACGATCCGCCTCTGCGATCAAACGAAAAAACAATCGGATGTTCTTTAGCACCGAAGCCAAAAACATAACTGCTAATGAAGTCAGATCAAAATGCAGATCACAACCGGCAGCTTGCATTTTGGGGCCACCCAATCCAACGCACTCAATCGCCGAATCGCGTGACTTCAAACGACGAATAAGATTCGCTCCATGCAAATCGCCGCTTGGTTCCCCGACTGAAAAAAAAATCCGCATTGGTCCGTCCCTGGCCAGTTTCTGAATATCAGAAATTATGCCAAAGCCACGCCAACGCGGAAAGATCAGTAAAACCTAGCAATTTACCGCTTTTATTTAGCCATCTGAGACGAACTAAAACGCAATCCAGTAAACGATCGCCAACAAGGCCAGCAAACCAGCAAACCAAATCAAAGCACTGCCAATTCCGTAGGCATGCAAATCTTCTGGCCGCGGATTCTTCACCGGATCGTAGTCCTTTTCAACAGGTGTATCTGAAGAAGACATAAATAACTCCCTTTGTTTGTTGTCTAGCTTAAAAAAACACGGTCCGTCGCACTTTTAATTTCGCCTGAGAAATCACACCCAAAGGGATTACCCAACCGTTTTTAGTTAGAAAACGCTTTGTCAAACCGTTTCTTTCCGAATACCAATTCGATCTTCGCCTCTTCCGTAGCGGCACCTTCCACTTTTGCCTTGCATTTATCGCAACACAATTTGACTGTCACACCGCCAACGACCACTGCTTGATCTTCATCAACATCGCCACCTGAAATAGGACAGCCAATTTGATGGTACTGTCCGGATGCAACGAGTTGGTGATTCGCCAGCGTTTCGAATTTTGCGGGCGCGCCTGAATACTTCTTGACGCATCGATCACAGCAGAAATAAACTTTGCCGTCTTTGTGATCAACGGACTTCGTCTCAACTACTTTTCGCTTTTTCATTAACAAGCAGTTGATAGACTCTAAATTTACTTCGGCTTTTTTCTTTTCAAAACCCTTTGCGAATGCAGCTTTGGAGAAAACCAAATCCGCCTTTGCCGCAAGTCCCTCTGCACTGTTGACTTTCCCTAGACAATTTCCACAACAAAAGGCCACCTTGGCACCACCTATTTCGGCAACCTTGGAATCATCAACCGCACCGCCGCTGATCGGGCATCCCTTCTGGGTGAATTGACCGGTCACGACCAACTGGTGATTCGCCTTCGTAGTGTACTTTGCCTTATCCTTCAACTTCATGTCAGCTTTAAATGCCTTCACGCAATTGCCGCAGCAAAAGTAAACCTTGCCGCCTTGATAATCGACAGATGCACTCGCCTTTGCAGACTTCTTACCGTTGATAATACATTTCACGCCTGTCAAATCTTGAGCGTTGGCAACGGAAGATACGACCAAGACAACGGCCAACGCCAACAACCCACCGCACGAGATCCGAATAGCTTTCAAATTGAGCTTCACCTGTTTTTCTCCAACAAAACCAAGACACATTAATTTATCGGTGAGTCTATCGGTCGATGTCAGCAAAATCCAGACTCAACGGTCGTGAGAATTATTCAACTTATTACGGACTGTTACCCAACTCACACTTTTGAGGGGATCGCGATCAAACCCGGTGGAAAATGAACGTTATTGCGAACCTGCGCTCAATTTACGGGGCTCCGCCAGCGTGAATGTCAGCAGCCAGCCCGTAAACACACACCCGGTCACGATCGCAAAAATCAGCTCAAATCCAACAGAGTCGATTAAGGCACCGACTAACGGGCTCAACAGAATCGGTGGAGCGGCGATCGCAAAAGCCAATGTACTTAAATAGCGAGGATGCTCGTCGCGGCTAACGATCTCCAAGGTGTAATTATTAAGGAACCGCATCGCCACCGGCGTCAGCCCCAATAAACCAAAGACTACCGTGAACCATGCTGGTTGCAACTCCGCCCCCCAAGAAATGGCCAACGCTAAGACAGGGGCGACACACAACACCACCATTATCAACTGAAGCACCAACCGGTTACCATAGCGATCCGCCAACCAGCCAGTGGGGATACTGAACAGAGCGGCGCCGATATTCTGGGCCAACACCCATGGAATCAATGCGCTCAAACCGAGGTCAAGCCGGTCTCGCCCCAATCTTTGATAATGAGGAAACAGAGTCAGATACATCCCAAATAACGCCGCAATCATGGCAAGCCGTCGAAAATTCCGATCGGTCTTAAAGGTCTCAAAAGCTGCCAGTAACAGATCCTTACCGCCGCGCAGCTGTATTTGACTTTCATCTGGAGCTTCCTTGAGAAACAAACCAACAACAGCAGCACCCAAAAATGTCATTCCAGTAAAGAAAAATATCATCTCAAAGTTTGCGCGGGGACCATCAGCACCAGCCCCATCGATCAACCAACGATCTAAAAAATACCAACCGCAACCAACTGCGATCGTCGCTCCAATCACCGTCCCAAACAAAGATAATCTCCCGCGACGATCAATCCGTATCAATTTTCCAGAAATCGTATTTAAGATCATCATATTGATCCCCGTTGCCGTAAAAAACACGGCGTAGATCAAGAGAAACACCACGGGAAGCCACCAACTCTTCGCGCCCTCCGTAATCGCCCAGATGGCTGCAAGGAATAAAAAGCAAACCCCCATAGTTGAGGTCGTGGTGAACAAACCAAGCTTCTTTAATCTCGCTCCACGAACGCGATCAGATGCCAGCATCGGGGGGAGGCTTTGTCCAAGCCGGTTTAACATCGGCAGACAACCCCTCAACCAACCGGCGCCTCCGATGACATCCAGAACCGCAGGCATAATGATGCTCTCGGTTTTAAAGATCCAACCCGTTCTCATAAAAACCATATAGAGAACTGCCAGACGAAAGTTGTGGGCATGATGTGGTGGCTCACTCACCGCGAGGGGGCTATTACAATTCTTCTGCTCTCCAGATCCACGATGAGATTGGGGCAGGGGAGAATGCAGGGGGCGAGTTTCAGGATGATCGTCAGGCAGTTCAGAAGACATGCAGCAAGTCTAGTCATTCCTTCTGATTTTCACGAGGTCCCGTCGAAGAACCGTCAGGCCTCGATTCACGACCCCTCAGTAACATCTCTAAGTAACTTATTCGCGTGCTGCCCGACAATCCCAATCGATCAGCCAGTGCGACCAGCTTGAACTTGGCTGACTCCACTTCTTCCTGGGACGCAACAACTAACTCCAATTCAATAAAACCGCCCACTTCCGTGACTTCATCCAAACAAAAATTTACCGAAGACAAATCGTCGCAACCGACAAATTCTTCTCGGCGTTTCACAACCTTGGCAACCGAAACCAAACCCATCCCCGCCAGAACCTCCTGCATTTGCCCAACCGCTAGGGCGTCCTTAAGTGGCATTTCGATCTCTTTTCGAATTTTTGCCGCTGAATCTAAATTTGGCCCTTTATAGGTGAGCCAGAATTTTTCATTGCATTGCCGAATCCGTACCGCAATATCGAGTTTTGCGTAATTCCGTTTCGGATCATTAAAATACTCATCCGTTTGAATCGACACACCTTGGGAAATTGCCCCCAACGACTGTAACTGATGGCGAATCTCTTCAAGCGAGGTAACCGGAAACTTAAATTCCACTTCGATCATATATTTTCCAGAAATAATTTTTAAAATAATCAACGAGTGAACGGAAATTTAACCAAACCCGATCGGGCGTTTCGCCAGCATAGGCACCGCCTTGGGTCAGTTCATTTTTATTATTACACCCGTGACATATTAGTGAACAAGTCTTAGACTCAGAACCACTTAACGAAAATTACTATTTTTAAGTCAGAAATAGCGAGTTGATCATGAGCGAACGAATTGTAATGAGAACCGGTGAATGCCTGATTGCCGGAGGCCCCCCTTTTACTGCAGCCGAACCGGAAATCGTCATTGGCGAACTCGATGGCCCAGTGGGGACTGCGATCGCTACTTTGACTGGCAACCAATCTGCTGGGCACTCCAAAGTATTTGCGATCCTTAATACAGATATTCAGGTTCGCCCAGTAACGCTGATGGTTAGTAAAGTAACCGTCAAAAGCTCCCGATACACCAATATTTTAATGGGAACGGTTCAGGCAGCAATTGCTAACGGCGTTCTTGATGCGGTCCGCGCAGGTTTCATCCCGAAAGAAAAAGCAAATGATCTGGGAATCATCTGTTCCGTCTGGTTGAACCCCGGAGTCGCGACTGACGACAACCTCGATCACAAAGCGCTTTTTGAAATTCACCGTGAGGCGACAACCCAGGCAATCCGAAAGGCAATGTGCAACGAGCCTGACATTGACTGGTTACTAGAAAACCAAGAATCGATCACACACAAATATTATGAGCGCGGGCTTGCTGGCGAAATTTGAGCCACGTCATCAACGCGATCAGAGATATAAGAGATCGACCACGGAGGGAGGTCTTTTTTTGAGATATTGTTGATTCCTAGTCACATTCGAAGTTGAGGATGCAAACAGATGGCAATTAAGGGCTACCTTGGTATTGATGCGGGTACGCAGGGACTTTCCGTTGTTTTCACTGATGAAAATCTGAAAGTTCTCGGCACTGGCGAGGCTTCCTACGAAATGATCCCCAACCTCGAGGAAGGATGTTATGAACAACTTCCAGCTGACTGGGATGAAGCTCTCTCAAATGCGATGCGTGACCTGCGCAATCAAATGGACAACGATTTCGAAGTTTTAGCAATCGGCATCTCAGGTCAGATGCACGGGGAAGTTCTGGCAGACGAAAACGGGACTGCCTTAGGAGCAGCAAGACTTTGGTGTGATGCCAGAAACGAAGCGGAAGAAAACGAGCTTACCGAAGCGCTGGGTGTGAAAATGCCCAAGAGAATTACCTCTGCGAGATGGCTCTGGACGTTACGCAACCGCCCCGAACTCGCCCAACGCACCCGCCATATAACAACCCCGGCGGGCTGGCTGGCATTTCAACTGACTGGAGAATGGCTGCTCGGGATTGGCGACGCCGCAGGGATGTTTCCAATTGACCAGGAAACCCTCGATTACGACCTCGGACTTTTGGAAAAATATGACAGTGTCGCAGGGCACTCCATACCACTCCAGACACTTCTACCCCAGGTTCGATGCGCTGGGCAATCCGGAGGTGTGCTGAACGCTCAGGGCGCCGCTCGACTCGGACTTTCCGAAGGCATCCCTGTCGCTCCCGCCGAAGGTGACCAACCTGCGGCACTCGCCGGTTCTCTGATCGGCGAAGCAGGAATGATCTCCTGCAGTTTCGGGACCTCCGTTTGCGCCAACTCTGTTGGCGATCGTTCATTTTCAGGAGTTAGCAAAGCCGTCGACCACTTTTGTGCCCCCGATGGAAAACCGATCAACATGGTTTGGCTTCGCAATGGTACGACTTTTATGAATAGCGTCGTCGAGATGTTTGGCGAGGCAATCGGCGGAAACCGCGGTGACGGATTTGAGAAAGTAATCCCCATGCTTCTCGATGCCAACCCTGACTGCGGCGGAATCCTGGCACTCCCGTTCATGGACGACGAACCCGGCATCAATGTTCACCGAGGCGGCACCGCAATGCTAGTCGGGCTCAACTCCGAAAACGCTACCCCGGGTAACGTGGTCAAGGCAGCCTTACTTGCCACCATGTTCAATCTTCGCCTCGGCTGCGAGATACTCGACGGCCAAGGGTTTCCTCGAACGGAATTAGTTCTCTCGGGAGGACTGACGAAAACGCCCGAACTCGCTCAATTACTTGCTGATGTTTTTGCCAATCCGGTAACGCTGCTCGAAAGTGCAGAAGAGGGAACCGCTTGGGGCGCCGCATTGATGGCAAAATACCGCAGTCAAGTCCTCCAAGGCTCAGATCGTCCGTGGTCAGAGTATCTAAAAGAGCAAGCGATGGAGTCGCCCAAACAATACCGCCCCGAAGCTGCTGCAATTACGGCTTACGAAGCGGTCTACCAACAGTACAAAAAACTGGTGGACGCGCAACCAATGCTTGATCAAGCCATCAACGATTAACGGGGCCATGGTACTTTAAGACGATGATCGCATTCGATTTTTGCAGATCAACTTGCTTTATATTAACGCGAAGAACATCTATTCCAGTCCTCTGTTTGAGTTCCGCAATCAGTTCTTCCTCTCGATCAGGATGCAACAAAGCAATATTGTCGTAAACGACTTCATAAGATGCCAACTTAGGCGGCTTTACTTTCGTCGGCTCTGCCACACGCCACTCGAGGAGATAGGTCGCTCCAAAGATAACAGAATTTGTAAGCAGCAATTCGAGATAGGACGTCTGCTTACCCGACAATGCGTTGATAACCGCCAGGCCAATAACAACAAACAAGTAAGTCATGTCCTTGACGTCAATTGCGTCGGTTCGATATCGAATAATCGCAAAAATTGCAAATAGGCCGAGTGCCATTCCCAATCCCAGGTCAAGTTTCTTCAAAGTGAAACAGATGAAGAACACGACCACATTCATAATCAGCAAATTAAAAACCTGCCGATGGTTTTGCTGATGAAGCCAATAGGAAACACCGACGACGAGATAAAGGAAAACCAGATTAATCGCTAGCCGAACAACCAGCTTATAAATATCGTCATCAAAAATTGGAACATTGAGAAATTCCATTAGCTTCACGTTTCTCCGGCCACAAACGGCTAAAAAATCAATCAAACAAAAATGCGGACAGCTCGGCGATTCGGTTCGCCAGCCCAAACCCAACTATTCTATCTGTCGCAATCATAGCTGATGAAAATCGAGATAAAACGTCAGGTCACTGCGGATGCGATGCAAAAAGTAAAATTCCCCCCCTGCAATCCGCATTATACCAACAAGCCAGAAACCTGAAATTGTCCCGTTGCACCAGAGCCCGCTCAATTCCAATATAAATTACATGGAGTGCGTGAGACAACGTTTGAATTCTCGCACGATGGAGCCAACTTCATTCGGTTTTTTGATTGCACCGCTGACCGCAACCCGACGCACCCCGGAATCAATGACCCTCGATAGGTTATCAAGAGTAATTCCACCAATTGCAAACATTGGCAACTTAATCTCTGCGGCAACTTCCTGGACCAACTCAAGCCCCACATGTTTTTCAAAATGCTTTGTTGTCGAAGGAAAGACAGGTCCAACTCCAATATAATCGGCGCCCTCGGCTACCGCCTCTCGAGCCTGCGCGAGCGAGTGAGTTGAAACACCAATCACTTTTGAAGGGCCGACGATTCGCCTCGCATCGCCCACGCTAAGATCATCCTGACCTAAATGCACTCCGTCCGCCCCGACCACATTCGCTAAATCAGCGCGGTCGTTCATAATAAACGCAGTATTACTATCTCGAGTCAATTCCGTAATCCTTCTGCCGATCGATACAATCTCTCGGTCAGTCCGATCTTTATCTCGCAATTGAATCAAATCGACTCCCGACTCCACCAGTACCTTGATCCGCGACTCCCATTCGCCTTGTGTGTCAACCAAAGCATACAAACTCGAACCGACGAGTTCACAACGCTCAAACAGCGTCGCGTTGTAGGACTTCTCAAGTGAATAACAACGATACCGAATTTGTTCTATTTTTTTTGCGACATCGATATCTATCAGCTTCGCAAACTCTTCAATGGTTCGAAGCCCTTGTTGTGCTCGAGAGAAATTTGCTTTGATCGTTCCCTCGAGGCCTTCAACCCGCCCTTCGCAAGGTGCAACATTGGAGGTAGCGTCCACCTTCCTGTCGGCCGTTCTTTCGTATTCACTCGGCAATTCAATTTCGGTACCGACATCTCCATGGGTATCTCTCGCAAGCATTCGCTTGGAACGCTCGATCCCTTCGCCTGCTTCCGCTAAATCATGCCGTAGACGTTTTAACTCCGTGGATAAAAACTCATCGTCAATAGCAAGCCGGGCGTAATCCTCGACAACGCGTAAACCTTCGGTTGTCCGGTTGAAGGCGGCGTCCAAGATGCGAAATAAAGAAAATTCGGAATGTTTATCGTTCATTTTTTTTAAAAAAAATCTGCCAGTTTGACACCTCGAACGTTCGTTTTGTCAGTGAGCAATAACGTGATTGAGATAAATTTAGACATGAAATAAAGTTTTTTTGGTTTGAACCAGGCAGCCTAAAGTGAAGCTTCTTAATTTGATAGCGGTTTCAAAAGGATAAAAAACGAGTGAGGACCCGTTCGAAACTAAACCAAATACTGGAAATTTACGTATAGATCATAGGTAAACCGTTAGTGATAGTCCCCCTTAGAATCCCCCGAAACCTGTTTTTTGATTGAGATTGACCTATTTTGCGTCCAGATTGATACTTATTTGTTACGGGGAACCTCGACTGGCTAATTTTATTGCCGCACCGCTGTTTTCCGGTGGTATTTTTAATTGGAAGTTGGAGGTCACCCATGCGTTGGGGTCCATTATTGCTGTGTAGCTGGCCTGGGTTACCGGGTCTCTGGTGTAAAGGCCATTGGTCTTCACTATTCGCGGCAGTTGGATTCGCAATTCTGTTGAACATTGCTTTGGTTTCCAGTTTCTTATGGAAGTGGTCACTCGGGGAAGCATTCCCGCTGATCGCCTGGCCGGTCATTTGTTTAATTTGGGCCGCAACGGCTTTAGTTTCGTATAACCGGTTGACTGACTTGGTGGCAGTGCCAACGACTGACAAGGTTGCTGCCACTGAGCGACCTGACACCTTGTTTATTCAAGCACAACACGAATACTTAAAGGGACATTGGGGAGAAGCTAAAACTTTATTGAAACGTCAGATTGATCAGCACCCGCGAGACATCGAATCTCGGCTACTACTAGCCACGTTATTTCGGCACTCACGGCAACTCGACCAATCGCTGCAACAGCTAAAAGAAATCAAACGTTTTGACGAAGCGGTAGAGTGGAACTTTGAATGCGAGCGAGAAGAAGAATTAATTCGAGAGATTATTTCTACACAAGACGAGGAAAAACTCGAACATTCGTTAACGATTGAGTCAAACAATAAAAATGAGTGGTCTGACGCCGCTTAATAAATAGCCGATAATCACGTATAATCGAACGACAAAGATAATCACCAACTAATAAAAACGACATTCAGAATTTCAGTTTTTGAGATCTGAATCATCGAAGGGTTAGGACGAGGAACAGAATATGTACGAACGCTTTACTGATCGAGCAAGAAAGGTCATGCAACTGGCCAATCAAGAGGCTCAGCGTTTCAATCACGAGTACATCGGTACCGAGCATATGCTGCTTGGTCTGGTAAAAGAGGGCACGGGCGTTGCCGCCAATGTCTTGAAGAATCTTGATGTAGACCTTCGAAAAATCCGGCTGGAAGTAGAGAAATTAGTTCAGAGTGGTCCAGAAATGATCACAATGGGCAAACTTCCACAAACCCCCCGAGCCAAAAAGGTCATCGAGTATTCAATGGAAGAGGCTAGAAACCTCAACCATAACTTCGTTGGCACCGAGCACATCTTACTGGGACTTCTTCGAGAACAAGAGGGAGTCGCAGCTCAGGTACTCATGAACCTTGGATTAAAGCTTGAAGAGGTGCGTGAAGAGGTTCTCAA
>JAAHTH010003176.1_pt1 | contig 11575 bp, 26 predicted proteins | sample 6116091 | NCBI WGS metagenome assembly JAAHTH01 (sample SAMN13939990, study PRJNA603662) | sponge metagenome | isolation source: marine sponge | host: Mycale hentscheli | place: New Zealand | collected 2006
TTAGGTAAACAAATAAGAAAGAGATACAATGAAGCCAATTGGGAAATACATTTTGATAAAGCAAGTAAAGGAAACAGTTAAGACTGATTCCGGTCTTTTGCTTTCAGCTAAAGATGTTCAAGACATTCGATATAAGAAAGGTGTGGTAGCTAAACCGGGAACCGATGTGAAGAAAATAATGCAAGATGATACTATCTATTATGATTCAAGAGCAGGGTACACTATGGTTATTAAGGGTCTACACTATACAGTAATTACTGAGAACGATGTCGTTGTTGTCGAATAGACTGATTTAATTTTTTGATATAGTTTCTATGTACTTTATTAGTATAAGAAACATCAGCTAAGAATTGAGGGTTAGAAGATTTACTTTCAGGTATCTCTTCTCCCTCTAATTTTTTATATACACTTGTCAACATTCTTTGTGCCTTGTACGATAATTGGTACAATACTCTTCTGTTACCTGTCTTCTTTCTAAAGACATCAACCCAACCTTCTTGCTTTAATCTTTCAAACCTATTCTTCTCCCAATGAAATAGTTGATTAAACTCATCAAAATCTTCTTTACTAAAATATTTTTCAGAACGTAGGAATAATAACATTTCCAAGTCTGAAGTAGATATACCATACTTAGTTTTTACAAACTGTTTTACAACCTTCCAATATTTCAAATAATTATGCATTGTATTAAATTTTGTACCTTTGTATCAAAGGTAATGTATTATGAGTGATAAAAATAAAAACGTAGATGATAATGGTATTCCCTCTAAGAAAAAAAGGGTAAACGAACAAGATGAATCTAACAAGTATGAAAAGGGTTCAGCTAAAGTTACTTTGGCAGACCTTAATGAAATTACTTTTAAAAATGCTCAAGCTAAAAAATTACTTGATATGGCTAAAGCTAAAGAAAGAGCAGCCAATACACCGGACACAACAAATAAACCAACAAGTGCAAAACTACTGCAATTTGGTGGAACAAGATTAGGTGGTAGCAGAATGAAATTACATAGAAAGAAAAACAATAGAAGCACTTGATATGCCTAAAGATGCGTGTTATAAAAAAGTAATGAAGAGCTATGGCAAATGGTCAGCTCGTGCTGCACAAGCAACTGCTAAGTGTAGAAAAAAGAAAGGGAAAGTTAAGAAGTCCAAAGCAGGTTCAAATCTAAAGAGATGGACAAAAGAAAAATGGATTGACACTCGAACAGGAAAACCTTGTGGTACAGGAGGGAAAAGTGAATACTGTAGACCATCAAAAAGAGTGTCTTCAAAGACACCGGTTACTAAATCTGAATTATCTAAATCTACTTTAAAAAAGAAACAAAGTGAGAAAGCAAGAATTGGTAAACAAGGTGCAGGTGGGAAAAAAGTATCTGCCGTAAGAAGAAAAAGAAAATGATGGAACAGAAAATTAGTATAGCAGTCGTAGTAAAAGTAATGGTTTTTTTATGTTCATTACTTGGAGTATGGTATAGTACGAAATATCAAGTAGACTCTTTAAGTGAAAAAGTTTATGAGTTAAAGTCTCAAAGTAAAAACTTTAACATTGAAGTTATTAAGAATGATGTTAAGTACAATAGAATACACATTGACAAGTTAGAGAAAGAACTTGAAAAGAAAAAAAATAAAAACTAATGGCAGTCAGTAAAAAGAATATGAAGTGCAATGTTGTAAAGCGTAGTACAAGACCGGGTAAGAAAAAAATGGTAAAAGCGTGTGAAGGTGGCAAAGAAAAGCTAATTCATTTCGGAGCTAAAGGTTATGGTCATAATTATTCTGCTGCTGCAAGAAAATCTTTTAAAGCAAGACATAAATGTGGAACTGCTAAAAGTAAATTAACTGCAAGATATTGGTCTTGTAAAAAGTTGTGGGCAGGTAAAGGTGGCTCTACTGCATCCTCTCCAAAAAATAGGAAAGGAAAATATTAGTATATTTGTATAAAGAAAACAATTAGTTATGAAAAATTTAGCAACTCCCGGCTCTCCAACACCTGTAGCTCCTATGAGTGGAATGGGTAAAGCTGCTGCAATAGGTGGATTAGTATTAGGTGGATTAAGTTTACTTAAAGGAAAAAACAAAGGAGGAGCAGGTAAAACTGTAAAAGTTGGTGGTAAAACTATAGGATAATGGGTATAAAAATTAACAAAGGATATAAACCTAAAAATATGGCTCCTAAAAGAGACCTTATGCATCCGTTTAGTCCATCAACAAATCAGTCTTTTGAAGATTTTCATAAGATTAAAAAGAAACCAAAAAACAATTTATTAAAGATTTTAAAAAAGAAATAAAATGGCAAAATACGGAAAAGGATATAATGCACGTTTAGATGATTCTTTAGGTGCAAGAAACGGAAAGAAATCACAATCTCTTAAATCAAGAAGGCACGAGTCTGAAGGTATGGAGAAAGCAATGGGTAAAAGAAAATACTCTGCTGACAAGTCAATGGCTTATCACTGCGATAACTTGAAAGTTGTAAAACATAAATTTTAATTACAATGGGCAAGTGGTTAGTAAAAGTCGGACTAAAGCTTCAAGCTTGGTGGAAGAAATTCTGTTGTGGTTATAATAGAATGGTATCTTTGTTTTTAATTAATGTAAGTGATGACTGTCCTTACAAAATTTGTAAATGTAAATCTTAGTATTATGGCACACGCACATATAAAACGTAAATCGAAAGGATTAGGTTCAGCTATTGAAAAAGTTACTGAAGCAACAGGAATTAAAAAAGTTGTTGAAGCAGGAGCAAAAGCTTTAGGTAAAGATTGTGGGTGTAGTAAACGAAGAGATTTTTTAGACAATCCTAATTTGGCAGTCAATAAAATATTCTACAAAGGAGATAAAAAATAAAAAATGAGTTATAATAAACTACAAGGATTTCAAGCATTAGAAGTATATAAGTCAGACAACGCTAACGTACCATATGCTGAAGAAGTTGTAACAGGAGAAGCTTCAGCTACTGTTGCAAATAAATTAAAGATAGAGACACAAGTTGATTCGGGAACTACCACATCTACAGTTGCCAATAAGTTAGTTGATTCAGGTCAAAACTTTTTAACTACTGTAAAAGTAGGAATGAAAGTTATTCTGACTTCAGGTACTATTGACACTGCATTAGTAACTTTTGTTGAAGATAACAATACATTAGTATTAGATAAAGATATTGCAGTTTCAGGTCAAACCTTTATAATTGAAAGTGAGCAAGGATTTGTTACTAAAAGAGTAATGATTGGAGACATTGTTTATAACACTACTGATGGTAAAGCAGCAACTGTAATATTAGTTGATGATGATGAAACTTTAACATTGAATGCCAACATAATGGCATCAGGAGAAGATTTTATTATATATAGTGCATCTCCACAAAAGGGAGTTCAAGATGCAAACAACGGATGCGTACTATATCTTGGAGATACTGATGGAAATTTAAAAGTAACAACTGTTGCCGGAAACATAGTTGAATTTAAAGGATTAAAAGCAGGAGCTTTTTTCCCGGTTCAAATTATTAAGGTTCACGAAACAGGAACAAGTTTAACTAACATAGTAGCACTTTGGTAATATGTCAATAGCAATAACTATAAGAATCTAATGCAAGAGTATATAAGCGACATCACTAATAGTGATATATTCGTTGAGTATACAACAACCTCAACTCTAATTAAAGAAAAAAATTTAGAATACGAATATATAGAAAATGAGTGAATGGATGTCAGATATAAAATTATACTTACTTAATGCAAGTGCTCTTGCTTTGTCAATGACTAACCTTGAAGTGATATTTAAAATTTTGTTGCTTGTTATATCAATTGGATACACATTAAACAAATGGGTGTTACTACGAGATAATAAAAAACAAAATAAAGATGAAAAAAATTAAAAGATTAATTGTTCACTGCTCTGCTACAAGAGAAAACCAACACATAGATATAGAAACAATTAGAAAATGGCACGTTGATGGTCGTGGATGGTCGGATGTTGGATACCATTATGTCATCTATTTAGATGGAACTATCGCAAAAGGAAGAGCAGATAGCAGGCAAGGTGCTCATTGTTTAAAAAGTAACGCATTCAGTTTAGGTATATGTTATATTGGTGGAGTTGAAACTGATGGAAAAACACCTAAAGACACAAGAACTGAAGCTCAAAAAGAATCATTAAACCATTTATTACACACATTGAAAGCTATGCATCCTGAAGCTATTATTCACGGACATAGAGATTTCGCTGCAAAAGCGTGTCCAAGTTTCGATGCAACTTTAGAATATAAACCAATAAGCAATAAGTATGAAAGTGAAGGCAGGGATGAAGATACTTGAATTTCTCGGTGGTGGTTTCGTAGGAGACTTAATGGGTGGCTTAGACAAGCTATTCACTTCCAAAGAAGACAAGATAAAAGCTAAAGCAATAATAAAAGAGATAAGCTCTAAAAAAGAATTAGCACTACAACAAATGCAAACTAATATTATTTTAGCAGAAGCTAAAGGTAATTGGTTGCAAAGAAGTTGGAGACCAATTTTAATGTTGTCATTTGGGTTTATTGTCATCTATTGCAAATTCATTGGACCATTGTTTGATTTAAGGATTCCTGAATTAGAAACAGAATTTTGGAATTTACTTCAGTTAGGTATTGGTGGATATGTGATTGGAAGAACAGGAGAGAAGATGATGAAATCTTATTCAGATACTAAGAAGGAAGAAAAATAAACCTTCAAACAAATTTACTATCTTTGTAACATAATCAAATTAAATAAAAATGGAAAACAAAAAATTAACACAGGAAGAATTAACTCAGATTCAGGGAATGTTAAATGACTTTAACCAAATGAAGATGAAACTTGGAGATGCTGAATTAACAAAGCAGACTATTATTAGAAAAATAGATAAACTTCAAGAAGCGTATATTAAATTAGAGAATGAGTTATCTGACAAGTATGGTAAAGATTCTCGAATAAATGTACAAACAGGAGAAATAGAAGATATTCCTAAAGAGGAAGATTCTAAAGCTCCTTTAGAAGTTTTAGAGAAATAACATAAAATATTAAGAGATGGCTAAGATAGCAACCTATGTAGTGGACACCAATGTACAATTAACCGATATGGTTATTGGAACGGATGTTGGAGATAATAATATAACTAAGAATTATAGAATAAGCGACATAATTGCTTTAGCAAGTGGTGGGGGAGCATCAGGTGTTTCTTCTGTTAGAAAATTAGGAGAAGCATCAGGTTTAAATGGAAATGTAAACTTTGAAGGTGGAACAGGAATTAGTATTGTTCAATCTGCTGAAGGAGCAGCGACTTCTAAACTAACTATATCTTTAGCCGGTGGCTCTCCTTTAACATCTTTTACTACAGGAATTGTAGATGGTACACCTATTACTATAAACTCTTCAAACAATCAGCTTTTATTTAAAGCTCAAGATGATATTGAATTAACAACTATATCAGGAGACACTATTGTTGTAGGTATGTCAGACCAAAGTAACGTAGTTGCAGGAGCATACACTAATGCAGATGTTACAGTGAATCCAAGAGGTATTATAACTGCAATATCAAATGGAACAGGTGGTGGAACAACAGTTGAGGGAAATCCTTCAGGTGCTGCTACAATTGTTTTAACTAAACTTAAAGTTGACACAGATATTTATTCAATACCATCTGCTACACAGGTTTCAGTTACTGCTCCATTAAATAATTCAGGAACTACAACTGCACCTGTACTTGGAATAGCACAAGCGAATACTTCCACAAACGGATTTTTGTCTGCAGGAGATTGGAATACATTTAATGGTAAACAATCAGATATAACTTTAACTACTGTAGGAACTTCAGGAGTTGCAACATTTAATAATAATACTATAAACATACCCGATTATGGGTCTGCTTCTTCAGGGAGTGTAACTTCAGTTGGAGCTACAACACCTATTGTGTCTTCAGGAGGTTCAAGTCCTACGATAAGTGTATTAGCAGCTTCAGGTTCTCAATCAGGAGTTATAAGTCCTGCAAACTTTAATACCTTTAATGGTAAACAAGATTCAATAACTTTAACGACAACAGGCGATTCAGGTCCATCAACTTGGGATGCATCAACTTCAACATTAAACGTACCAACTTATATAATTGGTGGTGGTGGAACTAACACAAGCAGTAATGATGTAGTATGGAATGGTGGAGGTCTATACGATTATAAGTTAGAGAATTATAAAGAAATTGATTTCAAACCATTTAAGCCAACTACCGGAAGTTTTACAGATTGGGAGTCGGAATTAAGGTTGAATGAGAAATTTTATTTATCAGGATTAACAACTAATCAAACTACGAATTGGCACTCATACATTCAGAATGCTGATGCAGGATATTTAAACCTTGTTTCTGAAAACCTAACTAATAGTACATTCTCTAAAATAGAAATTGACCCTGCAGATGGTGTAAGTAATATATTTACTTGTACTGTAGAGGGAAGGATAGTTGAAGGTTTATTTGCAAGTGGGTCTCCAAGTTTAGGTTTTTGGGCAAACTGTGATTTACAAAGATGGTATGGTGGTAAAACAGATTCTCTTCCTGATGATGTTATTGAATCTTGGAATGTTCCAAATGGAACTGTAGGTACTATAAGATTACCTCAGAATGCTGAAGCTGATGAAAGCAGCATTAGTGTAGGTAGCTCTTCAGATAGAGGTAAGATATGGATGAATCCAAATACAGGAGAAATATCTTATGTAGATACTAATAGTAGTAATTGTGAGATACAAAGAGTTCAGCACTATGGTCAGAAAGGTTATATAACTTTAACTAACGTAAGTAATGTTTACACTATGGATTTATACAAATCCACAAGTGCATTAATAGTTGGTCCACAAGCAGGTGGTGCTTTATCTTTAGCAATTATTTATCCTGAAAGTGGAGATTATGGAAATGTATTAGTTGATTTAACTGCAGTTGAAGGAGCAACAACTTTAGCTTTACCAAGTAACTCTAAAGTAGCTAACAATGGTAGTGGAGCAGTAACTTTAGCTGCCGGACAAGTCCATACCCTTACATTCACATATTCAACTCACGGGACTCCTATATTTTATTGGACTTACGCTTTGAATTATACTTAAAATTGATACTCAATGAGCCAAGTAATAAAGCAGTATTTGAATACATCAGGATTGATGAGTGCAGGAGGTGGTACACCAATTGTACAAAACAAAACTGTTGATATATTTACTGCACCCTTTGATGGGTTTGACCCTGTTTATTATAATGATACAGGTCCAAATTCATCTTTTGTTCCTGCAGCTCCATCAATAGGAAATCAATATTACAAGTACGCTTGTACTCATATGATTGTAGAAGAGTATGCAGTTAATGCAGATGATTCAGGTGCAAAGGTTATTACAGGTATTGATGTGTATTTTGCACAACCTTTAGGAAATCAAAGTCCTTCTTTTAGTGCTAAGAATATAGAAATATGGTGTGCTCATACTACTGAGTCATTAGCAAGTGATTTTGTTAAAACAGATATGAGTCAATCTCAAACTTTATTTGATTTCACAGATAGGATAAAAGTAGTTAATAAAGGTAGTTTACCTTATAGTAGTGTAGGTTGGGATACTATTAGTTTCGATACTAATTTTATTTATAATGGTACTGACAATTTAGTTTTTAGTTTTTACAACGCAGGCAATACAACATACACCACAGGTAGACCTACATTTGCTTATGCAGAACAAATTGAACAGTGGTCAATGACTTATGGTTCAGATTTAGGCAGCAGTCCTGTAACAAACGCATATTCAATGGATGCATTGGATTCAGGATACCAACCACCTTACTTAAATATATTATTAAAAATAAACTATTAAAATGACTTGGGAAGAACTTATAGAAGCAATACAAAATACAGGAGCTACTTATATAGCAACTGATGGTGGAGACGTAGAAAAAATAATTGTATTTGATGTATCAAATTATGCGATGTTTATTACTTGTCAAGGTATAGGAGAAGAATATAGTTCCACAAGTGGTAAAGCTTTGTTAGGATTATCTTACACAGGTTCAATTTCTAAAATGGCTTTTGAGATATGAGCAATACTCAGAAATATTTTTTAGGCAGTTCCGGTCAAAGGATTCCCGGCACTGAACAAACTATTCAAATAGGTAATACAGGGGGTGTAGATGCAAGATTTAACCCAATGTATGAGTATTATGAATACTATTGGACAGGTCAGATATATGATAGAACTGATATAGGAATATCAGGACTAATTAGTAAAATGCAATTTTACAATCAACATTCTTCTGCTACACAATACACCACAAATGATTTAACAATAAAGTTAGGACATATAACTTCAACAACATTTCCAAGTTCTCAGGTTCCGGAAGACTTTTCAACTATATCAGGAGTAACAGATTTAACAACAGTTTTTGTAGGAAGTGTTACAAGAAGTGCCGGAGTAGGTTGGACTGCAATACCTTTTGATACTGACTTTGATTACGATAATACAAAAGATTTAATTGTTAATTTTCAATATAGAAACGGAGATTATCAATCAAGCACAGTTTCTGCTGAATGGTCATATGATTCAAGAACTTATGGTTCAGCTTTAGAGTATTCAATGACAAGTTATCCTACTACAAATGGAGCAAGAAGTGGGTATGTTCCTACAACTAAAATAACTATATTTGGATAATGGTAATGATGGGTCAAATAGGAATAAATGAAGTAGCGTTGCAGACACTTAGAGATAACCTATATACACTTACAAACTCTGTTCAAGAATGTTTAATGTATAGAGATACTTTATTAATACAATTATTAGATATTGTATATACTGCAGAAAATGATGCTAAAATAAACCAATGGGTAGAAGATTTTTGGGTGTCTGCTGAAAAAGTATATACTCCCAACTCTTACAAGTGGATTAAAAAAGAATATGCAGAAAATGGCATAGTAGGAAACGCATTTAAAGCAATTTCAGAACATTCATAATGGGAAACGCTATAAGAAAAATATCAATCGGACCTGATTACAAATCAGGAGCAATGCATTACATAGTAGGGCAAGATGTTCTAAATAGTAACTATAAGATTCATTTAATAAAATTAGTTTCTGAAACTAAATCTATAGTTATTTATATTCAAAAAGAAGAAGAGATAGTTATGTGGAAAGAATTTACTGAAACAGTTCCTGTATCTATAGAATACAATATAAATTTTTAGTTATGGAGAATAATAATCAGATTAGAGCAGAGTTGTATAATATTTCAGTTAAATTAGCAACACAAGGGTTATCCTTTATAGAAAAGTGTGAGCTTAAAGATAGAGAGCATAATCTTAAAATGAAATTAAACGGAGTCAAACCTCAAGATTCTCATATAGATTGTATAGGGTGTGGCTCATAAATTAAATTTATGAAAGCACCTTTTGCATTTATTGTTAAGCCAATAAAAGATAGAAGATACAACAACACTAAAGAAATAGGAGGTATTGAGTTTGTTGTAAGTACAGATACTGAAGACCACAGGTTTTCTAACAGAGAAGCAGAGGTAGTTGAAACACCTCTTAATTATAAAGGTTCAATATCAATTGGAGATACTTTATTAGTACACCATAATGTTTTCAAGTATTATAATGATATGAAAGGAAAACAAAGAAGTGGTAAAAGTTTTTTTAAAGATAACTTATTCTTTGTTGAAGAAGACCAATACTACGCATACAAGAACGGAAATAAATGGAATGCAATTGATAGGTATTGTTTTGTTAAACCAATTCCTGTAGAAGAAAGTTATATATACAAACCTATAACTGAAGAACCTTTAGTTGGGGAAATGAAGTACCCTAATAAGTATTTAAAAAGAAAGGGTATAAACTCAGGAGATAAAGTTTGTTTTAAACCTGAAAGTGAATATGAGTTTAATATAGATGGAGAAAAACTTTATAGAATGTTTGACCATCAAATAACTGTTGCTTTATGATTTATATTGAAGACAACTTTTTAGATAACTTTACATTTGAAAATACTTTAGAGCATTTAGAAGATAATGAATTTAAAAAAGTAACTGCAGGAGAAAAAGATTTTTGGTGTCAATTTAGTAACGATGACTTTGATGATTACGTTATATCTAAAATACAAACACTTGAAAACAAAAACATTAAAAATATTTTTAGTTTTTTCCGAGTGTCAACTAACGAGATAGATAATGATTGGAGAATACACGCAGATACTATAATAATGGGAGAGAAGCCAAATAGAGCTATAGTTCTTTATTTGTCTGATTCTTTTAAAAAAGATTTACACGGAACTGCATTTTGGGAACATACTGAAATGGGGGAAACAATGCCGGTAGATATAAGTGATGAGGAGTTTGATAAAATACTTTTAAGAGATTCTAATGACTTAGATAAATGGAATTTAAAAAGTGTAGTAGGTTACAAACCGAATAGACTTATTTCATATCCTTGCAATTACTTTCATAGTAAGTATCCTAACGAAAGTTGGAATGAAGGTAGGGTAGTTTATGTTATGTTTTATGCAGTTAATTAATTTTGTATATTACATATAATAAAAATAGAAATGAAATCTAAAGAAATTAAACTAAAAATAATCGAAGCAGGTCACAGTGCAGTTGAGCAACTTATAAAGGTTGCAAAAGAAGATATTATAAAGTATGATGCAGAAGATGACTTAGCAGCAGATAGATTAAAGAACGCAGCAGCTACAAAGAAGTTAGCAATATTTGATGCATTTGAAATATTAAACAGAATTGAATTAGAAAGAGAAGCAATTGAATCAATAGAAAAAGGAATTAGCAAAACAAGCACAAAACAAGGATTTGCAGAAAGAAGGTCAAAATAGTTTATACAGAGAACTTAAAGGTGTAGTACCTAAGAATATTCTCACATCCAAGAACAAAGCAAAGTCTTGGCAATATGGCTATGAACCAAAATATGATTTTATTGTAATTTCAAAAACAGGTCAGATTGGAGATTGTATTGAAATATCAGGATTAAGAATAGCATTACCTCCAACTCCAAAAAAGTGTCTTCAAAGACACAAAAAAGAAACAGAACAATATTGGGAACGAACTGAAATACCTAAAGCATTAGGTAAGATACAATCTATATTTCAATGGAATGAAATGTCTTCTGACTTTAAAGATACTTGGGTAGATTATATAGAGGAAGAATTTGAAAGAAGAGAGTATGGAGTATGGTTTATGAATAATGGTAAACCAACTTACATTTCAGGTTCTCATTATATGTACTTACAATGGACATCAATTGATATAGGTTATCCGGATTATCGTGAAGCTAATAGAATATTATGGTTACATTGGGAAGCTTGTAAAGCAGACAAAAGAAGTTTTGGTCAAGACTATTTAAAGATAAGACGTTCAGGATTTTCTTTTATGAGTTCTTCAGAATGTATAAATACAGGAACGCTTGCAAAAGATGCACGAGTTGGAATACTATCTAAAACAGGTTCTGATGCTAAGAAAATGTTTACAGACAAGGTTGTTCCTATAAATAACAGACTACCATTTTTCTTTAAACCTATTATGGATGGTATGGATAAACCTAAAACTGA
>JAAHTH010003177.1_pt1 | contig 11574 bp, 12 predicted proteins | sample 6116091 | NCBI WGS metagenome assembly JAAHTH01 (sample SAMN13939990, study PRJNA603662) | sponge metagenome | isolation source: marine sponge | host: Mycale hentscheli | place: New Zealand | collected 2006
TAAACTACGGCCTTGTGTAATATCTTGTTGTTTGCCTTCGGTAATAGTCATAAAGGCCGGTAAAAAACCATCATGGGCTAGACCAACCTGTCATTTAATCGCGCCTTTTCAGCCGCCGGTTCTCCTCTTCGATCTCCTTGAGACGGGACATCAACGAGGCGTCCATACCTGCGTACTTGGCGCGCCACTGGTAGAACGTCGCGCTGCTCATACCGTGCTCACGACACCGCTCTGAAACCGGTTGTACCCGCATCAGCCTGCTTAAGGATGCTGAGGATTTGACTGTCGGTATATCGGGATTTTTTCATGCGAAATCTCCTCCGTTTACACTACGAGAACATTCCATTTCTCAATGCCGCTAATTCTTCGGGGGGATTACTGTGTCTTGCAGAATCGCAAGAAGTTATTGTTTTTTGTTTTTGGAAAAGCACATTTTCCGCCGAATCGGCTTGGCGGAAAGTTGGCAGAAATTGGCAGAGCACTGCGCCATCGTTGCCGCTGCCAGCCGCCGGCTTCCTCTTGTGCCGCCCGATGCCCGATGTCGCTCCCGGCCTACTAGCCGCCCGCTCGCCGCCTACAGACGCAGCAGAGGCATCGAGCGAATCCACGCGGTTGAGAGGTCTGGCGCTCGCTAACGCAAAGTCCAGCGTGTACCACGACGCCCGGCATGGCTGCGAAGCGATGCCGGGCGTTGCTCTATTGCGTCGCGCTAAAAAACACCCACCGCAGCCTTGGTCCGGTAAGATTGAACCGTGATGGCATGAAAAGGAGATCGGCATGCCGGGTGGCGCGACCGCAGTACACAACGGCGCAGAACTTCGCGACCCTGTGGCGAGCCTCGGAGAAAGCCTCGGCTCGATTGCGGAAACGCAGGTGAGGGCCGGGCGGCGAATATGGGGCGCGCGCCGCAACATCGACGTAGTGCTGCGTCATCCGGCAAACCCCGCATAAGCCTCGGGATTAAGTGCAAGTATCAAGGCTCGCAGGGGCGCGCGGAAGAGAAGATTGCCGCGACACTGGACCATATCGATGCATGGCCTATCAGGGACATTGTGGTGTTCTAGGGCGGCGGGTTTTCGGCCAATATGACGGCCTACCTTCACTCTACCGGCAAAGCTGTGGATCTGGATGACGCTCAGAAGTGGATCGAGTTGTACTTCGGACTTTGAACGACAAGAAAGCTAGGCGCGAACCCATCCCTTATCCATTCCTGAAATGGGTTGGCGGAAAGCGCCAACTCTTGCCGGAACTGCTCAAAGCAGTGCAGGCAGCTGGTGAATTCGGCGCCTATCATGAGCCGTTCATGGGTGGCGGGGCACTGTATTTCCGGCTTGCCCGCATGGGGTCGATTTCCAGCGGCGCTCATCTGTCCGACATCAATCCGAATTTGATTGACGCCTATGTCGGCATCCGCGATGACATCGAAGGCGTGCTGACCGCCCTGAAGGGGCACGAGCGACGCCACGGCGAAGACTATTTCTACGCGGTCCGCGCATCCTCGCCCCGCAGGCCTTCGAGCAAGGCGGCGCGGATAATCTATCTCAACCGAACCTGTTTCAACGGTCTCTACCGAGAGAACAGCAAGGGGCAGTTCAATGCCCCTTTTGGCCGATACTCGAACCCCCTGATCAGGGACGAAAAGAATCTCAGGGCGGTATCGAAGACGCTTCAGTGTGCAACCATCGGCACGAGAACATTTCTCGATACGCTTGACGGCATTAGCCCGAACGACCTCGTGTACTTCGACCCGCCCTATATCCCGGTGTCGAGAACAGCGTGCTTCACGAGCTACAGCAAGAACAAATTCGGCCTTGCCCAGCAGCGGCAGCTAGCCGAGGTGTTCACGTCCCTGGCAACCAAGGGAGTGCGAGTCATTGCCTCGAATTCGTTCACCGGCCTCACGTGCTCCTTATACGAAAGCCATTACATTTACAGCGTCCAGGCAACGCGGCGGGTAAACAGCCGGCCCGACAGGCGCGGGCCGGTCGCGGAGGCCCTGATCACCAATTTTCGGGTGGCGGGACTCGGGGCGCCGCGCAAGCGCGCGTAGCAGACCAACAGCGGCGAGGATGGACCAGATGCTTGCACGGCAATGACTGCTGGAGAACGGATACGCCGGCATCGCCAGCTTGATTGATGAGGTAACGACGAGTGGCAAGCCAACGGCAAGGCCACTGGGCGCAACTGGTGGGAGGTGCTGGCCGGCGGCGCTAATGGCAAGCCCCGCAAAATTGGCGGGCGCGAATTCCCCGTTCTCCGCGCTGCGCAGATCCGCCAAGGTGTCCCGGTAACAGAGAACGCCATGAGCCGCCCACAGGAAACGGCCGTGCCGCCTTGCGCCAGGGTCGGCGGGCGAAGGTCCGAAGAATAAAAATAAAGAGGGATGCTCGGCCGTGGCAGACACCCAGAACCCAAAGAAGGCGCAGGCGTTTCTCGTTGAGAAGTTCATCAATAGCTGCTGTTCGATTTGCTTCGGCCCAGTCGTATGCACTGTGGCAAAGCGTTCGATGAGATCTGCGAGTTCCTCCAGCGCTGGCTCGAGCCAGCGGATGGCTTCGAGAATCTCAGCGGGTTGCTGCGGTAAATCACGCCAGTGCCAAATTGGCTCGTGATGAAAGACGCGATTGCGCAGCCTGCGGATTTGGTTGAAACGGCTGGCCAGGCGTTGCCGGGTACGTAGTGTGCGCGGCATGGATGGAAAGACCTGAGCCAATAATCTTGGCCAAAGTTGCCGCTCATAGGCACGGTCGAGCAGTGAGGTCCAAAAGCCGAAATTGAGCGCAGCGATGATCCGATCCGGATCATGTGGTTTACGTTTGCGGGTCAGCCCGTCCCTGACCTTCTGGATGGCCGCGGCATCCTGTGTACGCAGTAGGGTGGGGGGGCAAACCATCGCTCAGACCCAAAATGCTTGTGGACAGTGGTGTGTAGCGCATTTCGCAGGGCGATCGCCACCATCTGTAGGTTGGGATAGAGCGCTTCGCTGCGCTGACTGTTCCACAAATAGCGAGCCAGAGCGGCTTCATCGGCCTTTAAAGCCCCTCTCTGATATCCACTAAGCCGCTGATCAGAAAGGATTCTCTCAATATCGCAGAGCTTTTTTGCTCGCATTCGGATCTATCCATCCCTATAGTATTCGCGCAGTCCCCGGGTAACTCCTCTCCTGGCCTCGTGCCAGTGATGATCGCGGGGTTTTTCGTTTATAGGGCGCAAACAGGCCGAGCGCCAGCTTTCTTTCTCTTCACTTCTGGCATTCCTCCCGAACTTGCCGAGCGAGTCCTTGCTCTCGCCCATGAAAGCGGTCTCGATGCTGGCGACATTATCGGTAGCACCCTACGAATAGGCGATAGCTGGGAACAGGAATATCGCCTGATTCAAGCAGCCGTACAGCAAGCGGACAAAGGTGAATTCGTCTCACAGGAAGAGATAGAAGCCGTCAAACGCGCCTATCGCTTTGAGGTCTAAGGCAAAGGCCAGGATACCCATTCCTCTTTGATGGCTGAGAGCTGCGTTTTATCGAAGTGGCGGTCTAGCGGCAGGTCCAGTCGGATGTTGCGAAAGCACGGGCGACGGTTTGCCAGCCGGGCAATCTCAGTCAAAGCGTTCATCAAGACGCCGTGCTTTGGCAATCGCTTTCTCCGCAAGTCCTATGACAGGCTGGCTTTTGACAGGCGGGCTTGCAATAAAAATCAGGCCGGCAGCAGTGACATCGATTGCGAGCGCTGAGACCGGATCGACGATATCGGCAAGGATGCGCGACGCGAAGGGCAGGGAGCCGGTTAGCGGTGTTCTCCCTGCCTTGGAGCGAGGCGGTTGGTTCGCCAGACACCTAGCTCCGTGAGAGCGGCCAGATAAAGCCGGTCCACCAGCGCTACGCACTGGTGGCCCCGGCAGCGTTCACCTTGATTCTCGCCAGCCGGCTGATTCAATGCGTCTACCATGAGCACCGATTGGGTGAACTTCAGCATTCTCGTGCGTACAGTCGAGGCCGCAATCGGGTATCGGGCGGAACATGGCTTCGGGGTTTGGCTGACTAACCCAATCGGAGAGCTCGCCCGGCTCTGCCGAGGGAGCCGTCACTCTCACTTAAGAATTTTCACTGATGAATTTCGCTGGGACAAATCCGCCCTGGAAGCACCGCACCGCCACCGCATCCACTCACTGCTTCGCCGCCACCACGCTTTGCGGGTTGAGATTACCGATACGTCCACTCTCGGTCCCAGCCGCCGCATCAATGACGGCATTGATCAGGGCAGGCTGGCCCGCGTCCATCGCTGCATTAACAGCCCGCCTCAGCGCATCGGGCGATTCCACGTGATAGCCGGCGCCGCCAAACGCTGCGATCATCTTGTCGTAGCGGGCGTCTTTGACGAACACGGTGGTGGCTACATCTGCGCCGGCGGACGGGTTCTTATCGGTGCCCCGGTAGATGCCGCCGTTGTTGAACACGACCACGGTGACGGGCAGGTGGTAACGGCAGACCGTTTCTATTTCCATGCCCGAGAAGCCGAAGGCGCTGTCGCCCTCGATCGCCAATACGGGATGGCCGGTTTCCACGGCGGCGGCGATGGCCTGTCCCATGCCCACGCCCATGACACCCCAGGTACCTACATCCAGCCGTTTGCGCGGCTTGTACATGTCGATGATGGAGCGGGCGAAGTCCAGGGTGTTGGCACCTTCGTTGACCAAAATAGCATCCGGGCGCTCGGCGATGATGGTGCGCAGCACACCCAGGGCGCCTTGATAGTCCATGGGTACGTTATTGTTTTGCAGCCTTGGCACCATCCGCGCGATGTTGGTTTGTCTCTTCTCGCTTACGGTGTTGATCCACTCCGGCGGTGGTGCAGCCCAGTCATCACCCATGCCGGTAAGCAAAGCATCGACACACGAGCCGATGTCGCCCACCAGCGGTGCGACAATGGCCTGGTTGCTGTCCATTTCCCTGGGTTCTATATCGATTTGCACGAAACGTTTAGGCGCTGCGCCCCAGGTTCTGCCTTTGCCGTGCGCTAGCAGCCAATTGAGGCGGGCGCCGATCAACATGACCACATCCGACTCTTTGAGCACCAAGGAGCGCGCTGGGCCGGCTGATTGAGGATGGGTATCTGGTAGCAGCCCTTTAGCCATGCTCATGGGCAAGTAAGGCATACCGCTTCTCTCCACCAGCGCTTTTATGGCTGCGTCAGCCTGGGCATAAGCGGCGCCTTTGCCGAGAATGATAAGCGGCCGCTGGGCCGACGCTAAAACCTTAAGGGCGCGAGTGACGGCTTGGGGTGCGGGTAATTGCCGCGGCGCCGCATCCACTACGTGGACTAGCGAGCGCTGGCCTGCTTTTGCGTCCATGGTCTGGCCGAGGAGCGCGCCTGGAAGATCCAGATATACCCCGCCAGGGCGTCCCGATACGGCCGAGCGTATAGCCCGGGCGATGCCGATGCCGATGTCCTGCGCGTGCAATATGCGGTAAGCCGCTTTGCAAAGCGGTTTGGCGATGGCCAATTGATCCATCTCTTCGTAGTCGCCCTGCTGCAGATCGATGATTTCCCGCTCCGAGGAGCCGCTTATCAGGATCATCGGATAGCAGTTGGTGGTGGCGTGGGCGAGGGCGGTGAGGCCGTTTAGAAAGCCGGGTGCCGACACGGTCATGCACACACCGGGCTTTTTAGTGAGAAATCCGGCGATGGCGGCCGCATAGCCGGCATTTTGTTCGTGGCGCAATGAGAGAACGCGCAGGCCCGCCGCTTGCATGAAACGGCCCAGATCGGTGATGGGAATGCCCGGCACGTTGTAGATGGTCTCTACACCGTTCAGCTTGAGCGCATCGATGACTAGGTGAAAGCCGTCGGTAAGTGGGGCCGCGGTGACGTCGTCCGGCATGGTAAGTCCCTCGAAACGTTGGTCAGTCTTGGGTGATCGAATCCTGGTATACCGTATACCAATGCTTTGAGGTAATGCCACTCATTGCCACTCATTGCCGATTAGGCGCTAACGAATACCGGGCACCTGAAGCGCCCGGTTTCCCGAGAAGCGGATAAGGTGGCTTACATGTCGATGGTTTGTGCCACTTCGACCGAACCCCCGGCTTCTAACACCGGGCAACCCTTGGCCATCTCCAGCGCTTGTTCCATGGAATCGGCGTTGATGAGGGAGTAACCGCTTGCCGGGTTGGCGCCACCGTCGCCGGTTACGGAGCCGTCGCTATTGACCGTGGATGAAGGCCCTACCGGGTTGCCGTCATCGGCCACCGCATCCCCCATGCCCCCTAACCATGCGGTCCACTGGGCCATCACCCGCTCGCCTTCTTCTTGCGTCTCCGGCATTTTGCCGCCGTGATAGACAAATATGTATTTAGCCATTCAGTGCTCTCCTGTGTGTTGTATCGGACTTGGTCATTGTTGCTGTCGGTGTCATATGACTGCCGTGCGGTCACATCGATTTCGACGGCTAACAACAATATTCTTAAGGGCAATATTCTTGCAGGGGCAATATTCTTAAACGGCAGCGAAGAGCTGCGTCATCGCATCGCTGGTCAAGTCGGTCACGGTACGCACCTCGTCGGAGAATCTGGCCAAGCTCTCGGTTCGATGATCATCCAGATCCACTAGCACGCCGTAAATTCGGAACCGATGCCGCTTGCGTTGTACGCGAATGCGCTCGATCAGTGTTTCGGAAACGGCCGCCTGTCCGTCGGTGATGAACACGATGTCGCCGCGGCGGAAGTTGCCGGTGGTGACCGCATCCACGGCTCTTTGCAGGGGCGCCTCGAAGTCTGTGCCGCCGCTTGGAAAGTGCTCGGCGAAGCTTATGAGCGCTTCGTCGCGTACTTTGGCCCGCCCGCCAAGCCGGCTTTTGGCGAGCAGTTCAACCTCGAAGAGCTGCGCGCTGGAGGAGAAGATGAGACCCAAGCAGCCGCGCTTTTGGCGGCGGGCGATGTCCATGAGCGTTAGGGCAACCGCTTTACTCCAAAGCTCTTTTTTGCCTTGCATGGAGCCACTGCCGTCCAAGCAGATGACCATAGGGCCGCGGTTAGCGGGAGCGTGTAAGTGATACTGGCTCAACTGCCGTTCGCTATAGCGGCGCAGAAAGTCCGGGCGAAGTGCTGCGTTCCTCTTCTGCAACCCCAGCAACTCAGCCGGCAGTAGCTGCTCCAACTCATTGCCGCAGGTGACCGTGTGGAGTTCTTGGGGCCACTGGGTGGTGCGGGCGCGGCGCGCTTCGAAGGCCACTTCTTTGAATGCGCCAACGATTTGTGCCAGGCGCCGTAGCTTGCTGCTGCGCGCGATACGCTCGCCGAGTTCCAGGCGCTTGGCGGAATCGACTTGCCCGTCGCCGCCTACGCCCAAGCCCTTGGCGTGGCTTTCGGCAGCCTCGAGTTGTTGCGGGAGCCGCTCGAGAGCATCACCCAAAGTGCTGGCATTTTTGCTGAGATTAGCGGCGATCTCAGCCTGTTTGCGCTTGCTTCGGCTACGCCTGGACCGGGCCGACTTGATATCACGATCCAACGCGTCGCGCATATCTTGTCGGGTGTCTGATGGAAGTTCATCCACGCTGTCTAATTGCTTGCGCTGGGCGAGCAATGCGTCTAGCTCTTGCTCATCCAGCGCCGCTTCGCTGGCCTGCACCAGTGACTGAGCATCGAAGCGGAACTCTGTCTTAAGGGTGCTTAACACCTGCTCGGCTAGCCGTGCGGCAGCCGTGGCGGCGGTTACCGGGTCAAGAGCGGTGCGCTGGCGTAGCTGCTCGAGCGCTGCCGCCGCCAGTACGCCCGCCACCAGCCGTCGATTGATTAATACCGCCACGGATAGCTCCTCGGCGGGGACCAGGACGGCGTTCAGTTTAAAGACGGCGAAGAATAAATCTTCGGCCAGCGCGCCGCCGTGCGGCAGCAGCCGGGCTAGGGCCTGTGCCGCTTGCGCTAACGGCGGGTGGGTGGCCAGGGCCTGCGCCACGACTTCACGATCGTAGCCATCGTTCAATAGGGTGTTTAGCTGACCCATGACCGTGCCGATACCAATAATTCACGCTGCATGTCTGCCACCCGTTGTTTGTGGTGCTCGAGCGGGCCGGCGTCGCGCCCTCGCTCGCGGGCACGCCGCTGTAAGGTGCCCAGATGCCGGTGAATATCTTCAAGCTTGGTGTGCGCTTCGATGAGCGCGCGATCGCTCTCGGCTTGGGTCGGCCAACTGCGTGCTGCGTAAGCTTTGATCTCCAGGGCTTGGCGGATGAGTTTTCTCGCTTCTTCTTCGAAACCGCTGCTCATCTCGGATAAAACCGCTAACACTGCGGACTGCTCTGAAGGATCGTTCCATAGCATATGTTCTAGCCAGAACAGATCCTGATGCTGCACCGATTGCCGTCCGTCCAGCAGCGCTGCCGCGCGTAGAACGGACAAGCTTTGTCTATAGCGGCGATCGGAGGCGATGACGCCTTTAGTGGTCAATTGCTGCCTTAGCTGCGCCATTTCCGCGATCACCGCTTTGGGCACCGCAATAGCTGCGCACGCCTGGGCCAGGGTCATGAGGCTCTCGCGGGGCAGGACGGTGACGGGCGCTTTACCCGCATCGTGCATTAACAGCATACGGCCGAAATTCCCCGCGTTTTCTATATATCCGGCGGTGAAGCGCAGAGCAAAGCGATCATAGAGCGCGGCCAGTTCCTCTTCTTCGGGCAGTTCGTTGGATGCACCTATGACGCTGTGTACGGGTACATCCATGATCTGGGTGCCCTGATAGAAGCGCCGCTCGTTCAAGATAGTCAGCAGCGAGTTCAAGATGGCGGAATTGGCTTTGAATATTTCGTCCAGGAAAGCGATATCCGCTACGGGCAGTTTGTTCTCGATGATGCGCTCGAAGCGGCCCTGTTCCAGCGCCGGTAAGCTCAGCGGGCCGAAGATCTCCTCGGGGGTGGTGAATTTGGTCAGCAGCCATTCGAAGTAGCGCCCGCCAAGGCGCCGGCAAAGCTCCCGTGCCAACATCGATTTGGCGGTGCCCGGTGGGCCGAGCAGGAGAACGTGCTGGCGGGCGAGTAGGGCGAGTAACACGCCGTCTACCAGGTGATCACGCTCCACCAGCACGGATTTCAGTTCCTTCCTGATGGCTTGCAATATGGTGAGCGGTTCCATGGCAGCAGATAGTAGCGTTATTCGCTGATGCGAGCGCCGGTGGCGGGGCGCCAAAAAAGAGTACTGTCGCAGGTGCCGCAAAAACCGCGCGCCGCCGCTGGTGATGCGCGGTACCACATGAGAGCGCGCACTTCCAACAATTGAAGGGCCGGTGGCGGTGCGGCAGTGGCGGCGCTGTAGTGCCCGCTCGGTTTGCGGCACTGTACGCAATGGCAGGCGATAACGCCGCGTAGCTTGCTTTTGACCTGATAGCGCACGGCGCCACAGTCGCAGCCACCGGTGCGCAGAGCCGATGCCTTATTGTCCACAGCTTTATCTCTTAGTTGGCCGCAAACAGTTGCCGTGCCGCCGGCGGCAATGCCACCGCACGGCGTTCGTTCAAGTCCATCACCACCGACGTCACCGTGGCAGTGGCGGCAACTGCACCGCAGGCTTTGATGATGGTCTGCTCGACAGTGAAGCTCTTAGCGCCCGCTTTGATGGGGGCGGCTGTGACGCTTAGCGTCTCCTCTGGCAAGCACTCTTGTTTGAAATCGATGTTGATGTTCACCACTACCGTATCGATCGGGCGATCGGGCGTTGCGGCCCGGCAACAGCCGATCAGGCCTACTTTTTGATACCAGCGGGTTCGGCCCCGCTCCAGAAAGTCCAAGTACCGCGCGTTGTTAACGTGGCCGAGGTTGTCCAAATCGGCCGTGGTGACTCGTAGCGTAAAGGAAAATGCCATTGGTTGATGACCTACACGATGCCGGGTGCGGATTGTCCTCGAGTGCGCCCGCTTCGCCAAGCCCGCCTTGAACGATAGTGCCAACTTCGCCAGCCCGCGCGCATTGGCAGCTAGCGGTAATGATCGATGACCGGTGCGTACGGCGCAGGGGTGGCGGGGACTGGCAACGCGGCTCTTTGCGCGGCCATGGCAGCCCGTGAGAAGGTGTGCGACGCTAAGGGCGTCTCACCGCTGGAATAGGCGCGCCGCGCTGGCCGCGTTAAGCTGGCGCCATACCCGGTGGTGGCAATCGGCTTTATGGATTGGGAGCGCATGGGGCTGCCCGGCGCTGACCGCGCCGGTATTCAAGCGTATGTGTAGAGCTACCGTTGCGGCGCGCCCAATCAGTCGATGAGCGCTTTCTTAAACCGAAAGAAGAGCTGAGCATGATACCCATACTCGATCATATGGTCTTCAATGTCCGCTATGACATGGATGCCGCCGAGGCGCAGTTCACCGCGTTGGGTTTTCATTTGACGCCACGCGGTTACCATACTCTAGGTTCCATCAATCACCTCATGATCTTGGGCTCGGACTATTTGGAACTCATCGGCTTGCCGCAAGGGGGCGAGGGTAGGGCGGAGCTCGCAGCGGCGCCGGTCGGGTTAAACGGCTTGGTTTTTAAGAGCGCTAACGTGGACCACACTTACGCCCATCTCAAACAACTCGGCTGGGACGGCGAGCCGCCGAAGGCTTTTTCACGGCCAGTGGCGGTGGCTGGGACTACGCCTGGGACGCAAGTCGAAACCGCTGCTAGGTTCAGGACCGTGGCGGTGCGTGCGGATGTCTTTCCCGCCGGCCGGGTTTATTTCTGCGAGCATGGCACACCGGAGCTGGTGTGGCGCGATGAGTGGCGGGGGCACGCCAATAGTTGTAGCGCTACCCGCGCTTTTATCATGGTGGCCGAAGACGTGGCTGGCGAAGCGGCGAAGTACAGCGCTCTGCTGGATTTGCCGGTGGAGCACGCCGGTGCCGGCCAATGCCATATCGATCTGAATGCAGCAGTGCTGGAGATTATCAGCCCGGGCATCTATGCAGAACGGTTTAATGGCATTGGCCAGCATCCGCTTGGGCCACAGTGTCGATTTGCTGCTCTAGCGCTGAAGGTCAGCGACCGCCCGGCACTAGAGGGCGTGCTGGCGAAGCGCGGTAGCGGGGTGCAAGTGCTTGATACGGGCGGCACTGTCATCGTATGGCTGAAAACATTTAATGCTTTATTCGAGTTGCAATAGCCCGCACCCGTTCACCCAGGCCCGTCAACCCAGAACAGTCAACCCAGGCCCGTCAACCGCGGGCGTCTAAGGGCTAGTCAACCCGTTCTAGGCGCTCTGTGCCCCAGGTAGAGCTAGCCTGCCAATGCGCATGTACAGGCGAGCGATATGCGCTAGCGGGCGGTCGATGATCTTCTTCAGCCCGCGCCGGTTGGTTTTGTAATCGAAGCAGTGAACGATCTGCATGGCGCTGGGTTGCCGGTGGACTCTAATTCGGCGATCGGTCCTAAGTTGGCAACGGACCCTAAGTTGGCAATGGGGACCCTAAGTTGGCAATGGACTTGAAGCCACAGTGTACCGATCTTGCCCGGCTGCCCCGTATGGCTCCCGGACTTTGTATGCTTGAGCAGTCCTCGCAAACACTGGGGCACCTGCTAAAAATGCACTTTTTCCGCGATTGCGGCGTCAGCGCCGTGCTC
>JAAHTH010001878.1_pt1 | contig 11565 bp, 12 predicted proteins | sample 6116091 | NCBI WGS metagenome assembly JAAHTH01 (sample SAMN13939990, study PRJNA603662) | sponge metagenome | isolation source: marine sponge | host: Mycale hentscheli | place: New Zealand | collected 2006
GGAAGAAGAACCAAAACAACAAGAAGAAACAAAAGTAGAAGAAGAACAACCAAAAATAGAAGAAGAACAACCAAAAGTAGAAGAAGAACAACCAAAAGTAGAAGAACAACCAAAAGTAGAAGAACAACCAAAAGTAGAAGAAGAAAAACCAAAAGCAGAAGAACCTATTAAACGCACAGTAGAAAAAGTTCAAGATGATTTAGTTATTGACCCTAATATCAACCCTCCATCTAAACAAATGGGTAAATCATTAGACGATTTATCTGTAGCAGAAATAAATAAGGATTTGGATTATTTTTATAAAACATATGCTAATAGATTGAAGAAATTAAAAAGAATTAAATCTAATAATTTGGAGGCATTGAAACGATTTTATAGAAAAGTATTAGCGAAATTAAGAGTTGAAAAATCAGAAGAAGATAAAAAAATAGGTGTTGTGATTAAAGGTACAGATTTTATCAAGAACACATTAAAAGAAATTATATTAGAAAATTCTATTGATGGACTATCAGCAAAAGATTTATTAATTAATATTGAAGGAACAGAAGACACACAAAAAAGCGACGCAGGGAAATATGAATTCAAAGAAGGTAGTACATCAGGAAAGATTTACGCACAACAAGAACCAATAGCAAGACTTATACCTACCACAGAAGAAAAGGAAATAGAAAAAATGAATCCAAGACAACCAAGAAAAATTAATAAATTAGGAAATCCTAAAACAGAATACAGAAGACTACAAACAACCGCAAAAGAAATGGTAGGAAGAAATCCATTTTTAAAAGCAAACCAACCAACTATAAAATTAAAAAAAATATATTGATATAATATAAAAATGTTCTCACATACAGATTCTATTTATGCTAATAGATTACAAGTACAAACAGTTGATAAAGCAAATTTTGATATTATTAATCCTACTGGTGAGATTTTACTCAACGGCGTTAATCCAATTGGTGCTGGTGGATCACTACCAATAACCGGTCAAGGTGATATAACGGTGACTGGTAATATTAGAGCGCAGGGAGATGGTGTATCTACAGGAAAATTAGAAGGAGAAATAATAAAAGCAACTACAGGAAATATTATAGCAACTGCTGGAAATGTAGAAGTATTAGCAGGAAATGTTGAAATTAGTGGAACTGGTGGTTTAGAAGTTAATGGAACTGGAAAAATTAAAGCGACTAGTGGTAATGTAGAAGTATTAGCAGGAAATGTAGAAATAAGCGGTGCTGGTAGTTTAGATGTAAAAGGAACTGGTGAAATAAAAACGACTGGTGGTGGAAATATAACAGCAGGTTTATCAGGAGATGTTCAAACGACTGCTGGAGATATTGTAAGCGGTAATAAAATATTTTTTGACGGAGATGATATATATCATAGAACAAATAATCCAGTAGCAGCAACTAGTTATGTTGTCTATAAACAATTAGCACAATTAAACGCCGCGAATACTTTTACAGGTGCTAATAAATTTGATGATAATGTGAATGAATTTAGTAAAAGGATAAGTGTTGGAGAAAGAGATGCTGGTGGTTTATTTACTCAAAAAACAGCAATAAATCCAAGTGGTAATATAGAATGTGTTAGTATAAATAATGGTACGACTATTCAAACTGGAACTGTAAATTGTGGTAATGGTGGAACTAATAGTTGTGCTGCTAGAACTTTTACTACAAGAACAAGCGGAGCTGCTGGATGGGTGATAGAACAACAAACAGCACAGGGAAATCTGTTAGATAATGTCTTACAAATGAAAGGGGGACAAGCAGGAGCATATGTTACAATAGTAAATAGTGCTTTTGCTGGATTCGTTCCTAATATTGTCCTTGACCCTCAAACGGAAGCAGAAGGGGGGAAGATTGTAACAGATAATTATACCATAGGAGATAGTAATCCTAACATGTTTGCTATAAAACAACCCAAAACAGGTGTAGATAGTAATAATCTAATTATACAAGGGAGTGCTTTAGATGGATCTATAAAATTTCAAAACTTCGCTGGAACAACGGATTTAGTAAAAATAGAACCGGATAGTACTGATGGAAGCGGTAGGATATATTGTCCTGCTCTTTTCTTTGGAACAACAGGAATCCATAATAGTATAGTAAATGATATTGCTGGACCTGAAAGTTTAGTATTGAAAATAAGACAAGCAACCGCTAGTAGTGAAGTAGTATTTTTAGACAACGCCGATGCTGAAATTATAAGAATACAGAAAACACAAGTAGAATTAGGTCAAAATATTCCGATTCTTTTTAATAATTTTTCATTTAGACCTCAACAATATACCTTAAATTTTACTGGTGCTCTTATAGATGATAATCCTCCTAATGTTCTATTTAATAGTAGTTCCGCTTTATGGACCAACGTAAATGATGGTGGTCCTACTCAAACTCTTCATACTATTGGAAATAACTTTTATAAAATGACGATAATAGGAGTTCCTGATAATTCTGCTGGTAGTTATGGAAACTTTCGCTGGAGTGGTGATTTCCCATTTCTTATACCTAATTTTAGCACAGGAACTGGTGTAAATAAATACGAAGGAAATTTTGGTATAATAAATTCTCCAGCAGGATTTACTAAGCCCGATTTATGTGGATTTAGTAGCGGTTCAACCGATTATAAATTATGCTTTCCTAGTGTGTCTGCTGGGACTGAAACTTTTTCCGGAACAATTAGACTTACTATTTTAAATACTTAGTTTGTTTTTGAATTGTTTTTTCTAAAAGATAATAATGAGTCAAGTTAAATTAATATCAATTACACCAAACGCACAAGAATTAATTGCCTATTGTGCGAGGGTTTCTAGTAATAATCAAAACAATCCTAACATTAAAGGACTATTAAAATATTGTGCTAAACAAGGACATTGGAGTGTCTTTGAGATGGCTAATATGGTAATAGAGGTAAATACCACACGAGCCATATCCGCTCAGATACTTAGACATCGTAGTTTCAATTTTCAAGAGTTTTCTCAACGCTATCAAAGTGTTGAAATGGATTTGGAAATACCTAAGCTTAGACGACAAGACCTTAAAAATAGACAAAATTCTATTAGTGATTTGGATTTAGATTTGGTTAAAGAATTACAAAATTGTATTGAGGATCATTTTAAAAACACAAAGAATTTATATAATATATTATTAAATAAAGGAGTAGCAAAGGAATGTGCAAGAATGGTTTTACCAATGTCAAGTCCAACTAAAATCTACATAAATGGTACTATTAGATCGTGGATTCATTATCTTAATGTTAGATGTGATCCATCAACACAATTAGAACATAGGGAAATTGCTAATAAAATCAAAGAAATTTTTAAAGAACAATTACCTATTATATATGAATCAATATATTTAAAGAGTTAAATTGTTTAATACATAGAATGTTATTTAAAATTAAATTTAAAAATCAAGAAAGCGAAATTTATGCTAATAGTTTAATGGAAAGTGTTGAGATTATTAATAGACATATAAAGAATCAATCTATATTGAGTTTTCCAATTAATATGAATATTGTAGCCAATTGGTCTTCACGGTCAAAATCTCCTAAATATAATTTTGTAGAAATTAAAAAAATTGGAAAAAAAAAGATATTTAAAAAACAATTTTGATTTAAAAAAATATTGTATTATACAATTTATAAAATGTTTAAATTTTCTGAAAAATACAATAAAAATAATCTATCCATTCTCCAACAATTAGACGAGGACACTATTGACCTATTAATTGAAAGAGATTACAGACAAGAAGATTCCAAACAATTACTATCAAAATTGAAAAGAATGAAACCATCTAATACAATTGAATATAACTACTCAAAACAAATGACTTGTGGAAGATTGTATTCTAATAAATTTAGTCTTCAAAACTGTCCTGAAACGATTAGGAATTTATTGTGTGAAGGTCAAAATTATCACGATTATGATTTAGAAAACGCTCATTATAATATTACACTTAGATTATGTAAAGAAAGAGATGCTGAGTGTATATATATTGAAAAATATTGTAATGATAGACAAGCCGTATTAGATAAGGAATATCAATCTAAAAGGAGTATGTTAATGTTTCTATATCAAGATAAACCTAAGACTGGTGACTCTCACTTCCTCAAGGGATTACAAAGAGAACTAACAAATATTAAAAACATTATGATAAAAGAAAAAGCACATCTAGTATCAACTACCGAGAAGAAGAATAAATTATCAAGTTTATACTCAAAGATAGTTGGTATTTATGAAAATAATCTATTAGTAAAAGTAATTAAACATTTTAAAGTAGAAAATCCTGTATTGGTATTTGATGGATTTATGTGTCAAAAAGAATATTCATTAGAGGAAATGAAAGAAATTACAGGCTATGTATGGACTGAGAAACCAATTAATCAAATTGATATTAGTAATTACAAAAGTGAATATCAACTATTAAAAGAGGAATTTGAAGAAAATAATTTTTGGACAAGAGAGCCTTTAACAAGAATGAGTAGAATATCACCTAATCACGAATATTATCCACAAACCAAAGCAGATTTTTTAGACAAACAGGCTGAATTAGGTCCAGTTCTATTTGAAAAGTGGGAAAAAGACCCTAATAAAAGATGCTATGATACTTCTGTGTTTAATCCTGATCCTAATTTTAAAAATGATAGACAATTTAACACATTTAAACCATTTACTATTGTTATGCCTAAATATGATGAACCGCCACCACCACCAAAAGAATTTCTTGACTTAGTTTCAAGTCTTTGCAATTATGATGATATTGTTTCTGATTATCTTATCTCGTATATAGCACATTTATTTCAAAAACCACACGAAAATCCACACACCGCTATAGTGTTAAAAGGTAATCAAGGAACTGGAAAAGATACACTAACACATATTATTGAAAAATTATTAGGTAATAATTATTTAATAAAGCTTAGTGATATGAGTAATTTGGTTGGTGGATTTAATGAGTGTTTATACAATACATTAGTAGTACAAATTAATGAAATGAGCGGACAAGATGGATATACCTATAAGAATAAAATAAAAGATATGATTACTACAGAAACAAATGTAATAAGAAGAAAATACCTACCTATATGTTATCAAAAAAATTATATTAGGTGGTTTATGTTTAGTAATAATCTTGTTCCAGTAGTTATTGAAAATACAGATAGACGCTTTTTGATTTGTGAAACAGCAGATGACTATATTGGAAAAACAGAATATTGGAGAGATTTTTATAGAAAATTAAATGATAAAGAATATTTACAACAAATTTATTATTATCTAATGAATTTTGATATTAGTGAATGGAGACCGAATAATATACCTCAAACCAAAGACAAGAAAAACTTACTAATTAATAACAATAATCCTATTCATTTGTTTATATCTAATTATAAAATTAGTAAATTACCTATTTTCACCATTAAAAAAGTAGAATATTATGTTATTCCGTGTCAAGAACTTTTCCAAGATTTTAAATGTAGTGATATGACAGATGATAAATCTCTATTAAAATCAAGTTATTTTAGGAAAACAGTGAGTGCTTTGAAATCTATTGATATTAAAAGAGTTAATAAAAGTGAGTGTTTTGCTATTGAATTAGAAAAATTAAAGAAAGAGTTACAATATTATGTTAGTCAAGCAAAGGAAGAAGAGGGTACATTTAAAAACGGTGTATCTAGTTGTATGATTGAATAAATGGCGGAGGGGGAGGGGTGGGTTTGTGAAAGTTTTTCAAAATTCATAGTGAAATCCAAAAAGTTTTTTTATATGGACAGTATTAAAAATTTATTAATCTTATTTTTATAATACTTTTTTATTTTTTCTTTGAAATCTTGAAAAAAGTAAGAGGTAAAGAAAAAAAGGTTAGGGGTATAGAGATGAAGCATAGAACGTTCCTTCAACAAAATCTTGAAAAAAACTATGAATTCCTATGGTTTTCTTATGAATTTCACAAACTCGTCCCCTCCCCCGTCGCCATTTAAAATATAAACAACCAAGCATTAGTATCAAAACTATTAAATTGAATTGTATTTTTCATTTGTTGGCTAAGTTCTTTTTTAACAAAACTGTGATAAGCCCTTTGTCCGACAATATAAAAAAAGCGTCTTTGTTTCCAACTCTTAGGCATTTTACATATATCATTTCTCTCTAAACAAAAATCCATTAACCTTTTATAATTATTTCTATTTTGAAAATGAATAATATTATTTCCAAACTCAACCCTTCCATTATCTCTTTTAAATATTGTTACAATATCTCTATTTAATACAATAGGCTCTGTAATAATATCATCCATATCTATATAAATACCTCCTGCGTGATGTAATAACATATACCTACCAAAATCAATCTTCCAAAAAGGGTGAGGAAAACTATTCCAAAAATCTAAATATTCAGGATAATGTTCTTTACATAATTCATTTAGCATTTGTTCATTCCATATTTTATGTTGTAAGGATTGTTTTTTATTTTCTTCTACACATTTTTTATAAATAGGATTATCTAAATATGTTTTACCTTTACCTATATCAATAAATATCTGATGTATCATATATAAAATGAATATAATAAATATAATAGATAACCTAATACAAACTCTTAAGGATTTAAAACAAAAAATAATGAATTGTGTTTCCAAAAAGAAAAGTGACTAAAATTCTCTCTCTTCACTTGTGCTGGTGAGATTCTCACTGTCCTCTTCTTCTTCTTCTTCTATTATCTCCATAGGATTATACCAATAACCCCACACATATCCTTTAGTATATTGAGGATAATGTCTTCTACTTATTTTACAAAACCTATTACCATTATAATAATCAAAATTCTTAGCATTATATCCTGACCAAGCACTTAATTTTAACTGAGAATTATAAGGAAATGAATAATAGGACGAATCTTCTAATATTCTTAAATTTTCTGAACTTATATATTGACCCATATTCTATTCAAATATTATTTTTTTAATTTTATTTTTTTTCTCAACCAATATTATAAAAATATGAGTTCCATTATTAATAACTCAAATGCTAATAGTAGTTTAATCAATACTCTTAATGCCAGTGATAGTAAAATGAATCCTAATGTATATTCTACTCGTACTATCAACCCCTCATCAGCCACCGTCTATCAAGAAACAAAAAAATCCTCAGGAACTATTGGAGCAAGTCAAACCATTACCTTTGATTTATTAAAATACGGAATTGCACAACAAATTCTTATGTGTTATACTAAAGTAGGTGCTGATGGTGCTTTAGAAGCCTATGATTTTATGGATGTAATTGATAGGATTGAACTTCTTAGTGCCAGTAAAGTGATTGATACTCTTACCAATAACGATATATTAGCACAGCTTAGCGATTTAGAATATTCTCAATATTACCCTTTAAGCGAGTCTCTTACTAAATCAAGAGGAGCAAAGGCTTCTCATTTATTCTGCTTACCTTTGGTTTTTGGTTTCTTCAAAGAAGTTAATACTAATTTAAACCTACAATTTAACGAACCAATGAGCGTTAGAATTAAATTTGGAGGACATCCTAGCAATGCTTCTGCTGGTGTATCCAATCTTACCGATTGTTATCTCAAACTTAGATATAAAGCATACAACGAGGGTGATTATAGTGAAATTCTTACACAGAACTATAGCGATCCTGAAATGAATCAAATGATAACAGGATTCTATAATGAATCCACAGCATCTGTGACTATTAAGGCTGGAGCGACCAACAACGGTGAAAAAGGAACAAGTGTAGAACTTAAAAATACTGATTGCGTAAATGACTTCTTTGTAGTTGTTAGAAAACAAAACACCACAACCGCATCACCTCCAGTTGCTATCTCTCGTGTAAAGATGACCGCCAGTGGACAAGATATTTTTGATTTAAGCGGTGCTGAATTATTTTATTCTAAACTTTGTGATAATGGTTTTTCTGTTGTAGGTCCTACCGACGCAACCCAAAATGTGGCAAAAATCCAAGTAGGTCAATATGAATACCTTGGTAGTGATACTCAATCTAATACTTTATCTCTTCGTGAATTAAATAATCCTGTGATTACTGTTTTCTTTGATGGTACTGCTAATGCTGCCTATGATATCGTGGTTTGTGAGAGGGTTGTTAAGATTGTAAGTACTATTAGTTCGTCAGGACGTATACAAACCTCGTTGACAAATTAAACGCGAGAATACAAACTTAAAAAAATAATTTTAAAATTTGAAACGAGAATAAAATTATATATATGCCCCAAAATGCCTAATTATAATAATGGTAAAATATATAAACTGACCTCTCAAAATACTGATATGATTTATATAGGTTCAACCGTACAAATATTAAGAAAAAGATATATAAAACATAAAAATTATATTAAAAATAATATTAATAATTTATCATCCGCTAATATGTTTATATGGGATGATTGTGAAATTGAATTAATAGAAAATTATCCTTGTAATAGTAAAAATGAATTATTAAAAAGAGAACAATATTATATAGACTTATATAAAGATTATTGTATAAATATTAATAATGCCGTTTGTAATAGAAAATTATCATTTTTAAAATATTACCAATCACCAAAATATAAAGAAACAAAAACAGAGTATAAACTATCAAATGTGAATAAACTTAAAAAAATGTATAGTGATAATTACCAAAAAAATAAAGTAAGAAATTCTATAAGAGATAAAAAATACAGAGATTATCTTGTTTCTATGGGTGGAAACCCAAAAAATAATAATTGTTTAGCAAGAATTGATCCAACATTATTTTCTTGATATTTAGTATAATGCCTATTTTAAACATAAGAATAAAATCATCAAACGAAAATATAGAATTACCAAAGGAATTATACGCACAAAAACTTGAATTAGTAAGAGTTACTATTAGTAAAAACGCAACCGCAGGAAATCCTTTTTTTGGTTCTTTGTATTTTGATTTAGATATTTTGAATGGGTATGAAATTATTACTAATCAAGGAAATAATATGCTTATTGTTCCTTGTGCTGATAGTCCTGCTTTACAAACGTATACGATGAGCCAAATATTTAATAGTGAAGATGTAAGAACCTCTTTTAATGTAAGAACATATAAAAGAAACCTAACAGGAGATTACAGTTTCGCAGAATTTGACGAAACCGGTCAAGACTTTGGTAAATTAATATGGGTTGATTTGGTATTTAATGTTAGTGAATTACACGATTACAATTAAAAATCTTCATTAAAAGATATGGAATCAATAGATATTTTTGAAGCATTTGATATTACAATAGATTTATGTAAAGAATCTTATGAACCACAGACAAAAGGTAAGGATTTATTGGAAGGTGAATTTCCGATCATATTTAGACAATTTGGAAACACATTATATGTTGCTATTAGAGGTACTAAGAATGATTTTTCATCATTAGCGTCATCATTAGAATCAATTAAAAATATGATTATTGATTGTAGTGTTGGCGATTTATTAGGTGAGGATACTAAATTGTCTGAATTTAAGGAGTTTGCTTTAGACCTACCACAAGATAAATCACAACTAACAGGACACGCTGGATTTATGAAGGAATTATCCAAATACTACTTTGAAATTAAAGAAAAAATTAAAAGTTATTATGGAGTAGTTAAGCATTTAGTTTTTACAGGACATAGTGCTGGGGGCGCTCTTGCTACTTTATTATATTATGTTTATATGAATGATTTTAGAATTGAGGATAAAATACCTGTTTATTATACTATTACCTATGGCGCACCAAGAGTTATTAGAGATAATATTGATAATATAGATTTATTTAATAAGAAATGTACTAAGCTGTTTCGTTGTTTTAATGCTAATGATATTGTTAGTTATATACCCTTTCGTAATAAATCCTCATATTTAGGTACTATGGGTAGTGGTTTTGTACATTTAGGACAACCAATTCCTATGGATACGAATATAGAAAAAAATAGTCTCAACGCTTTAATTTTACAAGTTTTAAGAGGAGATAAGGATATATATAGTGAAATATTTACAAAATATAGTTTTGATGAACTAAGAGAAAATGAAATAATTGGATTAATTACAAGTGATAAATATTTAGGATTAATTGGTCAATGTTTATTTAAATGTTATGAAAAAGTAGGTGTTAAAAAAGAAGTAAGTGATGAAATGATAAAAGCACAAACAACAAAAATATTATTTGATAGTCAAAAAATATTAGATTATAGTTTAAAATGTGATTTAGCACAACCATTAGGAATTGATGAAATATTAAAACAAAATAATATATTTAATGGAGATATACAACAAGAAATAGGAATATCAGGAATATATGGATCGTTAATGAAATTTAATAAATTAGGTGTAAAGGCTCACGATTTAGATTATTATAGAGAAAACGCTTATAAATTAGAAAAAATAGAATTTGAAACAGGAAAATCATTTTTGGATAAGCAATCAGAAACAGAAGTAAAATATCCACTACCAACAAAACCAATACCACTAAATACATCAAAAATTTATATAAATTTAATGAATAAAATTATGGATGATATAAACACAGGAAAACTAATAGGGGCTGTTGATATTGAAGAGAAAAACCTACCAGCAATTATAAAATATTAATATATATATATGGAAACAATAAAACCCTTTGCTATAGAAGATATACCAACATCGTCTATGAATTTATTTTTAGGTAAAAGAAGGTCAGGAAAAAGCGTACTATGTGAATATATGATAAAACAAATGATAGATGCTAACTTATTAGATATGGTTTTTTTATTTAGTCCTACAAACGCAGGGTTTAATATAATAAAGGATAAAGAATGTAGATTTGAAAATATTGAAAAATTACACGATTTACTTGAAAACTATAAAATGATTAATAATTATAATAAAATTGTCGGAAAAAGAGATAAAATTAAAATTAGAACTGCTATTATCATAGATGATATGGCGGTAGAGTTAAAATCAAAATCTATGAATATTTTAGAAGACCTAGCCGTGAGAGGTAGGCATTACAGCTATGATCCACTATCATTACATTTTTTTGTTTTATGTCAATCTCTAACAAAAGTACCAAGAGTAGTTAGATTAAATTGTGATATGATTTTTTTTAATGCAATTGCATCTATGAGAGAGTTAGAAATGATATTAGATGAGAATATGTATGTGGTTTCTACCAGTCGTGAAGGAAAGAGAGAAGGAAGAACACTATACGAGGATTTAGTAAAAGAAAAGGATTTCCAATTTATATGTATTTTAAACTACAAACAAAATGTTAAAACTTACGGTAATTATATTAGAACCTATACAGCAGATGTTAGTCAATTAAAAATTTGATTTAAAATGATTTTTAATTTAAATCATATTTTAAAATGATGAATGAACAGCAAATTGACAGAAAATATTTAATTGTAGTAGAAACTAATCCTGTTGAAAAAGAAAAACATTTTATATATAAATCTAAAATTACTGATGAAGAAATTATAATAGCACACCCTAGAATAAAACAAAAATTAGATGATTTAGATATTAATGTTAAATATAGAGATAATCATACAGTTGTAATTTATAGTTGGAAAGATTAA
>JAAHTH010001903.1_pt3 | contig 11565 bp, 14 predicted proteins | sample 6116091 | NCBI WGS metagenome assembly JAAHTH01 (sample SAMN13939990, study PRJNA603662) | sponge metagenome | isolation source: marine sponge | host: Mycale hentscheli | place: New Zealand | collected 2006
GCGCATAGAAAAAGCCATTAAACGTTTGTCTGACCAGCAAGGAAGGGTCATCGTCGGTTTCGAACCCGCACGTTTAATGGCTTAATGAGTCAATTGTAAGATTCTCATTTCCAATCGTCAAACTCGCGGTTGTAGTTTGCCGGTCGCCGGTCATTTGCAGCGAACTCTTGGATTCTCTCGTTCTCTTCCGCTATGGTCCCGGAACCCACTTTGAGCATATTATTGGCGTTAAATCGCTTCATCGGGCTAAAGGCGTTGAATTTCTTGGTGTCCTTCGCTGCCGTTTGTCGATCTCCCTGGGAACAATGGCAAGCAACCATAACTGGAAACCATGTTCCAATCGACGCTTCCTGATTGTTTTTTCGCGGGCTATATACTTCAATAACCCCTCGGTCGTGACATTCATTGCAAAGCCAGTCCTCCGGCGACTCTTCCCAGCCAGGCGTAATCAGATCCTTTAAAAAGCGATAATAAAACCCGCTATTCCTTATTCCTTTTCCATATTTGTGAATGACAACTGCGGTGCTTGCTTCCGAGTACCCGTGAACCTCCATCAGATCCCGAATGTCTTGATTCGTCAGCTTCTCTACCGCTTGATCAAGGCTACTTTGATCAACATCATGCGTTAATCTAGGCTGCTTTGACTCAATGACGGCTACCGTGTTGCTTTCTCGGCACGAAGTCCAACGCTCCCGAATTTGATGCACGGACGGCATTTTGTCGAGCTCCTGACGGCAGCGGTAAGCTGCCGCCTTAAATTGGTCATCCGTCCATTCCGAAAACGACTCCCAATAACATTCCAACATGACCGGGGAAAGCTCCGACCCCACGGCTACTGCAATTCTTCCCATTTCCTCTCTAAACACTTTGTGATCCATCGCTAATTCCCTTTCAATTCCTTATCTAACCAGAGCCACGCTTTCGCTGCCGTCGCTGGCACTACTCCATTACCTAGCATTCTAAGTCTGTCCACCCGATGGGAAGCCCCATTAGCTGTTCTACCCACCGGCAATTCAATTGTTCTCGGCTCTTCGGCTTCGTGCTGCCGCTGTCCGTATCCTGCTGGCCAAGCTCCGATAGCTCCGCAAGCTGTCTCGGCAACTGGTCGTTCCTCGCTTTGCCGTCGTTCCGATCCCTCGCTGTCTTCGTCACGGAGTCTTTCCAATCGCGCGCGTTCGGAGTCACCCAGTCCTTCAACTCGCCCCGCTTCGCTTTTGCCACTAAACTCTGCCCCGCCTGTCCCTTCGCATACTTTCCCGCCTGGGTCGCCTCGCCGACGCTTGGCGTTGGAAAATTCTTGGCTTGCGTACTGAGTCCATCCCCAGATTTCTTCGATAAGCCTTTTTTGTTGTGATTCCCCTTCGCAGTCGGAGTCGCCCACTCGCTCACAGCAACGTTTAGTTGTTTTCCGCCCTGAGAGTATTTCTTCTCTCGCTCGGTCTGGCAATCCTGCGTCACAGTCGGCCAAAGCTGGCTCGGCGGTGGCAGCGTCGCTTGCTCCCGTAGTGTCGGATGGCTGTTTCTCCCCGCTCGGCTTTTGTCCCGGTGACGCTTCAAGGCTTCCAGAGACCGTGTAGGGAGAGAATCCATGACGTTGGGTGTCAGCCATGATAAACACCCTTTTTCGTTGGTGAGGTGCGCCGACTTCAGCCGCGCTAAATATTCCCCACGTCGGGTCGTAACCTGCTGTTTCCAAGTCTCCGACGACTTGCTCGAGTCCTCGGTTGATATGTCCTTCGACGTTCTCGAACAGGCATCGAATAGGTTCAATTGCTTTGATATGGTCGAGCAAGTACGGCCAGAGGTGTCTGGGGTCTTTTTCGGCAAGTCCCCGACCGGCTTGGCTAAACGGTTGGCACGGATAGCCGCCAGTGACGAGATCAACGCATCCTCGAAACATTTCTGCTGGGAAGGATTTAAGATCCGTAAAAATAGGGGCTGGAGCCACTTTGCCCTCTTCAATCTTTTTAACCAGGCGGGCAATTGCGAAGGCTTCGATCTCCACATAAGCAAGGATTCTATGCGGTCTTCCAACCATTTCCAATCCAAGCTCGATACCTCCGTAGCCGGTGCAAAAACTGATGCAGGTCGGCAATTCTTGGGTACTATCCACATTGGGGTTCCTTTTCCTTTAATCGGTATTGAAATGTCCCGTCAATTCTCGCCCGTTCAACAGTCGCTCCGCCAAACTTTGCCTTTCTTAAATCTCGAATCCTGGCTGAAATGCTCGCCGTCGAATAACCCGTAATACTTTCCAGCAGTCGCAAGCTATACCATCGCCCGCTTTTCATAATTGAATGGATTACTTCAAGCTGGCTCCGCAACCGTTTTCCGTCTTTTGGCTTTTCAAAGGTTTCTCCGTCAAAATCGTCTCCAATCGGTAAGCTCATTTTTCTTTCCTTTCGCTTGGTTCCCAGTTTGTGGCTGCAATTGCCGTATTTTTAATTCTCGTTTGAGTAAATGTCTCATTTTCTGGTGCTTTAATTCGATTCCATTCAACCGGGTCGTCATCGTAAGCGCCATTAGACAGCCAAGTGTTAGGGTTTTGGACGAATCGCCCTTCGGCTACGACTCGACTGTCGGCGTAAAGCCGAGCCATATCAATAATCAGATGAACATCACATTCTAAAATCGCCCTATCAAACGCTTCTCTCGCTGCTTTTTTGTTTTGCTTTCTAGGATAGTAACCCCAGAATTGATCAAACCATTTCTGCTCCGCCTCTCTTTTCTCTTCTTCTCTTGTCTTGTCTACTCTTATCTCTTCTCTTCTAGAGACAATTTTTGTCTCTAGAGGCTTGTCTTGATTTGTCTGGATTTGTCCAGATTTGTCAGAAACCACCAACCAACCAATTTGAGTCAGTATTTCTAGGCTTTTCTCAAGGACGCTGGGTGCGACCCCGACGATTTGGCAAAGTTGCTGGTTAGAAAGAGGCTTTCCGTTAGATCGCCGGAGAACCCCGCGCCTCTCCATCGGTTGAGAGGCTGAATACTGGACTAGCATCATAAACACCGCGTAAGCTACGAGGCCGGATTCGCCCATTGCTACCAGGGCCAGTCGGCCACTGCTGTTGAGCTCGACGGGTACGCAGTGCCAGTCCATTGCTTTTTTTGGTCGTCTGTTGACTGTGGGACATTCAAACAGTTCCCATTTCGCAATTGAAATCATTTGCAACTCCAAAAAAAAAGCGACCCGGCATCCATGCCAAGCCACTCCGACCGCTTGAAAGGATTAAAAAGCGATCTGGTTAAATATAAACTAAAATGGGATGTCATTCATAGGCTTCCCAGACGACTTTGGGGGGTCAAACGCATGTTGGCCACCCGAGGCATCAACTGGGTGACTTCCCGTTGTAACGCTCGTCGGAGCTTGGCTGTGCTGTCCGCCTTTCGGCTTGTCGGCCTCTAGCTTCAAGTTAACGTAAACGTTTTCGTTTGAGATCCTTGCACCGCTTTTTAACTCAATAAACGCTATGTCGTCTTCGAGTTTTCCGGAAAACCAGTCTCCCTGATCCCAAAAAGCTGCAATATTAACGTAGTTTTGGCTCGTTTTGCTCTTTGCAAAAATTCTTGCCGAAGGTTTTTTTCCTGCCATTTGTCTTCTTTCTAAAAATTAGGCCATTGGTCGCGGGAAGCATAGTTCCCAAAAAATTGAATCATACGCTCTCGGCTCTCGTGGCCAAGATCCTCAAACCTCATTCCTTTTTTGCTAATAACCCACTGTTCAAATTCGTATAGATTTACGAACGCATACTTTCCCGCCTCAAAGCAAGCAGTCTTGCTGATCGGCGATTGTAAAAGGTGAGGTATCAGCGGGGCCGCTTGCTGTCCCACTTGCTGTTCCACTTGTTCCAGTGGAACCACACTGGAACGATAGTTGGTTTTATCCATGTTTTTAAAGGGTTTTTGCTGTTCCACTTCTGTTCCATGCGGAGCGCACAATTCACCGTAAAAAATTGAAGACCCAAGGCCAAACATAGCCATACATTTCACGAAGCATCGCATTTTGTTGTCGCCGATGCACCGCGCGTCGGGGTGTGGTTTGGCACTGTTGCGAAACCCAGTCATCACCGGCAAAAACATTTCGCGTTGTGCGTCACCAATTTTTATGGTGCAACTAACGGTCATAGTCCCATCAGGTTCAACCACCGGCTCCCCGTACTTATAAATAGCTTGGGGGTAATGATCCATCAAAATTGACCAAGCCCGCATCCACTGGAGATACATGCAGTCGTTTTTGGTTTGGACAACATCAGACACGTCAACAGCCTTTAACGTTTTCCAGATGCTTTCATAGGTCGGAAGGGTGTTATTAGGCATTTCCTCGTGCCTCCGGTGACATAAGGTTGTTTTTCACCATCGCCTCTGAAAACTTATAGACCACCCCAGTTCCAATCTTTTTACAAAGGATTGGGTACTTCTTTGCTTTTGGGTTAATTCCGCACACTGCATACATGTCGTGTGTACTTGGGTGAATCATCACTTCGTGAAGATCGTCCTTTTTAAGTCCGTAAAGCTCCGCGTACTTCTTAAAGTTGACTTCCATCTTTGAAACAATACGCCCCTCAGCGTCCGGCGATGTTACCTCCAGCTTGATGTTCATAATATGCCCATCAATTGTTGCGTTTCCAAGAACAATCTTTTCGTCGCCTGGGAACCCGTTAAGGTAATCCTGAATCTTGTCGTGAAGTTCTCTTGCTTTTGCACGTTCCATTTCTCGTCCTTTCAATTGGGGGTAATAACTTTGATAGATACGTTGTAAATACTTGCGTGTTCGCTGTCAATGCACGCACGCAACTATTTTCAAGAAAAAATATTTTTGGTAGACTGGCCTTGCTTTTACGCTACGCTTGCGTGTACGCTTCCTCTCAAGGATAATTTAATGCCAATCACTTCTGTTTCCGTTGCTCTCCAAAAAATCGCTCGCCGGAGCGATAAGAGTTTGTACGCGATTGCCCAGGAATCTGGGTTGAGCCAGTCTACCGTTACTCGGTGGTACAACGGGGAAACGAATATTTCATTGGAGACGGCTGAGTTAATCGCCGATGTTTTAAATATTGATTTAATTCTTTTGGAAAGGAAACCAAAACATGCTAGTTCTCGCTCGAGGTCAAAAAGACAGAAACAATAAAATTTTCATTGGAGACAACATTGTCTTAAAAGTGTTGGAAATTAAAGGCAATACGGTAAGATTAGGGTTGGAAGCACCAAACGAAATTAGGGTCTACCGTGGCGAGATAGCCCAAAGCACGGAGAAAGACGATGTTAGATGACGACCTTGAAGATTTCCGAGAAATTAGCGTAGATTTAAGGGAGGCTTTATGGCGAGATCCGTTTTGCCGCAAAAAATTTAGCCTGCTTTTCTTGGTTGATATGCTTCTTTGTGGGAGAACAACGGAAGAGGCAATTGGGCATGGCTATGATGTCATAGACGGAGTTAATTTCGGAGATAATTTTTTTGTATTTGACAACGACTATGAAGAGTTCCGGGATTTTTTAAAAACGGCAATTAAACACTACGAGCCTGAATGGGCGTTTAGAAGCTATGATGAAGACGACCTTCTTGATTCCTAAGAGGTTTGGATGAGTTACCCGATTTACACAATCAAAATTGATTTGCCGCTAACCAATGGTAACACTGGTCGCGGTAATCAATGGTACAGCACCGCAAAAGACCGAAAGAAATTTGAGGCTCTGCTTCGAGAAATTCCTCTGGAAACCCTAGAAGACCTGCCGTTTGAGTTTCCGGTTGGCTTGCGGATAACTCGCGTTCTGGGACAAAGACAGCGACTATGGGACGCTGATTCAATCGGTAGAGGTAATTCAAAGGAGCTTGTCGATGCAATTGTGGCGGTTGGCTTTCTGCATGACGATAGCCCTCAATACGTCCCGGAGGTTTCTTTTCGGCAGATAGCGCAAACGCCAAGACCTAAATTTCCTTTTATTGTTGTGGAGTTTTTTAAATATGCCGACCACGATTAACCCAATTGAATTTGCTTACCAATGGAACGAAGGCGGAACTTTTCTTGCTCTTTGTGCGTTCTTTGACCGAAGCCCAGCAAGTTGCCTTGCATATGCTGGTACGTGCCGTCATAAGGGTTTTGAGTTGCGAGATCGCGAGGAAGAAACGACGGGGGATCGTAATCAGGTTTACCTTCCTTCCCAGGAGCAGATCAGAATTGAATGCTTAAAAATCCAACAAAAACGCGGGATGACACCTCGCAGTTTGTCTCACTCTGAACCTAACCATTATGACGGCAAAATTTCAAAGCATTTTCCAAAACGCGAAATAGAAAAACGAGTTAGCATCACTCGGATTTTGAAGGAGGCACATTCCGACGAGGCTTGATTACGAATACTTTGGGTGAATACATCGAGTAATTCCGCAACCTTTGTACTCTTTGGTTCCCTCGTAAATTCTGCCGCACTTGCAACGGTGTAGGCTTACCTGAGCATCTACTGGAGCAGGCTTTTGAGCGCCTGCTTGCTGCATTTTTAAATCGCTGGTTTGCCAAAAAACGTTGCAACGTTTGCAGGCTGTCTCCGGTTGCCCGCTCATATACGGTTCAATGCTTACTAGCCCATCCACGTAACTACACGGGTATATCGGCACGTCTTTCCGGTGACGCATTGAGCAGAGCTTGTTTGATCGCCATTCGGTGGCTTGCCCTCTCGCGTTCACTGGACAAGGAAACTTTTTGTCTAAGTCTACCGCTATTTGCAAGTCCGGCACAGATATGAATCCCGACAATAACTAAACAAATTGGAAAGAGAACAACCGCTGCCGTTAAAACCAATACTTGTTTCATTACGGCCCCCCTGGATCGCCACCACCGCCACCACCGCCACCACCTGGGTCTGGGGGTGGGTCACCGCCACAAGTTGGGTCAATATCAAGGCAATCTGCCGTTCCGCAACTGTCACACGAACTGTCCGGTGCTTTGCGTATCCAAAACGGTATGTTGCAGGAAAATGGATTTGTGGACGAAGTTGGCTGAGTAGTCACAGTTCCGTAAACCTTTTCGGTTTCGTCGCACAACATCTCCACCGTGGCCGTACCGCTGATTAAAATTGTCCCGGTAATAACTTCGTCATTTTCGGGGAACTCTCCGCCAGGCGTAATTGTGCAAAGTCGCTCCGCCGTTACCCGATATAAATCTGGCTGGCTTGCCGATGTTGAAGCATCACATTCAAAAGTAACCCTCCAGACTGCATACTCAAACTCGCAAAGAAACTCGGTCGGAATAGTACACTCTGGAGGAAGGATGCCTGCGTCGTCAAAATAAAGAAAACATGGGTCGGTACATTTTTTGTATACCACGAAACTCCCGTTTAACGTTTGCGTTTTTACTAGGTGTGTTGTGACGTTTCCTATATGAACCTGAAGACAGCAAGTGCAATGTACGCACTCATCCGGATCTGGCGGTGTGTAAGTACACTCTGGGTCGTAAACGTCACACTCGGTCGGCAGTATGCCTGACCCGCATGTTTCGGGGCAATCAACAACTTCGATTGTAATTGGGTTTACGCACTCAAATTGAACGTTTTCTTCGTTGTATTGAACACAAGTCCACGGCGCGGAAACGCTTGACTCATTGCACAGCATTTGAATTTCGCGGCAGCAAGGGTTAGTTTCGGCATCCCAAAGGTCTCCCGTTGGGGGTTCAGTCATGGCTGGCTGGCTGTCGCTACAATACCGGCTCGCACAAACTTTCCAAGTGTCCGGAGTTGTGTCGTCAGAACCTTCTAGGCAATACAATTCAATGTGCCAGTAAGCAATCTTACCTTCTGGGCAAGCGAAATCTTCGTTAGCGTTTAAGTTGATGTTGTCGCAAAATTCCGCGTCAGTCATGTATAAATGACACGGTTCATCACAATTTCGGTATTCCGTCCAGCCGCCCTGATTTATTGTTGTTCGCTTCCACACCTGCGGTTCGTAATACCCAAAGCCGAAACGAACGCAACAATCGCAATGCTCGCACGGTTCTGGCGGTTCAGCGTCGCAACAATCAATTTTGCAAGCCACTCGTTTGTCGTAAAACCAGGCTCCCTGAGTTACGCTGGGACACCAACCGTCAAAATAGTATTCATTCTGTCTTTTGTATTGATGTAGCTCGCCAGGGGCGGTTGTTCCGGTAGTCGTAACGCACCGTATATCTGTCTCGTACCACACAATCGTATCGGGCGGACACGGTGGCTCTTCCTCTTCGTCCCCTCCGCAACATCCCTTACCAAGACTTACAATATCGTATTCGGTCTGATTGTCTGGCGATTGAATACAATAGCCCATCCAACCTGCTTCAACCTCTTTGTATAACTTTGCAAGCCCCGCTTTGTCGTTTAAAACAACCGTTTCGTCCGGAGAGCATCCGCACTCCATGAGTTGCCCTTGAATTTGCGAACATCCCTCAAGCTCACCTAAAGTCTTAAATTTAATTAGTCGGTCGTTTGTTTTTTGCCGCTTTGTGTCAGGCCGAGTTGGTGCGTCAATGTCCACGACCGTGAAAATCTCATTGTCCTTTATTTGCCAATGGACTGCTGCAACCTCACTTCCTGGCTTAACTTCCTCCGGGCCAATAAACTCGACCGCATCGCGATTTGCCAAACGATAGCTGTAATTTTGCCAAACCTCTGTAAGCAAATCAATTTCGTTTTGCAACGCTTCGCCTACGCCGTTGCAGTCGGCAAGACACGTCGCCCAGGCGTTTTCGCTTTTTTCGCCGGTTGGGTCGTTTGATCCAGAGGGCTTTCCGTTTACAAAATCATAGTTTACCCGAGCAGAGTCAAACCCGTCTGCCGCGTCTGTGTCTGTTGGGTCGTAAACTCGGTGATACAAGCCATTTTGAACTAAATCTTCCACTTCTGGCTGCGATCCAATCATTTCAGCAAACCGCAACGTAGCATCAAAAGGGTCGTAGAGCAGCATATGCCCCGTTCTAGATGCGATGTCTTGTAACGCATCTAAAGTGCGCCATCCTTCGTATTTAAGATTACAAGGCTGGCCAGGCGGCATGTTAATAAACCATATACCGGCTGTGTATTCAAACCCAAGGTCTTCTTGCAAATCATACAAAACATCCGACCAAGTGCGCGAGGTTTCGGAGCCAACGTTCCACGTTCTGTTTGTTTGGCGATGCCGCAGATAATAGCGAGCGTCAGCCACTGTGACTAAATAGCTTGGCGCAGTGCTGCGGAATACTTGCTGGCTTGTGACCGTGTAGTAGCCGCGCAACTTTATCCCGTAAAATTTGTTTTTTATCGTCGATTCCATGTCGATATCGAACGACGATTGCTCAGGAAAATACGTTTGGTAATCGCGGCAGTCAATGCAGAATTGCCCAAAACTTGCTTCCGGGCCATCTCGCAAGAGCAATTGATTTGCTGTCTCGTACCAATCCGGAATTTGCTGTAATTGCTGAACGGACTGGTCAACATTAACAACCCGAGATTGATTCACTAATAATTTGATCTGGCTCACGTTACGAGATTGCCCCCTCGCTGCCCAAACCCTGGGTAGCTTGCAAATGGTATTTTCTGGTATTTCCACTCCGGTATTTCTGGCGGAGCGCCAGTTTTAAGCCACTCTTGAGCTTCCTTTACACCTTTACGCGCTGCCGATTTAATCGTGAGCAAATTTGTACCGCAACGGCAGTTAAACCCCCAGGGCGGGGTAAACGAATTCCAAAACGGATCATCTCGGCGATAAACTCCCGTCCCGTTTAGACCGAGTTTGCCTAACGCCAAATGCTCTGGACGAACTCTTCCGTCAGTGATCGGCAAATATTCTTGATAAGGAAAAACTTGCGAGATAACGGGATCTTGTGCCAGTGACTCTCGCCCATCTCGGTAGGCTGCTTGCAGGTTTGTCCGGTAAACCGTTTCAACGTGCGCTGGCCCGAGCAGGCTTGTTCTTAGCTTTGTTTCTAATATCTTGCGAAATGCAGGCAAACTCGGCCCCTCAATCGTCGCCTGGGCAAGTACGTCTCGAACTCGAGCAATTGTGCCGTCAGTAATTTCACCTGCGACCGTAAACGCTTTAGCTTTTGCTTTGTCGTTTAATTGATCAAACACCGACCGTTGCATTACTCCGCGTTGTAATAAAGAGGTTGCCGCTTTTTCCAGTTTCGGAAAAATTATCGGTGGCGGCATGTCACCGTTGATTGGTTGGTCAAAAATAGCCCCCTGACCAAACCCGATCTCTTTTAAATACGTCACCGCTGCCTTGGGTAGTTTGTTAGCACTGTACCGATACGCTGCCAACCACGCTGCTACGTCGCTTTCCCAAAACGTGGTAGCCAAATTTGGCATGACCTTTTGAGCGATTTCACGCAATTTGTCTACGGTCTCGTACAATGGCCGTTGAATGTCGATACTTTCCATCACGGCGCGCAAAAACGCTTCCCTCACTTCCGTGGCGAGCGTTTCCCCGACAATCAGCGAAGCGCCAAGCTGTCTAATCTGCTGCTGGTTTTGGCTGATCTTTTTCTTCATTGTTATGTAGCTTGCTGAAAATTTTGTTTTTCATTTCAGCTTCTTTTGCTGCCTCTTTGAGAAAACGGTCTTCGTCCATTGTGTGCCGTGGAACTTGCTGATCTTCCATTAGTCTCTCCAGATTTTCTGACCCTGTAACGCTCCCTCTCGGATTCGAGCGGGCAGATCGTTTTGATCTTGTATTGTTTTGACGGCGAAATCTTCCAATGCCTTACGGTCTAAATTAAGCGATTCCTTTGGAATCCCTGGGATCTCGTAAATATCTTTGCCTGTTTGCACAAACATAAATTTTGCATTGGGATTTGTTTTGTTTCGCTCATAAAATTTCTGATGATTCTTTGCCCCAATTGCGTAAGAATCGGCAAATACCTTGGCTCCGACCATGCGACCGTCTTTTGTGTCTTTCGCTCGAGCCACGACCCCAAGTTTCGGGTTCGCCCACTGGTTTTCAGCATCGGCATTTACGAAAAAATATGTCACGTTTAGGCCGCGTTTTTCCGCTTCTTTCTGAATCCAAACGTTCTCGGTTGCATTTTGATCACCGGCAGAATCCCACACCACTGAGGACTGCTGCTTTAGCTTAACCGCCTCCGGTACGTTTTTAAGAGCATAACCTTTGCCTGCGCCACAACCGCCAACCGTAACCAGGATATTGCTACCTTCCGGCAAAGTGTCTAATTCATCAATGAAACCTCGCTTGGTAATTGCGTTTGCGGCCTGATGTAACGCAATATTCAACGTGCTGCGATTTTCTGCCCGCTTTTCCGGGTCCTTATCGAGCTCGCCCCCTGCCCAATATTTTGATAACGATTTTGCGTCGTCCGTTCCAAATTCCGGAATAATTTTGCCGAGAGGCACTGGTCGCCCAAGCTCTTTCTCTGCTTCGGCCTGTTTTTCTTTGGCCTTTCCTAACGCAATGTCGTAAAACAGTTTTCTAACCTGTTGTGACATCTGCCGAGGGTCTTTTTCAAATTTGGTGCTTAGTTCCTCTTCCGCTGCTTTTGACTTGCCCTTAAGACCGCTAATTCTCGGCAATCGCTTTGGTGGCGGTGGAGTTTGCTTTGCAGGCACTCCGAC
>JAAHTH010002812.1_pt1 | contig 11564 bp, 14 predicted proteins | sample 6116091 | NCBI WGS metagenome assembly JAAHTH01 (sample SAMN13939990, study PRJNA603662) | sponge metagenome | isolation source: marine sponge | host: Mycale hentscheli | place: New Zealand | collected 2006
ACAGACATCATACCAGAATCACTATGTCCGAGCATTAACGGGTGGCGCTATAGAATGCAGTCTCCAGCGCGAAATAAATCGGCATGAGGTGTTTTGTTTAGATTGGCAGGCATCGATTTAAAAATATATAAATTAGGCATGTTATTTCCTTTGTTTTTCTAAACGATACTTTGAGTATAGAACAGTTTTGTTCTTTCAGAAAAACAGTGCCTAAAGATAACGGAGCAGATATGTTTAGGCGTCTATCCGTGTGACGCGATTGTTTTTAAAGTAAATATTTACATGACGAACGGTGTCTGAAGCACTGCCTTTTCGCCAAGTGTAGACATAATCCCAGCGGTTGTTATTAAAGGTTGGGCTTAGTAAACTCGTGCCCATTAAAACAGCGACAGCTTCTTTGGTCATGCCGATTTTTAATTGCTTTATTTTTTTTTCAGGTAATAAATTGCCTTGTTGTACGATTCGCTTAGAATAATCATATGAGGCACAGTGCGTGAGTGAGAGCATTAAAAAAAGAACAATAAAAAGATTTAAAAAAATTCGCATGCGTTTATTCTACCCTGAAAAATTAACCATATTATATGCGGTTGCAGTATAACGAGCAAAACGTGGCTTGTCGAACACGTTCTACATGAGGAGAAAGGCAATGGGAGACAGTCAACAGTTAAAAAATGTAGGTTTAAAAATTACTTTGCCTCGTTTAAAAGTATTGCAAATTTTAGAGCAATCCCAAACACGGCACCTAAGCGCAGAAGATATTTATCGAGCATTGGCAGACATGGGAGAAGAAGTCAGCCTTGCGACGGTTTATCGGGTGCTCACACAGTTTGAAGCGGCAGGTTTAGTCTATCGGCATCATTTTGAAGGTGGGCATTCGGTGTTTGAGCTCAGCGAAGGTGATCATCATGATCATCTCATTTGTGTGAAGTGTAGAAAAGTACTTGAGTTCGTAGATGAAGAAATTGAAGCACGCCAAGTCATGATTGCAAAGCGCGCTAAATTTAAAATGACCAGCCATGCGCTGATTATTTATGGATGGTGTGATGCCTGTCAGGCTGAGTGAGTGTTTTTCTCTTCCTGGACAAAAGCAAGTAATCCAATTGAAATCAGCATCATTAAAGGCAGTAGTGAGAGGGAATAAATATAATTTGAGGTGGTATAATGCTTAACACCCTCTAGCATATTGCCATCCCATAAGTGATTTAATAAAAAGCCCACCAAAGGCAACCCAAGCATGCCACCTATCATATTGGCCGTGTTCATAAATCCAAGTGCAGCGCCTGAATATGCTTCATCATGAATTTCTTTCATGATAGAGAACGAAGGCAGAAAACAACTCGAAAAAAGGCCAAAAAGAAAAATAGCCGTAGACAGCAAAAAGATAGGCATATGTGAAACATATAAAATGCTGCTCATGCAGGTTAGTGCACCGAGAGAGCCAATGAGTAATGTCGGCCGTTTGCTTTTAAAGTTGCCAGCAATCAGTCCAGTTAAAGGCCCACCAATGACCCAGCCTAAAAATAAGAGTGAGACAAGGCTTGCTGCTGCAGGTTTATCTAGGGCATAAGCTTGCATGAGAAAAGGTACACCCCACAAACCACCAAAAATAGAGGTCGGTGCAAACATGAGGCCACCATAGCCTGCAATTGCCCAGCTATGCTTGCTGGAGATAACTTGCATTAAACCATGAAGGACATGATGATTTTTGTGTGGGCGTTTTATGTCGGCGGAAACATGTTTCTTTTCTTGGACAAGCCATACGACAAGAATACCCAAAATAATACCGAGCGCAATGAGGCCATACAGTGCATTACGCCAACCGACAGATTCGACCACAACGGCAAGTGGCCCGCCTCCCATGATACTACCCGTCATGCCTAGCGTGACCATGAGGCCTAGCAAGAAAGGAAATTTTTTGGCTGGGAACAAAAGAGTGGCCAGTTTCATGGAGCAAATAGCAGCAAAGCCTGAGCCAACCCCAATAAAGAGACGTCCAAGGGCTGCTTGATAAAAACCATGGCTTGATACAAAAAGCATACATCCGACCACGCAAAAAGCGATGGCGGTTCCAAGTAATAGACGAACATTATAGTGATCAGCTAAAACACCCGCTGGAATTTGAATGGGCGCGTAGCTGCAAAAAAAAGCACCGGCTAAAAGACCAACACCACCAGCATCAATACTTAATGCGCGCATGAGGTCATGGACCATGACACCTTGGGAGACTTGTAATAAATTTTCATAAAAGTAAAAAAAGGCACCTAAAAACCAAATCAGCCAAGGTAGATAGCGTGATTTATTAGATTGAGAGGTGTTTGTTTTTGTATCAGACATATAATCTCATCCGTGCTTCGAGGTTAAATTTAAATAAGCCCTCGATTCTACCTGAGCATAAATATTTGATCCAGGTTTTTTTATTTGACCTAAATTAAGCCTTACGTTTGGCGACATGTAAATGTGAAACGACTTGTGTCACGCCTTTGACTGCGACAATGCGTTTAAGCAGCGGCGCAATGGAATGGCTGTTTTTCACTTCACCGGATAATGTGACAACACCGTTGTTTGTGCTGGCTTTTATTCCAACCAATGGAATGGATTCGTCATCTAAAATTTTAGCTTTTAAAATAGCCCCTTCGACTTTCGTGGTGATATAGGCGTCGGCAATCGAAGTATTGATGCGCTTGATATGTAAATCTTTTGCATGAACGGCTTGTACGCCTTGGGTTGTTTTTGCGAGATGAAGTGCTTCACGCATGGCGGCTCTATTTTTAACATGACCACTTAAAGTCACGATGTGATGATCGGTTGATACGGTGATTTTAAGGGGGTTTAAATTTTTGCTTTCAGTCAATTTTGAAGTGATTTTAGTGGTGATCATGGAATCACTGAGTTCGTTTTCGAGATGTTTGATATGGGTGGCATGTGGTGCGCCTACAATGAACACACAAGCAAGACCCAAAATAAAGTTAAGCGCTCCACGCATGACTCTCTCCCTCTAGTTTTTAAAATTTATGTTTTATGTGCTTTATTTAGCGTTATTTTAGCATAACTTGAGTTTTTTTTAAATTAAATGCAGAAAAAAAGCTTGGTTTTTGTCTCGTATTACGTTAGACTACTTGGCTAAAAAGTATTTTAAATTAATAGCTTAAAGCAAAAAAATATGCCTAAAAATAAAGAAGTAAAAATAGATGTATGGATTGAACGTTTTAGTCAAAATTTAGAAGCAGGCGTTTATCAAGCCAATACAGACATCGATGAGATTAAAAATGAGCCGCTGACACAGAGGCAATTGGTTCGTCTCAGTGACTTATTTAAATTGCCGAGTACGCCTCAAAATTTAACCGTTGCCTATCAGATGTTGAATGGGGAGCCTGGCCGTTTAAATTATACTTTTTTTGATGAGCAGGGTTTTTATCAAGGCCTTGCAGCAGAGGATTTAGCGTCTGTTGAGCCCCCATCACCTGAACCTTCGGGTCCTCCCCCTGAGATATATACTGTATCTGAATCTGAAGGACATACATTTTTTTCAAAGCCTGTGACGTTGCCTCCTATAAGGCTCGACAATAGCGCTGCAGCTGAAGCCGAATCAAGTGACACAAAAACATGCCCAAAAATAAAGACCTGAAAATAGATGTATGGATTGAGCGTTTAAGAGCAGATATAGAAGCAGGCGTTTATGAAGCCCATACAGAAATAGATGAAATACAAGATGAACCGCTGACACAGGGACAATTGCTTCGTCTTAGTGATCTATTTAAGTGCCCCAAAATGCCAAAGCATCTAGCGATTAAATATCAAATGCTGAGTGGCGACACAGGTCTTTTAACGAAAACATGGCGCTTAAATCCTGTGTTTCACCAACATCTTGGTTATGATCCTTTTGAACCGAAAAATGAGCCGCCCGCTGCTTGCTTTAAAGGTGTAGTGATTGAACCTTTAAAGCAGGATGAGCCACCCGCGCTATCTTCTCGGGTGTTCACGGATAGAGTATTGACTGAAGATTTGATGCCTCCTCTTCCGCCATTGACGCGGTCGCTTTTATTTTATAGCCCGGACAAACAAAAAAAATACTTTGAGGGGGCGCTTTTGGACGCTGTGATACAAGAAGATGAGGCCGAGTATCGTTTATCGAGCTGACTGTTTATTTTATAAAAAAAACGTTACTATCTTATTCTGGGCCTATATTAATAGGTCATATCGTAGCTGATATCAAAAGGATGAGATGAATGGATAATCGAAGAAAGGCTTTTTTTGAAAAAAAAGATGCATTGCCGCCACTACATGTTGTCTGTGATCACACTTTATTTCGGATTAAAACGTATCCTGCAATGATGGAGGCATTAGCGAAAAATATCGTGATTCAAGGCGAGCATTTTGAAATAAAAGAAAAAATTTCAATCGCGCAATATATTGCTTTAGAAAAAGCACTGAGTAAAAAAGCCATATTAGATAATATAAAAGTCAAAGTGAAGCTCACAGATGGTAGTATGAAAACATTTAATACCAGTGAGTTAAAGTTACACCCACCAAGAGACACAAGCAATGTAATGCACTTTTTTAATATGATTGTAGCAGCACCGGTTCTAAGTGGTATGCAGTCCATGCAATCAAGAACAACAAGACCTGAGGGCGTGCTTCGATTGAGGCGTGAAAGCTCAGAAGTAAGAGAGCTTAATCCTATTAACTCGCGTTTAAACGCAATTACTGAAAATGCTGCGGCTGAAGAGAGTGATGACAGTGAAGAATTTAACCATTCAAATTCGTGGGGCAAAGACGCATAATTTAAAAAATATTAATGTGAGTTTGCCGCGTAATCAACTGAGTGTGATTACAGGACTGTCGGGTTCGGGTAAGTCATCTTTAGCGTTTGATACTTTATATGCAGAAGGGCAGCGGCGTTATGTTGAGTCGTTGTCATCGTATGCTCGGCAATTTTTATCGATGATGGATAAGCCTGATGTTGAGTCGATAGAAGGCCTTTCGCCAGCGATAGCGATTGAGCAAAAAGTGACATCGCATAACCCACGCTCAACCGTTGGGACAACGACAGAAATATATGATTACTTAAGGCTTTTGTATGCGCGTGTGGGTGAGCCTTACTGCCCAAAACATCAACTTAAATTACATGCACAAACCGTTAGTCAAATGGTTGATCATGTTTTAAATTTACCTGAAGACAGTAAAATTATGCTCTTAGGTCCTGTGATTCGGGGCAAAAAAGGTGAGCATGAGCAAGTATTTAAACGACTGCAAGTGCTTGGCTATGTGCGGGTGCGTGTGAACGGAGAATTGTATGATTTAGATACACCACCTGAACTAGAGCGCTATAAAAAGCATACGATAGAAGTGGTGGTGGACAGACTGAAGGTGCGTGATGATGCAAGAGTTCGGTTGAGTGAATCATTTGAGAATGCACTACATGTTGGTGAAGGCATTGCTGTGATTGCATCGATGGATGCGGCACACAAAGACATTGTATTTTCATCCAAATTTGCGTGCTCTGAATGTGGTTATAGTCTTGAAGAATTAGAGCCAAGGTTATTTTCATTTAATAGTCCAGCCGGTGCTTGTACTGCATGTGATGGGCTTGGCATTGAAAAGAAAGTGCTGAAAGTAGGCCCAGAAGATAATGCAGAGCTCATGTTTCGACCGTGCATGCGTTGTGAAGGGACGCGGCTAAGACCTGCTGCCCGGAATGTACTGGTTGATGGCCGACGTTTAACGGATGTTGTCGCGTATCCGATTGATGAAGCGTATCAATTTTTTAAAGGATTGGTGCTGCCTGGTGCAAAAGGCGAAATTGCGAAAAAAATTAATCAAGAAATTACAGCAAGACTGGGCTTCTTGGTGGAAGTTGGACTGGATTATTTATCACTGAATAGGCGATCGGAAACACTGTCAGGCGGTGAAGCACAGCGTATACGATTGGCCAGTCAAATTGGCTCGGGTTTGGTGGGCGTCATGTATGTGTTAGATGAGCCATCCATTGGTTTACATCAGCGTGATAATGCAAGATTATTAAAAACTTTGCATAAGCTTCGCGACTTAGGCAATTCAATTATTATGGTTGAGCATGATGAGGATGCGATTCGAACAGCAGATCATGTGTTGGATATGGGGCCTGGGGCGGGTATCCATGGTGGTGCAGTTGTTGCTGCCGGGACGCCAGAAGATATCATGCAGTGTAAAGCGTCTTTAACGGGGCGTTATTTATTAGGCACGGAAAAAATAGAGGTCCCATCTGTACGGACACCTTATGATGAAGCGCGTTTAATCAAGCTTGAAGGTATTACGTGTCATAATCTAGAAGATGTGTCTGTGAATATTCCTGTGGGGCTCATGACTTGTATTACAGGCGTATCAGGCTCGGGCAAGTCAAGTTTAATCAATGATACGCTGTATCCTTTAGCGCGAGCAAAATTTTATCGTAGCCAAGTCCCGATGGTGGGGGATGTCCGCCATGTTGAAGGACTGGATTGGTGTGACAAAATAATTGATATTGATCAAAGCCCTATAGGGCGTACACCACGTTCTAATCCTGCAACGTATACAGGACTTTTCACACCCATCCGTGAACTGTTTTCAAATACACCCGAGTCACGGGCGAGGGGCTATAAACCAGGACGCTTTAGTTTTAATGTGCGGGGTGGGCGTTGTGAGGCGTGTCAGGGCGATGGCCTGATCAAGGTTGAAATGCATTTTTTACCGGATACATATGTGATTTGTGATGTTTGTCGAGGTAAGCGATATAATCGAGAAACCTTGGATGTGCACTATAAAGGCAAAAATATTCACGAAGTATTGAACATGACGATAGAAGAGGCCTGCGACTTTTTTGATGCGGTGCCTGTTTTAGCGAGAAAATGTCAAACTTTGATGGATGTTGGGTTATCTTATGTGCACCTTGGACAAAGTGCGACGACACTTTCCGGCGGGGAGGCACAGCGCATGAAGCTTGCACGTGAGCTTTCAAAACGTGGTACAGGTGAAACACTGTATATTTTAGATGAGCCGACAACCGGGTTGCATTTTCATGATGTGAAGCAATTGCTGCACGTGTTATTTAGGTTGCGCGATCAGGGCAATACAATTATCGTGATTGAGCATAATTTAGATGTGATTAAAACAGCTGATTGGGTGATTGATTTAGGTCCCGAGGGCGGAAACCGCGGGGGTGAAGTCTTGGCGACAGGGACACCGGAACAAGTGGCGAAAAACAAGCGTTCTTATACGGGGCAGTTTTTAGCGCCTTTAATTTAATTAAATTAAATAACATCAAACAAAATTAAATTTAAGATGATTAGGAAAGAGTTATTATGCGGTTGGATTTAGGATTTTCGGATTTAGGCGTCGTGCTTGAGGAGGATGGTGATGACTCACTGTTTAAGCATCAAGCAGAGCTGATGGAATGTTACAATGATGAACTGCATTATTATGGGCCTTTCCCGCCGGGTGCTATTCATTATTTAACAGCGCTTTTAGAGGGGTATTCCAAAGCGTCTGATACCATACAGCCTCGAGCAGCTTTGTTGATCCGCCGTGCGCATTTACATGTTGGTTTGCTTAAGTTCTCACTGGCAGAGCAAGACTTAAGTCTTATTTTGTTAAATACGCCCCTGCATGTGGGGGCGCTTGATTTGCGTAGCATCGTCTTGTGTGAGCTTGGCCAATATACAGAGGCTTTGGTTGATTTAAAGGTTTATTTGTCCATATGTGATGATAGCTTTCGGATAAAACGAGCTTATTATAATGCCTTAATTTATTTTAAAAATGATTTATTGGATAATGCGCTGGTTTATATTGAACAATTGTTAGAAAATACGCCTGCTTTGTTGAATACAGGTGAGTGCGATATTGATATCACCGATGTACTCAATTTACGGTATCAAATTTATGCTAAGCAAGAAAAGTGGCCTGAAGCGTTGATCGATTTAACCACTTTGCTTGAAAAAAAACCTGATTCGAACCCTAAATATTATGACTTTTTATGGGCTCGCGCCGAGTTGTACCTCAAACAAAACAATGTAGATGCCGCACGGCAAGATTTAGATGAGTATTTAAATCAATTTCCATCGCATGTTCAAGGATTAACTTATCGATATGATTTATGTCGAACGGTACGGACGCGAAACGAAATTATTGAGCAGGGCAGCGAGGATTATCGGACGTATCAGCAAGCTTTGTTAGAGGCGGATCATCATGCTCGTCAAATGGTATTAGATGAATACGCACTCTCAGGAGTGAGCATGCCTTCTTTAGTGACCCTCTGTAAAATGACGTTTTTTAAACGTGAGCCTGATTTATATAGTACAGGTGCTGTTTTAAAAGCAGTAGACAAAGCACCTAAACTGCGAAAGGTGTTGCATGAGACAGGGATTAATCCCCTGACGCTTTCAGCAATGCATGAGAGGCTTCGCCCACATCAAGTGTGTGTTGATACTGTGTTTGATCAACTATCACGTCAAGAAGAGAGCGACGCTTATCAAAATAAGCGTCAGAAATATTGACGCATTTCAAGTTGTTTAAAAGTGGTGTATACTGCGCTGCCTCTTGTTTATTTAAATTATTTTAAACAAAGAGGTGCTTTGTTTGGTCGCAAAATAAAGCATTTAATTTTTTTGGAGATGATACAATGTCAGAGATTATGTTAGAAGCAGAAACAAGAGCGCTGATTGGGAAGGGTGCGAGCCGCCGCCTGCGCCGTCTTGATGAGAAAGTACCGGCTGTTATCTATGGTGGAGATAAACCATCACAAGCCATTCAGTTTTTACAAAAGCATGTACAAAAAACCTTGGAATCTGAGCGTGTTTACTCAAGCGTCTTTGAAATTTCAGTTGAAGGTAAAAAAGAACGTGTGATTTTAAAAGATATTCAACGTCATCCATATAAAGCGATTATTTTACACATGGATTTACAGCGTGTATCGGCTAAAGATGTATTGGTAAAAATCGTGCCTTTACATTTTATGAATGAAGAAGAAGCCCCTGGGGTTAAAGCTTCTGGTGTAGTTAACCATACCATGACAGAAGTCGAAGTCCGTTGTGAAGCGCGTCATTTGCCAGAGTTTATTGAAGTTGATTTGGCGGCATTTGAAATGGATCAAGTGTTACATTTGTCTGAATTGAAATTACCAAAAGGTGTTGCGTTGAGTATTGATCCAACCGAAGGCGACCATGACCATCCTGTTGTGAGTGTGCATGAGCCACGTGTTGTTATCGAAGAAGAGCCTGAAGTTGAAGGTGAAGATGAAGTGGATGGTGAGGCTGAAACAGGTGAAGAAGCGTCAGCTGATGCATCGACAGAAGCTGAATCTAAAGCAGATAAATCCGAAGATACATCTGAAGATAAACCTGCTGCAGAATAAAAGCTGAGCGCATTATGACGATTAAACTCGTTGTTGGATTACAAAATCCGGGTGCGTCATATGAGCGCACTCGCCATAATGCGGGCGGTTGGTTTGCCCGCACATTGGCCGAGCAGCTAGGGGTTACGTTTCGCCCTCATAAAGCCTTTCATGGTGAAGTTGCATCAGCTGAGCTTGATGGGCAGGTGTTTTATATTTTACTACCCGATACCTTTATGAACGAATCCGGTCGCGCTGTGCGGGCTTTGTGTCAATTGTATCAAATTGATCCTGAGGCCGGTTTAGTCGCTCATGATGAGTTAGACTTGCCGGTTGGTGTTGCGCGTCTTAAAACAGGCGGTGGTCACGGTGGGCACAATGGTTTGCGTGACTTAATGGCACATGCAGGGGGTGCAAATTTTCATCGTTTGCGCTTAGGGATTGGACATCCTGGCCATAAAGATTTAGTTCTGGATTATGTCCTGGGTAAGCCATCACAAGCCGATAGACAAGCAATTGATACCGCTATTCAGCATGCTACGGATGTGATGCCGAATATTATTTCAGCGCAGTTTTCAGCAGCAAAGCTTGCTTTACATACAAAAAAAGAGGAATAACCATGGGCGTACAATGCGGTATTGTTGGCTTGCCAAATGTTGGGAAATCCACGTTATTTAATGCGTTAACCAAAGCAGGCATTGAAGCCTCTAACTATCCTTTTTGCACGATTGACCCACATGTTGGGATGGTCACGATACCCGATCCGCGTATTGATGCGATTTCAAAACTTGTATCTCCTGAGCGTGTGATTCCTGCTGCAATGGAATTTGTTGATATTGCAGGCCTTGTTGCAGGTGCTGCCAAAGGCGAGGGGCTTGGCAATAAATTTTTAGCAAATATTCGTGAGACGGATGCTATTTTACATGTGGTACGATGTTTTGAACAAGAAAACGTGGTGCATGTGCATGGAAAAATTGACCCCTTAGGTGATATTGAAACGATTAATACAGAGCTTGCCTTAGCTGATTTAGAAACGGTTGATAAAGCACATCAAAAAGCAAATAAAAACAGTAAAAGTGGTGATAAAGACGCTCTCAAAGACAAACAACTGCTTGAGATAATTAAATTGCATCTGGAAGCAGGTGGACAAGTCAGAGCACTGCCTAATTTTGATGAGGTGGCGCATATCTGTAAACGATATGGCTTGCTGACAGCAAAACCAATTTTATACATTGCAAATATTGATGATGACGGTTTGAATGATAGCGAAGCCTTAGCAAAAGTTCGCGCACTGGCAGCCAGTGAAGGTGCGGGTATTTTGCCTTTATCACTTGAAACAGAGGCAACTTTATCTGAGCTCAATGATGCCGAGCGAGCAGAATTTATGGAAGATTTGGGCTTAGAGGAGCCAGGTTTACACCAAGTGATTCGAGCCGCGTATGCGTTATTAGGCCTTGAAACTTATTTTACGGCCGGTGTTCGAGAAGTCCGTGCCTGGACTATCCCTGTTGGTGCAACAGCGCCAGAGGCGGCAGGTGTGATTCATACTGATTTTCAAAAAGGTTTTATTCGTGCAGAAGTGACAGCATATGATGATTTTATGGCTTGTAACGGTGAGCAAGGGGCAAAAGCTGCAGGTAAATTACGCCTTGAAGGGAAAACCTATGTGATGAAAGATGGAGATGTAGTACACTTTTTATTTAATGTTTAGTGATTTAATTTTAAATTTTAAGCTGTAGATGGAGAGGTTGCATGGATGTTGATTCGAATCCCTTGTTTCAGTCGTTTGATTTAAGTGGCACCGCATTAAAAAATAGAATTATCATGGGGCCATTGACGCGTTGTCGTGCGCGCCATGGCAACGATGCACCTCATGCACTCAATGCTGAATATTATGCACAGCGTGCTGATGCCGGATTAATTATTTCAGAAGCCACCCAAATTTCGCCAGTAGGGAAGGGCTATGCCTGGACACCCGGTATTTATTCCTCAGAACAAATAGCTGGTTGGCGTTTAGTGACTGATGCGGTTCACGCAAAAGGCGGGGTGATATTCGCGCAGCTTTGGCACGTGGGACGTGTATCACATGCGTCGATGCAACCCGATGGCAGGGCACCTGTAGCGCCATCGGCAATTAAGCCTAAACATGTAAAAACATTTATTGAAGACGGTGGATTTTCAGATGTGGGGACACCACGTGCGCTTTTATTAGATGAAATTG
>JAAHTH010003180.1_pt1 | contig 11560 bp, 14 predicted proteins | sample 6116091 | NCBI WGS metagenome assembly JAAHTH01 (sample SAMN13939990, study PRJNA603662) | sponge metagenome | isolation source: marine sponge | host: Mycale hentscheli | place: New Zealand | collected 2006
GTATCATATCACACCAAAACATTCGGGTTTTGGAGTAGGATGGGTATAAAGGAATAGAAAAGTTAAAAGGCCATCTTGCGATGTTACTTTTTGCTTTTCTTATTGCTGGCTCATTTTCCATTGGGCATCTAGCAGCACCCTTCATTGACCCAATAGCGTTAAATGCTATTAGATTTATGGTTGCTGTGTTGTTCATGGGAACAATAGCATTCGTCGCCAGAAAAAATTCTCCATTGATTATTGAAGCGCCATGGAGGTTCTTAATTCTGGGTGCCCTGACAACAGCATTCTTTGTCACCATGTTTATTGCCCTACAAATCACCACGCCGATTTCTACAAGTGCTGTGTTTACATTGATTCCCTTTATGGGCGCTGGATTTGGCTGGCTCCTTCTAAGACAAAACACCGCTTCGATTGTTCTAATAAGCCTGGCGATTTCTGCGGCCGGAGCAATTTGGGTAATATTTCGCGGCGATATGCAGGCAATGCTGAATTTTGATATCGGCAAAGGAGAATTGATATTTTTTGGAGGTTCGATTGCTTATGCAGCCTATGCCCCATTAGCCAATAAATTCAGCAGAGGTGAGCCGCTTCTACACTTTACATTTATGGTGTTTTTGGGAACCCTGCTTTGCCTATTTATGTGCGGGAACTCAAAAATTTTTCAAACAGACTGGTTTGCCCTTCCTGTCATTGTTTGGATTGCCATTGGTTATCTGGCAGTTTTTCCGACTGCGGCTACATTCTTTCTTCTGCAGTTTGCGACTATGCGGCTACCAGCATCAAAAGTGTATTCGTATGGGTATCTAACACCGAGCATTGTTATTTTATACGAAGGATTGTTGGGACATGGCTGGGCTAACCCGGTAATTCTACTAGGAGCCGTAGTCACCGCCATGGGGCTTTTGGTGATGGCTTTTGCACCGGATTCTTGAGTTATTTTTGAGGCTTGAGCCCATTAACATAGAGCTGATCCAAAAACCTTGCCGCATCTTCAAACCTGCCTGGACCTGATTGCTTCGGCCCGAGCACTGCTTTTACCTGAACGTCAAAGTCAGCATAATGTTGGGTAGTTGCCCATATTGAAAAAATCAAATGATAGGGATCACATTTTGCAAGTTTTCCTGCCTTGATCCACGAAGTGATTACTGCAGCCTTTTCATCAACCAGCTTTTTCAAGTCCTTCAGTTCATCATGAACTCTAGGTGCGCCTTGCAAGATTTCATTGGCAAAAAGCCGAGATTCCCTTGGAAAGTCCCGCGACATTTCCAATTTTCTTCTCATATAACTTTGAATTTCTGATAACGGCTCACCATCGGGGTCAATTTTGCGAAGTGGGTCCAGCCATTTATCCAAGAGCTGGTCGATCAAGATACGGATGATCGCTTCTTTGCTATTGAAATAATAGAGTAAATTCGGTTTTGACATTCCGGATATTTCAGCGATTTGATCTACCGTTGACCCTCGAAATCCATGCTGAGAGAAAATATCCAGAGCGCCATTCAAAATTTTAATTTCGTTTTTTTGCTGAATTCGAGTGCGTTTTTTTGTTTTGGCAGATCTGGGGTTAGACAAAATGACCTCTATTAATTTGAACACAAGAAAGAGTTGTGAATTAATCTTCTTGAAATTGCATTTTTCACCTTGAGAGTCGATGCAAAACCTGTAATATTTACCAGACGGTAAAAAATTTCAAGTTTGCATATCTTGGGAGGGATAAAAACATGGCTGCACCGGGAGAAAACCTTCGTATCGATGGTGATAGACTTTGGGACACAATCCATGAAATAGCAAAAATTGGCCCTGGCATAGCTGGGGGCAGCAATCGGCAAACTGTTACCGATGAAGATGCAGAAGGCCGTGCCTTGTTTCAATCTTGGTGTGAAGATGCGGGTCTGGCAATGGGCGTTGATCAGATGGGAACCATGTTCATGCACCGTGAGGGAACCGACCCAGACGCTCTCCCCGTCTATGTCGGTTCCCATTTGGATACTCAGCCAACTGGTGGACGTTATGATGGTGTCTTAGGTGTTTTGGCCGGACTGGAAATTGTCAGAACACTGAATGATCTCAATATCAAAACCAAGCACCCCATTGTGGTAACAAATTGGACAAATGAAGAAGGCACGCGATTTGCTCCAGCCATGATGGCATCTGGAGTATTTGCCAAGGAGTTCACCCAAGATTGGGCTTATGCGAAAGAAGATGCCGACGGCAAAACATTTGGCGATGAACTAACCCGAATTGGTTGGCGGGGTGAAGAAGAAGTGGGCACTCGCGACATGCATGCATTCTTCGAATTGCATATTGAACAGGGACCTATTCTTGAAGCGGAAAATAAGGATATTGGTGTCGTAACCCACGGCCAGGGTCTTTCCTGGACCCAAGTTACAATCACCGGTAGAGAAAGCCATACTGGTTCAACGCCAATGCCGATGCGTAAAAATGCTGGGCTTGGCATGGCACGCGTTTTGGAACTTGTTGATGAAATTGCCTGGAGCCATAAACCCGATGCTGTTGGTGCAGCTGGACATATTGATGTCTATCCAAATTCCCGCAATGTTATTCTTGGAAAAGCGGTATTCACTGTTGATTTGCGTTCACCCCAACTGGATGTGATTGAGGATATGGAAAAGCGCCTGGCAGTTGGAGCAAAGGAAATTTGCGACGCTATGGGTTTGGAAGTTGAACTGGAAAAAGTTGGTGGATTTAATCCGGTTGAATTTGATGAAAAATGTGTGACAGCAGTTCGCGATGCCGCTGAGCGCTTAGGTTATTCACACCGCAATCTGGTTTCAGGCGCAGGACATGATGCCTGCTGGATCAACCAGTGCGCACCAACCGCGATGGTCATGTGTCCGTGCGTTGATGGCCTAAGCCATAATGAAGCAGAGAAAATCTCTAAAGAATGGTCGACAGCGGGAGCAAAAGTGTTGTTCCATGCAGTGGTCGAAACCGCAGAAATCGCGGGGTAAGGAAAAGATATGTCTATTACAACGATCAAGAACGGAACCATCGTAACCGCTGACTTGACTTACAAGGCGGATGTACAAATTGAAGGCGGTGTTATAACCGCCATAGGTCCAAACCTTTCTGGTGTAAATGAACTGGATGCAACAGATTGCTATGTTATGCCAGGTGGCATTGATCCACACACCCATCTCGAAATGCCGTTCATGGGCACCTACTCATCTGATGATTTTGAATCTGGCACCCGTGCTGCTCTTTCAGGTGGCACAACCATGGTAATTGATTTTGCCCTACCCGCTCCTGGTCAATCGCTTCTGGAAGCAATCCAGATGTGGGACAATAAATCCACTAGAGCGAACTGTGATTATTCCTTCCACATGGCAATCACATGGTGGAGTGAGCAGGTTTTCAACGAGATGGAAACTGTTGTTAAAGACAAGGGAATAAACTCGTTCAAGCACTTCTTAGCTTATAAGGGTGCTTTGATGGTGAATGACGATGAACTTTATTCCTCGTTCCAACGCTGCGCTGAACTTGGAGCAACTCCGATGGTTCATGCCGAGAACGGTGATGTAGTCGCTGAACTTTCCGCCAAACTTTTGGCAGACGGCAACAATGGTCCTGAAGCGCATGCCTATTCCCGTCCTCCGCAAGTAGAGGGCGAAGCTACCAACCGTGCGATCATGATCGCTAATATGGCTGGTGCACCTTTATATGTTGTACACACTTCCTGTGAAGACAGTCACGAAGCAATTCGACGGGCTCGCCAACAAGGAAAACGGGTTTGGGGTGAGCCGCTCATTCAACATTTAACACTGGATGAGAGTGAGTATTTCAACAAGGACTGGGATCATGCAGCACGTCGCGTCATGTCTCCTCCTTTCCGAAACAAACAGCATCAAGATTCACTATGGGCTGGTTTACAAGCTGGCTCACTTTCCGTTGTGGCAACAGACCACTGCGCCTTCACAACTGAACAAAAGCGTTATGGCGTTGGTGATTTTACCAAAATTCCAAACGGCACAGGCGGACTTGAAGATCGCATGCCGATGCTTTGGACATACGGTGTTGCAACAGGCCGGATAACCATGAACGAGTTTGTAGCGGTTACTTCGACTAATATTTCGAAAATTATGAACATGTACCCGAAAAAGGGCGCAGTGCTTGTTGGCTCTGATGCTGATCTTGTTGTTTGGGATCCTAGCAAGGAAAAAACCATTGAAGCTGGCAACCAGCAAAGTGCAATTGACTACAATGTATTTGAAGGCAAACACGTAAAAGGCTTACCACGCTATACTCTTTCTCGCGGACATGTCTCTGTGATGGATGGCGAAGTTCAAACGCAGGAAGGCCATGGTAAATTTATTAAGCGTGAAGCAAATGGAACTGTAAACAAGGCCCTATCCACTTGGAAAGAATTGACAAACCCAACACCGGTAAAACGAACTGGTATTCCGGAAAGTGGGGTTTAATCGGCCTATATGTCTAATACAGTTGTTTCAACGCAAAACCTGAATCTAACATTTGAAACAAATGATGGTCCGGTTCATGCACTAAAGGATATCAATCTTACTGTAGAGAAAGGTGATTTTGTTTCCTTTATTGGGCCATCCGGTTGCGGGAAAACCACTTTCTTGCGCGTCATTGCTGACCTTGAAAAACCAACAGGTGGGACAATTTCTGTTAATGGGATGACGCCAGAACAAGCTCGGCAGGCCCGCGCTTACGGCTATGTTTTTCAAGCAGCATCCCTATTACCATGGCGCACAATTGAAAAAAACATTGCGGTTCCCCTGGAAATAATGGGGCTTTCAAAAGCTGATCAAGACAAAAAAATATCAGGCGTACTCTCTCTGGTCGACCTTAGTAACTTTGGCAAGAAATATCCTTGGCAACTATCCGGCGGAATGCAACAGCGCGCATCAATTGCGCGTGCGTTAGCATTTGATGCTGATTTACTTTTGATGGATGAACCCTTCAGCGCTTTGGATGAAATTGTTAGGGACCACCTTAATGAACAGCTACTGAAGCTGTGGGATACGACAAATAAAACCATTTGCTTTGTGACACACTCGATACCGGAAGCGGTTTATCTGTCTACCAAGATTGTTGTGATGTCTCCACGGCCCGGCCAAATATATGATGTTATTGAATCAACATTACCCAGAGAACGTCCGCTCGACATTCGTGAGAGCCAGGAGTTCCTGGATATCGTTGCGCGGGTCCGAGATGGATTAAAGGCAGGTCATTCCTATGATGACTAAGAACGGAAAAACCATACCCGTACTTACAGTCGTCTTGGCCATCATCGCCATATGGTACGCAAGTGTTGTTATGATGAATACCCCTTTTGTTTATGATCAAGCAGAACGGGCAAAGGTAGAGCCACCAGCATTTTCAGAGCTTATTTCTAAAACCATGGCGCAGGAGCGACCTGTTTTACCTGCTCCGCATCAGGTTGCTGAAGAAATTTATAAAACAACTGTCCTAAAAAAAATCACTTCGAAGCGATCATTAATCTACCATTCGTGGATCACACTTTCCGCCACCATGCTTGGGTTTATCATAGGTACCGCTCTTGGTATCGCGTTAGCGGTTGGCATTGTGCACAACAAGGCAATGGATAAATCTGTGATGCCTTGGGTTATCACCTCCCAAACAATCCCTATTCTGGCCATCGCTCCAATGATCATAGTTGTATTAAATGCAGCGGGTATTTCCGGCCTTTTACCCAAGGCATTGATTTCAACTTATCTATCCTTCTTCCCGGTCGTTGTTGGAATGGTCAAAGGTCTTCGTTCGCCTGATTCAGCGTAACTTGATCTAATGCACACTTACAACGCTTCAACCTCACAAACTTTTTGGAAACTTCGCTGGCCGTCTTCCATGCCATATCTGTTTACTTCGCTGAAAATTGCTGTCGCGATTTCTTTGGTTGGCGCCATTGTTGGTGAAATGCCAACCGGCGCAGTTGCAGGGCTTGGAGCACGCTTGCTCGCAGGATCTTATTATGGGCAAACCATACAGATCTGGTCAGCTCTGTTCATGGCTGCAGCGCTGGCTGCTGTGCTCGTTATGTTGGTTGGGTGGGCCCATAATTATGTTTTGAAACGCATGGGCGAAAAACCTGAAGGAGCAATTGCATGACGCTAGTTCTTGTTGCTCTTGTTTTCTGGATTGCCATGTGGTGGCTCAATCAACGACTGGTTGCTGTTGATACAGGCTTTAATCATTCCCTTGCTAGATCAATCAATTTTGCTGTGCCTCTCATATTCGGGGTTACACTACTGGTTGTTTGGGAACTCGTTGTGCGAGAGTTGCAAATCCCGTTTGTATTATTACCGCCCCCTTCCATGATCGGAGCGCGGATTGCTTCGTCATTGCCAACGCTTTGGGCTGACTTTCAACAAACGTTCTTAAAAGCAGTTCTTGCTGGATATATTTTGGGCTGTGGCTCCGGTTTTATTGTTGCGCTGCTCATAGACCGATCCTCATTTTTACAACGAGGTCTTTTGCCTCTTGGAAATTTTGTATCAGCGCTTCCAATCGTTGGCGTTGCTCCAATAATGGTGATGTGGTTTGGTTTCGACTGGCACTCAAAGGCTGCTGTTGTTGTGATCATGACCTTCTTCCCAATGTTGGTGAATACTGTACAGGGATTGGCCGCTGCAAATCATATGGAACGTGATTTGATGAATACTTACGCTGCATCCTGGTGGCAAACGTTAACCAAATTGCGATTGCCAGCGGCGGCACCATTTATTTTCAACGCATTAAAAATTAATTCTACACTTGCGCTCATTGGTGCAATTGTGGCTGAATTCTTTGGAACACCTATTGTCGGCATGGGCTTTCGTATTTCTAAGGAAGTGGGACGTATGAATGTCGATATGGTGTGGGCAGAGATAGCGGTAGCAGCACTTGCTGGTTCCGCATTTTATGGCAGTGTGGCGCTTGCTGAACGAGCCGTCACATTTTGGCATCCATCTATCCGGGCAAGTCGCAATTGACGCCGGACACAACAGGGAGACTATGAAATGAATAAACTCACTCTTCTCTTAACAGCAACTGCACTGTCCTTGTCTGCTATGGCAGCACAAGCAGCAGACAAAGTAACCCTACAACTCAAGTGGGTAACACAAGCACAGTTTGCAGGTTATTACGTTGCAAAAGACAAAGGCTTTTATGAAGCAGAAGGTATCGATATTGAAATCAAGCCGGGCGGCCCAGATATTGCACCTGCACAAGTTCTTGCAGGCGGTGGTGCAGATGTGGTTCTTGACTGGATGCCATCTGCATTGGCAACCCGTGAAAAAGGCGTACCGCTGGTCAACATTGCCCAACCGTTCAAGTCTTCAGGCATGATGCTAACTTGCCGCAAGGATTCAGGTATTACATCACCAGCTGACTTTAAAGGTAAAACACTTGGTGTTTGGTTCTTTGGTAATGAATATCCATTCCTTTCCTGGATGAGCAAGCTTGGCATCAAAACAGATGGTTCTGAAGGCGGTGTAAAAGTTCTCAAACAAGGGTTTAACGTGGACCCGATCCTTCAAAAACAAGCAGCTTGTGTATCCACCATGACATACAATGAATACTGGCAGATCATTGATGCAGGCCTTTCTGCTGATGACCTGATCACTTTCAAATATGAAGACGAAGGCGTCGCCACATTGGAAGACGGCATCTATGTATTGGAAGACAACCTCAAAGACGCTGCTTTCAAAGACAAGATGGTACGTTTCGTTCGCGCTTCCATGAAGGGCTGGAAATATGCTGAAGAAAATTCTGATGAAGCAGCTGATATCGTGCTCGAAAATGATGCTTCTGGTGCACAAACAGAAAAACATCAAAGACGCATGATGGGTGAAATTGCAAAACTTACAGCCGGATCAAACGGTGCTTTGAGTGAAGCAGATTATGACCGTACCGTAGCAACATTGTTGTCTGCAGGTTCAGATCCAGTTATCACAAAAAAACCTGAAGGTGCTTGGACATCAGCGATTACTGATGAAGCTTTGAAATAAGAAACATTGCTTATCAAAATTAAATATCGAAAGGCGGCACGTTGCCGCCTTTTTCTTTATAAAATATCAAGTTCGAGGCCCTATCTTTGCGGCCCCTCATAATATGGAAGACTATCTGTTCTTGGAGTGTATTCGCCTGAGTTTGCACGACTCTCGACATAGGCTTGAATTTCTTCCAGCGGTGCGAACCAGACATCTTTTGTTTCCAGGGTCTTTTCAAGCCATTGTTCAACCAAACGCCAGCGTGCCAATCGCCCTGTCAAAAATGGATGCACGATGAGCATGAAGAAGCCACCTGCTTCGTATTGAGCATCGAACTCTTCCCAGAAAGCTTGCAGACCTGCTGATGGGCCGCGGACTGGCATCATGTATCCAATCTCGTCATAGTGCGCGAAAGGTCGCCAATCATCCGTTCCCCAGTGAACTGGCATCTCATATAGTTCGCCCTGTTTAGTCTTCATTCTATATGGAATATCGTCCGCCATCAGGGATGAATCATATTTAAACTCATGCTCAATCAGCAAATCGATTACTTCTTGAGTGACATTGTAAACAGGGGCTCGGTACCCTCTTGGTTTTCCGCCCACAACTTTGGTGTAAGAAGCCAATGCTTTTTCAATCCACTCTCGTTGATTGCCAGCGGTTGCAATTGGATCTTCATGGATCCAGCCGTGATGCCCAACTTCATGGCCATCCTTTAGAATTGTTTCTACCGTGTCTGCATATTGTTCGATGCACCAACCAGGAATGAAGAATGACTGCTTAAGGCCAAACTTTTTATAAGTTTCCAGGATCCTCGGAATGGCAACAGTTGGACCATACTTGCCCATTGTAATTGGGTACAAACGATCAAAGCTGTCATTTGGTTTAGCTACATGGATCAAACTGTCAGCGTCCATATCAAATGTTATTGCGCAAGCACATTTAGCCCCGTTTGGCCATGGAATTGGATTTTGTATCATCGGCTATCCTTCCAAAATATGTGTGCGGCTTGCAGACCAACTGAGATACAGTTGTTGGCTCGATTTTAAATCGATCTTGCTGAGTTCACGTTCTTGAACCTGTGTTTTAAATTCTGTTCCATCTGCAGATTCCAGAAACAGCGTTACAACTGAACCAATGAATTCTTCAGATATTAAGGTCAAAGGTACAATGTTTTCTCGAGCACTTGCACCTTTAGGTTTTGCGGCATGTAGATGAACAAAATCTGCTGACACAGCAAAACTAACTAGATCATTCTTTTTGAGAGCAAGACCCTTCTTGGGTTTTAACTTGAATTTACCTGCTGCAGCATCCAGGTGAATTGTATCTTTTTCAACCTTGCTGACCTTGCCGGATATGATGTTATTTCGGCCAACAAACTCAGCGACAAATTGTGTCTTTGGATTTCTGTAAATCTCCTTGGACGCACCCATCTGGGCGACTTCACCCTGCCCCATGATTATAACCCGATCAGCCATCGCAAAGGCTTCGGATTGCGAGTGCGTTACATAAACAAAGGTAATTCCCAACTCTCGCTGCAAGCGTGTCAGGACCTGTTGCATGCGAATGACCAAATGTGCATCCAGGGCCGAAAGTGGTTCATCCAGCAATAGCAACTCTGGCTCTGTTACCAGTGCACGGGCAAGTGCTACGCGTTGTCTTTGACCACCCGAAAGCTGTGAGATATCACGATCCGCAAATTCAGCTATTTCCATTTTGCCAAGCCATTCCTCCGACTTGGCACGACGAGAACCTGCATCCATTCCTCGCATTTTTAATCCAAATTCAACATTCTACCGAACATTGAGAAATGGGAAAAGTGCCAACGATTGCCAAACAAGCGGCGTATCCCGTTCATTGGCCTTCAACTCATTTACTCGTTTACCATTGATGCGTATTTCACCTTCGTCCGGTTGATCTAGGCCGGCCAACATTCTCAAGCTGGTTGTCTTGCCACAACCAGATGGCCCCATGATCGCGATGAACTCACCTCTTTGAATTTCAAAGCTTACGTCTTTGACCGCTGTAAAATCACCAAAGCGTTTGGTTACATTTTCAAACTCGACTAGCGGATTACTCATTACGCTTCACTCTCTTTATTTGATCTTGCCATGAAGAAAATCTGTGCGGCTATTACCAACGTCATGGACGTCAGGAATACGAAACTGCCTATTGCGTTGACGCGGGGATCAATATTACCTTGAACGATTTCCAGGATAACTACCGGAATAGTTTTATTTAATCCAGAGACGAACCAAGCCACTGCGAATTCATCAAATGACACCGCAGCCGTTAAACAAAGTGCCGATATAATTGCCGATTTTGCAAATGGTAAAATCACGTGCCGCATGGCGCCCCATTCATTGGCCCCCAAATTCCAGGCATCAGCTTCCAGACTTTCATTCATTTGCGATAAACGCAGACGAATAATGGCCATTGCAAATGGTGCAGTTAACACTGTATGCGCAATGATAATGGACCACACTTGCCCCGATGCGCCAATGCGGGATAACCAGGCAAGCATTGCAAGTGCCATGATGATCAGCGGAATTGTTGGCGGCAAAAGAGCCAGCGCCAAATATGCACCCTTGAACCTAAAATTATATCTAAAATCCGTATAGGCAGTACAAAACCCTATGATGGTTGCAAGCACGGCTGAGCAGGCTGATACGATCAAGCTTGTACCGGCAGCCTCCCATACTTCGGGGTCGTTTAAAACTGCCACGTACCATTGTGTCGAAAACTCGCCCAATGGAATTGTTGGAAAGCGCTGTGAATTAAAGGAGAACACTACACTGGCAGCGATTGGCGAGAAAATGAAGATGAAAATCAAGCCAAGATAACACCATAAAAACCATTTGAGCGTCTTATCCATCAGCCACGCCCTTTCTTGGCATAGGCAGCATAAATTGCGGCAAATGCAACTGTGAAGAGTGTGATCATCATTGTAATTGCCACCACCGCAGCGCGAGGCCATTGCTGTCCAGACTTGGTCTGATCAATAATCAATATTGGCAATGTTGGTGGCTTGGAGCCACCCAAATAATACGGCGCCACAAAATCACCAAAAGAAAGTATACAGCAAAAAACTGCTCCTATTATCAGACCAACTTTTGCCAATGGCACGACAACCGTGAAAATGGTTCGTAGTCTTCCACACCCCAGATTGTGTGCTGCTTCAACAAGGGAGCGGTCCACCTGAGACAAGGATATCGTCTGCAAGATAATGACCAAAGGCAATGTCAGTGTCATATAACCAACCAAGGTACCGAACTTGGTGTTAAGCATCGTATATGGTCCGAGCCCCACATAGCGTATGAGAGCATTTACAACCCCGCTTTCTGCCAAGATTACATACCAGGAGAATGTTCGCACCAAATAGCTGGTGAAGAATGGAATTATGAGGAGGAATATTGCCCACCGCCGGACGTTTGCTGACACTTTAAATGCCAGTGCGTAGCTTGCCGGAAACGCAATCAGTGTACAAACAATGGTAGCTGTAGTTGCCAGGCCAAGTGTTAGAAGATAACTATACCCATCCTACTCCAAAACCCGAATGTTTTGGTGTGATATGATACGAA
>JAAHTH010002682.1_pt1 | contig 11557 bp, 9 predicted proteins | sample 6116091 | NCBI WGS metagenome assembly JAAHTH01 (sample SAMN13939990, study PRJNA603662) | sponge metagenome | isolation source: marine sponge | host: Mycale hentscheli | place: New Zealand | collected 2006
TATAAAATTGAATTGATATAAATATAATTTACTATTTATATTAACTGAAAATGATAGACTGCGTATATTATAATGATAAGATTAGATGTTATAGAAATGGAAGAGTTGAGAGATTTTGGAAAAAAGGTTGGAATATTGTAGAGAATACTGCGAATGCTGGTAAAGGATATAATCATCTTAAAATAAACGGCAAAATGATTTATAGACATCGCTTACTTGCGTATTGCTTTCTCGGTTTAGAAAATGTTGTTGGTGAAAGAGGACGAGATGATGTTATAGACCATATCAGCGGAATACCATTAGATAATAGTGTTGCTAATTTGCGTATTACTACACAACAAGGAAATACTCAAAATACAAAAGCGAAAGGATATTATTTGGATAAACGGCGGAATAAATATCAAGCATCAATAATATTAAACAGAAAAAATATCTATTTAGGATATTACGACACAGAAGAGGAGGCACACCAAGCATATTTAGACGCAAAACGCATATATCATATTATTTAGGTTATAATATCACTTTAAAAATATATTGATATTATATAGTAATGTCTAATAAACCACCACAGACCACCGAATTACCAAAGCAAACGCAAGTGTGTTTAAGTTATTGGAATGCTTCAACACAAGTAGATGGTTGTGAGTGGGTGACGCAATTTCAAGAACCCTTAACTCTTAATTTAGGCGATACGATTAATGTTCGCAATTCGTCATTAGATACATCAAAGGTTTCAAATGATTTAATTGTTGTTGTAGAGGATTTGGATTTAGAATTTGAAATGATTTATTACGCTATGATACGGAAAACAGAAATGAATTTTGAAACTTTTTGTTCTACGCCACGCAATCATCAAGCGTGGATTTACGCAAAACAGAGTAAAAATTATTACGGCACACCAGCAATTACGCCGTCTAACGATTACGACCCAAACGGCACGGGGTTCGTTTTTGTTAATCCCTTGTGGTCGTATATGTATCAGGCGTATTTAGCGGGTTATATTTCACCGACAAAATCAAATGAAACTGGGGTAATGCCCGAAATAAATTTAAATTTTAATAATCAAAGCAATTTTGGAACACTTCTTACGCCTCGTCCAAATTCGCAAACTTCCGCAACTGGATTTAATACTGGTTCAACGCTTTCCAACGGAACGCCAAGCAATACGCCCGTTTTAATGATGAATTCGCAAACTGGCGAACCATTTAAAAGAAAAGTAAGCATTCGGTTAAAAAAAGGATTTTATACTCGTGCGGGATTGGCGGTGGAAATAACTACACTTATGACTACATTAAAATCACCTACATCGCTGACTTACACTTCCTATCAACCACAAGGCGAACCAGCAGTCCAAACAACCCCATTACAATATTTAGTAAGAAACCCCGACGACGCCAACGACCCTTTTTATTTAAACCTCGCAAACCACGTCCGTAATACAGAATATAATGGCGATGCTTCTCTTTATAAGCAATTAAATAATATTAATCCGCAATTAGAAGGGTTAAATCCTTTCCAAGTTGATATACTCGCACAACATACCGCCGATACACTACAAACCACCAAATTCGCATCGGGTGGTGCTGAATTAAATAATTACACCCCATTAACCCCAACCGACCAATTCCAGCGTTTAGTATGGAAAATGGATAGAGGGTTTATAAATGGAGCGAATAATCCTCCGCAAACTATCCCGATGGGCGAAAGTGTATGTGGGTTCGCAAATGATGTTAATTTTACGGGAGGTATAGAAATAGGTAATTGTCCGCCAGTCCATTTTGAACCTTTTACGCAAGGGTGGCGAATTGCGGGAAATAATAGTTGTCCCGCTGGGGTTGCTCCGCAATATATGGGGGATAGGACAACAGATAGTAAAGTAAGTCTTTGGGGCGACGCAATCGCAAATCCTCGTGGGACTTTGGATACAAAAGTTCCTTACAACTTCGTATTAGCACACGGGACAGATGTTGCGAATACTTATCAAGTCCAAAGCGACCCTATCCCAGCAGAAACATACTACAAACACAGATTTTTACCAATTACAATAAATCCCGTTGTATCTAACCCTTATACTTGCGGAACATACGGAACACCTCAAATAGCGTTGTTATACGACCAAGACAAAAACTTATTTAAATTCTCCAATTTACATACGCCGATAATGACTGCCCCCGACAATAAAAGCGGAGCAGAAACGCCATCGGTTGTTCGTAGTGTTGGAACTTGGGGATTGGCGTATGATACGACAAACCCTTTTTCAAAGGACATCGGTTATACTGGCGACCCCGTTGGAAATTTATTTTCCCAAAATCAAAACACGGAGGCGATGAATGACCGACACAGCGGTATTATATTTACCTCTATTACAGCAAAAAGCGTAGCAACGGGCGTTGAAACGAGTTTTTGGAGTGATATTGGATTTAATGTTGAAGATATTACCATTAAGTTAGATGAACTACCGAAAGCACCAACCAACAAAAGAGGCGATGCTTTCATTACGCAAGAGAGATTTGATGCCTTAACTACTGGCGAATTGGTCGGTGTATCACAAAATATTAATTCCTTAAATACAGCGGGACAACTAAACGAGCAAGTCCAAGCACCACTTCGTTTTACTTATGGATATAATTACAACACGGCGTTAGATATGTATAATAGAAATCAAACGACGACCATTCCATTAAAATTTCCCGCAAATATAGAGGGCGATATTATTTTTGAAAGCACGAACCAAACAAATATAAACGCCAGTAATCAACCAACTTCCGTATTAAACACTCTTGGAGGAAATATACTTTTGGAGATTACTGGATATGGCGGAGGTAGTGAATTACAAGATAAAGATGCTTTTGCTGTAAAATCTATTGTATCTCTCTACTATCTTAATTCTAATACATATTTATCAAGCGAGGGAGATGGATATACCTACACTCATCTTTCTAATACCCCACAGACTATTTCATCATTAAAAGTCCGTGTCCTTAATCCTATTACCAAAGAAAAACTAACATCTTTACTCGGCACAAACAACTCCGTCTATCTTTCTATTACGCAAAATAAAATCATAGAAATCCAATAATCTTATATCTCCTCAAATCCTCAAAAAATAGGGGGAAAGTAACCGAAGCGACGACCCGTTTTTCAAGACTTTTTATATACAATATATTTAATAAATCCTTTCCTATAAAACTTTATAAAAATGACCCTTCTCCTTCATTCCTTCCCCCTTCTACTCCTTTTATATCTCCTCAACTACTTCTACTCTTTTATATATAATAAGAGTATATACTATACTCCTTTTTATGTAGTAAAAAAAGATACTATATAATAGTATCTTTGTTATGATAAATGGTAATAAATTAATATAATAAATAATTAATAATTAAATTTAAAATAACTTAAATATATTTTCTGTATATATATTAACTGAAATGGGGGCAATCTACACACCAGCACAGCAAAGAGCATCTAAAAAATATCACGCAAAAGCAGAGGTAAAGGAGAGGTGTAAGTGGGAGCGGAAAGAACAATATGTAAATAACGAAGAGTTTAGGCAACATAAACGAGACCGAGCACTTTTAAATTATTATAAACGAAAAGAGCGGAAGCGTTTGGAGGAGGTCTCCAAGAGTGAAGCATCAACGCAGAGTAGCGGAAGTGAAACAGATGAAGAGGTCTCTTTGGAAATAGAGATACTTGAAACCGAACTGAAAATAGCGGAATGTTGCTGACTTTATCCCCCTAAAAAGCGAAAAGCAATTAAATTAAAACCACACCATTTAGCGTAAGCGGATTTAATTTAATTTAAATAATTTAATTATAATTAAATAAAAAATTGATTTAAAGATTTTCGTTCTATATATTATAAGAACCTACGATGACTAACTCAACCGCCACCAAGTTTAGACAAAATGGATATTCCCTCGTGTGCTGTGATGCCGATAAACGACCAATCGGTCGCTCGGGTTATGGTTTGGCGAAATGGGAACAAAAAACCTTTGCTGAATTAAAAGATGAAGATATTGAAAATCACCCGTCTTACTCTATTAAAATGGGTAAGCACGAGAACGAACAGACGATAATATGTCTTGATTTTGATATTTATAGTGAAAACGGCAATAATGAAGAACTCCAAGCATTTTTAGACGAATGGCGTTTAGATTTAAGTGATGATGGATTGTATCATACAAGCACGGAAGGAAATTATGCTGTGTTGTTAAATATAACTAATAGTGAAATATTAATGCGTGAAATCGCCGAATTAAAACAATTTAATAATAACAAGATGAAAGCATTTGGAGAATTGGAAATCTTGTATGGCGAAGGCAGTTGTAAAGTTCTTCCCGAAAGTAAAACACGCTGTAAGAAATCCAAAGAAATTCGCCAAAGTAAATTATTGAGTGATGTGCCGATGATAATGGTAGATGATGAAATGGAGTGTTTAATTGATTATGTTAAACAAGCAACCGCATTAGCGAAAGAAGGCAAGAAACCAAAAAAGAATACGAAATTTGAGGAGATAGTGAAAGTTGGTATATATCCACATTTTGATAGTTGGAGTGATTTGTTAATGAATTATATGGGAAATCCGCATACAAACGGAAAATATAAATTAGATAGAAATGCCGTGCTAAAAGTAGCAACTGCTCTTAAAGTAAATGACTATGAAATAGGTTTATTTGAAGATTGGTTGGGCGAAGGAAACGATTATTTAGAACACGCCGAAAGCATTTGGGACAGCGTGAAAGGTGAAATGACTATGAGCGTGTTGTGTAATCTGTGTAAAGAGGTAGATGCGTTGGCGTTGAAAGCGTGGAGTAATAAATATCGTGAATGGTTGTCTGTTGATTTATTGAAAAAGGGCGATGCGGAGGTTAGTAAATATTTGGCGAAAATAATGAATATGAAGTATTATAATAAACGCTGGGTTTATTATGTGGAGAAGAAAGGTTTGTGGATTGAAATAAATGATGTCGCAAGTCATATTGCTGGTAAAATCCAAGAATTAATTAATAAAGCAACATTTAAATTAAATAAAGAAATAGAACAAGCAAAAGAGGAAGATAAGAAAGAAGATAAGAAACAAAAAGAGGAGGATTTAAAATTCTATAATAAGGAGTTCCAAAAAGCAAATACATCACATAATAATTTGATTAAATTAATGAAGACAGATTGTTTAGTAGATGGGGAATGGTTTGCGAGGTTAGATAATATGCCCTATAAAGTAGCATTTAAAGATGGTATTTATGATTTGAAGATGTGCCGTTTCCGTAAAAAGTTGTATGCGATGGATTATCTTACCAAGACTATTCCTATGAATTATAAAAAGGCAGACCCTCTTAAAAAGGTTGCTGTGTTGAAAGAACTGAAAAAGATTTGTAATTGGAATGATACGCATTTAGATAGGTATTTGTCGCAGTATGGATATATGATGTGTGGAGACGCACAACGGGAACAAGTATTCTTCCAATACAAAGGTGAAACAGCGTCAAATGGTAAAAGCGTTGTCCCCGAAGCGTTGTCTGCTATAATGCCGTGTTATGTAAGAGCGATGGGTAGTGATACATTTGAAAGTGGTAATAAAAGTCAAGTCCATAAAGTAATCGCAACTTGGCGGGGATTAAGAATTGGGTGGATAAATGAAACTGATAAAAACGCACAACAAGACGCAAGTTTATTAAAAAAAATATGCGAAGGCACACCAGTATCATTTAAAAGAATGTATGGCGACCAAGAAGAAATGGAGATTACTTTTAAGGCGTTGTTTGTAGGAAATCAAGAATTAAAAGTAAAAGATGCCGACGGCGGTATTGCTCGTCGCTGGGTTGTAAATCAGTTGGATAGCGATTTTCAAGAGTATTACACAGAAGACAATTATGAAAAATGTGAATTTGTAAAAGATAAATCATTTCAACAGCGTTTAATTAATGATTATAAATATGAATTATTAGAAATCATCTTTGATTATGCGAAAATGTATTGTGATGAAGGCAAAATGAAAGATGTGCCGATTGAGTGGATTGAGGAGAAAGAGGCAGTATTAGAAACGAACCGACCCGTTGAAGACTTTATTAAAAACACTTTTAAATGGGAGGCGGGACACGAACCGACGAAAGATGAGGTCGGTAATACAACCCACCCCGCAAGTGAAAGCAAAGAAACGAAAGATTGGTGGATTAGCAAGGTAACGATGGGTGAAATATTAAAACATTATAAAATCGCAGAACCCGATTTTCGCACAGAATTAAAGCGTATGAAATTAATGAAAAATCCAATTATTTATCATAATAAAAAGAAATATGAAAAACGAGTAGGTGTATGGTTTAATATTCGGTTATTGGAAGAAACCGAAGAAGACCCGATGGATATGGATAATTAAAAGTGCCGAATAAATGCGGAAAAGATAAACTATAAAAATACGATTAAATAATAATTTTATATTATGTTATTATATAATATAAGATGACGATTAAGCAATTAAAGGTAGTGAATACGACCCCCTTAAACGCACAAGGGACATTTGATATAGGTTTGCGTGATAATTTGTTAATTAAACCGAATAGCAAAGTTGGATTAAAAAAGTTTTTGCTACAACAGAAACCCGTTGAGGTGTTTAAGATAGATGTTGGTAAGCAGACTTTTATTTTTAATCCCGACGAACAAGGCGGAGGCAGTTTAGTTAGTTTGCCGAATGCCGACCGCAATATTACTTTTGGTGAGGAAGGGTTGATATTTGCGTCTTTGTATGATTTAGCAAAAGCGGTTCAACTGGCGATTAACAAATCGCTTATTTGCGGAGATTTAAAAAAGGATATAAAAGAATATGTGGTTCAGTCGCCATCTAAACCGACACTTGATGCTGGATTAGATGTGTATTTTAATGTAAATGCTCCTACTGGAACGATGGATTTTGCTTTTAACTCTTATGGTTTAAGCGATGTGCTTAAAAATTCTTTTGAAGCGTCTAACGAAAAATCTATGAACGACGGGCGTGGATTTAGAGTAAGTAATTTAAACCAATCGTTCGTCGTGAAAGGCAGTAAGAATACCCGCTTAATTAAGGGTGCTTTCCAAAGTTATACACAGATTACGCAAATTGGTCGTCTTGGGTATGATTATACTATTGGGTTATGCGACCCTTCACTTGACCCATTACAGACACATACAGACACTAATATTCCTTTTTCTGTTTCAAAGACGGGGACAGAGGCAGAGGGTGCGGTGAAATGGTTGCTTCGTGATGGAGCAACCGCCACCCCCGTTGATATTACTGCGTCTTATACTTATGCGGTTGGCGATTATATAATGTTTTTTGTGAGTGAGGGTAAATTAAATTTGGGGATTTACCCGTTAGATGCGAATATTGCCGAAACGCCCGATGCTTTCCGTGCTGGGAGAGTAGCAAAATATACCTACACTTTTACGAATTTTTCACTTGAAGACGATAAGCAGTATGTCCCCGTTATTGCGTCAAAGGTGGGTTTTACTGGCGGGGCAACCCCCGATAAAACGCAACGACCGCAATTTAGTCAGTTTAAAAGCACTTCTACAATTGACCCCAAGTCTTTAACTCTTGCCTCGCCAAATGGCGTAAGACGAGTAATTAAATTAGATTTTAGTGGGGCGAAACAATTATCTAAACAACTGGGGTTTGCGTCAAGCACTTTAATTAGTCCATATACGGCATCTGCTCTTTTTGCTGGGAATAAAGACCCTAATTTTAATAAAATATTAGATTTAGGGTTATTTTGGAGTTTGCCGACGCAGACTTTCGTGGCGACGGGTGATAAAACACAAAACTCTAAACAGAATATGATAGCGTCATTTACGCCTCAACGGCAGACAGAGGCGAGTGATACTCTGTATTATGAGAATGAAATAACATATACAGATATTGGTAATTTTAGTGAAATGAATATTAGTAGTTTGTCGTTTCGGTTGGTAAATGAGTTTCCTAATGTATTAAATAATGTTCCCGAAACCGACTACATATCATTCGTTTTATATATTAAGGACGAATAAAGAAATAAAATATATAATCTATTATATATAAGAGATGTCGGCAATTACTTTAAAAGGAAATGGTCGTTATGGTGGATTAAGTGGAGACGTAAAATTTCTCGGCAGTTGGGAAAGAGTTGATAGTTGGAGTAAGTATAAAATTACTCTGTGGAATACATCGGCAGTTGAAGTAATTGTGGAGCAATCGCCCGACGGGAACAATATAGATAAACGCTCTACGCATCAAGTCGTAGCAATTACCGCCGACCCCGAAACAGACACAACCTACGAAAGTAATGTTTTGCGGGGACAAATACGCCACCCTTTTTTTCGTGTAGGTGTGAATAATCCTACTGCGACTAACATAGAGGAATGTAGAGTGTGGTGTCAAGCATACCAAAACGGGCATTTAGACGCAGTTGAAGACCGAGTGGGTATCCACGCCGTAGAAAAAGTAAGTGGTGAAATGACCCCAATTAATTTAGTAGTTGATGCGAATGGTAAGAATAGAATGTGTGTTGATGCGGAGGTCTCCATAGAAGATATCAAATTAACCGCACAGACGGATAGTATTACTATTTTTGGAACACACGACGGAACGCCGACTGCTATTGCGTGTGATGCGAATGGGAATATGGCGATTGATGTGAAGGTGGAGGGCATCACTCTTACTCCGCAAACTGACGGAATAAGCATTTATGGAACTGATGGGGCAAATCCAGTTCAACTACAAACTGACGCAAGTGAAGTCGGTTCGCTAAAAACCACGAATACAGATGTGAGTAAAATGGAAGTAAATGCGAATAAAGCGTCAAGTGAAACCATTTTTATTCCAAGCGGAGAACCCTTCCCTACTTCATACGCAAGTAATACTGGAATGGGTGCTACGATGGATTTAGGAACTGGTGAAGATAGATACAGAAATGTTTTATTTCGTGGTAAAGTAGATGCTTCTGTGAAGACCACCCCCAAAATTGGAATGTTTTATTCGCACGATGGAAGTAATTATACGAGTGATGGAACATATTGCTCTTTTTATAAAAATGGAACAGACTGGGAGTTCGCATTTCAGCGGAGCAATATTGGTTGTCGTTATGTTGGTTTGATATGTTTTGTAGAATGTGATGTAACATATTTATCTGCGGTAATGTCTAAAAATTAATAAGTAAAAATCATTATATTTTTATAATATTATAATATATATAATGAGTAGCAATTTAGGAAATGGATATATTGGTGCTGATATAAATTTCATAAATGACGCAACCCAAGAAGCGTTGGACGATAAAGCAAATCTCGCTGGTGGTAATACATTTACTGGTGGAGTTCAACAAATCCAAAATGATATTAATTTAAATGACCCAACTGGTGCTAATTGTCGTTTGAAGTTTGACCCTACTGGTAGTTCATCTCATAATAATACTTTTGAAATATCACCAACTTATGTGAGTTCTTTAAACAAAGAAGGTCTTGCCTTTTCGTGTAGTGATAAAGGAATTGTATTATGGTTAAGTGAAACTGGTGATGGACGCATAGGAATTAAACAATTAGACCCGCAATATGAGTTAGATGTTGGAGGTGATGTTAATATTGCTGTTGGTAAAAATTACAAAATTAACGGCACAAATATTCCAACTCTTGCGGATTTAACAACGAAAGCAGACCTTGCTGGTGGTAATACATTTACTGGTGGAGTTCAACAAATCCAAAATGATATTACTTTAAATGACCCAACTGGTGCTAATTGTCGTTTGAAGTTTGACCCTACTGGTAGTTCATCTCATAATAATACTTTTGAAATATCACCAACTTATGTGAGTTCTTTAAGCAAAGAAGGTCTCGCTTTTTCGTGTAGTGGAAAAGGAATTGTATTATGGTTAAGTGAAACTGGTAATGGACGCATAGGAATTAAACAATTAGACCCACAATATGAGTTAGATGTAAATGGTGATATTAATATTTCTGCTGGTAAGCAGTATTTAATTGATGGTGTTCCTTCTGTGGGAATATCAACAGCACAAGCAAACGCCATCACGGCAAATTCATTAAAAACTGGTATTAGCACAGCACAAGCAAACGCCATCACGGCAAATTCATTAAAAACTGGTATTAGCACAGCACAAGCATCAGCAATAACAACAAATACTAATGACATTACTGCTCTTAATAGTAATAAAGCAAACGATAATGCTGTGGTGAAAGTAACTGGCGACCAAGACATAGATGGAGTAAAAACTTTTGAAGAGGATATGAAATTAGAAAAGGATTTATTATTTACAGAAGATGATAGTGTTATTAAGTTTGGGGTAGATAGTGATATAACCCTTACGCATACAGCAGACGTTGGTTTAACTACAAACGGCACATTTTCTGCTACACAATATAACATAAGTGGAACGCAAATTGCTTCCAGTAATTTAAGTAATGATGCGGAGTTGGTGAAAACAAGCGGAATACAAACCATTAACGGAGCAAAAACTTTCGGCGATAAGATGATAGTAAATAATGAAGTAAATGTTAATGGTGTGTTTAAACATACATTTAACGCATCAACAAATATTGGAATACAATTAGATAACAATAATGTAAATCAGTATGCCTTAAACGCTACTACTTTAAATTACGGGTGGAGATGGCGTGGAGAGCAAACGAGCGGTGGTGATACTGATTTATTTGATATTAGAACGACAAAAGGCGGAACATCTCATAAAGTGTTTAATGTTTCTAATGCCGATATTATTAGAATGATTGGTAGTGTCCGCATAGATGCGACTGGAACTAACTTAAATCTTGTGGGTATTCCCGAAGGAACTGGCGTGACAAAACAAACCGAACCCGCTGGTCTATCCGTAGGAGATGTATGGAGGGCGGGGACGGAGAGTTCGCAAACATTAAAAATCAAAAGTTCTTAAAATAATTTATTTCTCTCCAATATATAAATGTTAGAGGAGAAAATCACATTAAAAAATAATCAAAAAGATTGTGAATTTAACAAATGTGCGACGAAGAAAAAGAGTAAAAAAATAATGGAAGATAAATATTTTGAAGGCGGGAAACATTTAGACCTCACTAAAAAGCGGACACCATTACCACAAGATAAGAACAAAAACGCTAAGAAAGGTGATGTTGGAAAACAAGAGAGCGTGAGTAAAATTAAGAAGAAATATTAATCTCTCTACTAATTATATAATTATATAATGGGTGTAGAAATTTATGCTATTTCGGGTTTCGTGGTAGCAATACTCGGGGCATTAGGACACTTCGTCCAAAAAGCACATTTTAAGAAATGTAAAACTTGCTGTTGTGAAAGCGATTGCCGTGATAATATAAAAAATCCTCATTCGCCTTCACCTCTTAAACGGCAACCGAAAGCAACTTTAAATGATATAATGGCGGTTTTAGCACGAATTGATGTTCCACCCACAATTGCGGAAAACAGAGTTGAAGGCGAAAATCCCATAGAAACCGATTTATAAGTTTAGATAATATGATATTTCTTTTTCCCTTCTAAATATGCTTGTTTTGCCTCTTCTTCGGTGTCGTAATATCCTAA
>JAAHTH010003182.1_pt1 | contig 11551 bp, 5 predicted proteins | sample 6116091 | NCBI WGS metagenome assembly JAAHTH01 (sample SAMN13939990, study PRJNA603662) | sponge metagenome | isolation source: marine sponge | host: Mycale hentscheli | place: New Zealand | collected 2006
TTATGCGTGAGTTTGGAGTCGGTGAGGAGATGTTCAAGAAGAGCACGACAGCGGAACCTCTGCGTCGTCTTTTAGCCCATGAATGTGACCGTGCGGAAGAAATGTTTCGGACGGGGCTGCCGCTTGCGAAAAAAGTGAAGCCATGGCTCGCAAACGATGTAAAACTCTTTGCACATGGCGGTTTGCAGACCTTGCGGGCAATTCGAAAGATTGAATTTGATGTTTTAGGTTCCCGACCCACGGTCGGTAAATTGCAGCAGTTCGGCTTGGTTTTGCGTGCTCTTGCAGGCAGACTGTAAAAGTGGAGTTATCGACGGAACGTGCATCAGGAGTAACCCCGCAGTCATCGACGCGGCCTCCGGTTATCATAGTGAGATGGATGAAATTAGTTCCGTTGCTGCAAGTTATCGGCATGTTCGGCGTATCTCACGGCGAAGTGGCAGTAATTTTTATCGATCGTTTTGGTTGCTCCCCAAGCCAAAACGCGAAGCAATGTGCGCTCTTTATGCTTTTGCACGTACCACGGATGATCTAGGCGATTGTGAAGAGCCGATTGCTCTTCGCACTTTGTGGCTTGGGTGGTGGCGGCAAACGGTGGCTTTGAACCTGCTTAGGGACGTATCATCAGAGCAAGTCATTTTGCCGGAGGGCTTGATCCCAGAGGGGGCATCGGCAGGAACCGAGAATTGGCCCATTGATTTGCATCGACGTGCGAAGGAAATTTTGCCGGCGCTACGATATTCGGCGAAGCGATACGACATTCCTTCACGATATCTTCTGGAGATTGTGGATGGCGTCCTGGCTGATCAGCAGAAAACCAGATTCGATACCTACGAACAAGTCGAGCATTATTGCTATCTGGTGGCATCGGCTGTCGGCTTGGCATGCATTCACATTTGGGAATATGAAGATCCCATCCCCACTTCTGCGGCCATCGACTGTGGCTTGGCCTTCCAGCTGACGAACATCCTCCGAGATGTTCTGGAGGATGCTCAACGGGGACGCATTTATTTACCGCGTCAGCATTATGAGCAACATGGGCTTAGCGAAGATGATTTGTTGAAACCACGCCCTGATGACCGTTTGCAGTGCCTTGTCTTGGATGAGGTCACACGGGCTCGGAGGCTTTTCGATTCCGGTTGGGGTATCTGGGACTCTTTACATCCAGATGGAAAGCCAATGTTTAGTATGATGTGGAGAACGTATCGGCAATTGTTGGAGCGGATTGCTGAATCCCCTCGTTCAGTTGCTCTGCATCGAATTCGTCTGACATCCGGGGAAAAGCTTGGTATTGTCTCACGTCACTTTTGCTCTCCACTGTTCCGTCGCTTACCGGTACCGCCGCGAGAACTAGGAATGTCGGAAACTGAATCGTGAATGCAGTCACGTGCAAAGTGAAAACCACGAACAGCAAGAAACGAGTGTTGATTGTTGGCGGTGGTCTGGCAGGGCTTGCTACCGCAGAGTGCCTGGCGCGGAACTACTCAGACCGCTTCGATATCTCCCTTTTGGAAGCCAAACGCAAAACAGGCGGACGTGCTGGGTCATTTCAGGAAAGCAAAACGGGCGTGACGGTTGATTATTGCCAGCATGTAGCAATGGGCTGCTGCACCAATTTCTTAGGGCTTCTTGAAAGACAGGGTTTGGGCGGCCAGTTGCATCGATACACTTGCCTGAAATTTTTCCATCCGGAATTCCCCGTCAGTACTTTTACGCCATCTCGTTGGCTACCTGCCCCTTTTCACTTGATGCCAGCGCTTTCAAATCTCCATTATCTGAACCGATCCCAACAGCGACAGATCAAGCATGCACTATTCCGCCTTTTTCGGACGAGCTCGGACGAGTTGGGAGACTTGCTGGCGGAGCCTTGGCTGAAGGCTCACGGTCAGGATAAGGCGACGATCGGAGACTTTTGGAGCGTGATTGTCGTCAGCGCCCTCGGTGAGTCGATCGATCGGGTTTCACTTGCTGCCGTTCGCAAAGTGTTCGTCGATGGGTTTGCCGCAGCACATAACGCATCTGATGTACTTGTTCCCAAACTGCCTCTCGCTGATCTGATTGGGGGGCACCTAACCGCTGCGATTGAACAGCTTGGAGTGGAAGTCAAAACCGGCCAGGTGGTTCGGCAGATTTCTGCTGAGAAAAGTATCGCCCTGGCCGATGGAAGGTTGTTGGCGGCTGACCATGTGGTGAGCGCTGTGCCGTGGCATGCCGTCAATCATCTAGTTCCACCGGATACTGTCGAAAAGTTGGAAGCTTTGGCGGCTGCACCTGCCTCGCCGATCAGTGGTTTGCATTTATGGTTCGATCGGCAAATCACGGAGCTTCCCCACGCTGTGCTCGTAGGAACTGTCGCCCAATGGGTTTTTCGGCAGCCTTGGGAAGAAGATGACAGGTCGTCGGCTGGGTTCTACTACCAAGTGGTCATTAGTGCGTCGCAGTCTGCCCGTTGCTTACCGCGTCAAGAATTGATTGAGATTGTTCTGCGTGAGTTGCGGAATGCCTTCCCGCAGGCGAAAAACGCAAAATTGGTGCAGAGTAAAGTCGTGACAGACCCGCAGTCGGTTTTCTCCATCACACCGGAATTTGAGGCACTCAGGCCACCCTCCCGAACTGGTTTGCCGTGGCTTCATTTGGCCGGTGATTGGGTCGCGACAGGGTGGCCGGCGACCATGGAGAGCGCGGTCATCAGCGGGAGGATGGCTGCCGCAAGTGTCGTTCAAAGCGAATTTGGCGGTAATCTGGAGGTTGAGGCAGGTTTGCCGCGTCGTTGGCTTGCGCGATGCTTAATCAAACCATAAGGACAGTTTGCCGACTGGCTACTATAAAGGTGAGATTGCCAACCAAGCGAGAATGCACGTGGATGATTCATTACCCCCAGCGTTAGCGGAACGATTTCGCTGGCTCGTCAGCCCCGCAGACGCACAGCACCAGCCGGGTGAATTCGTCCTGTATTGGATGCACAGTGCGATGCGAGCGCATGAGAATCCTGCGTTGGACGCGGCAATCTGCCTCGCTCGGCAAAATGGGCTGCCTTTACTGGTTTATCATGCCCTCTCGGAGGACTATCCCTACTCATCCGACAGATTTCATGCATTCATTCTGCAGGGGCAACGTGACGTCCAACGAGAACTCGCCGACCGCGGCATCGAATCGCATTTTCATCTAGCCCGAGATGGAGATCGAGGGCCACACCTACGAGATTTGACCCGAAGGGCCGCTGTTCTGGTGACGGAAGATATGCCCGTCCAGCCACTCGCGGGGTGGATGGAGAGATTGGTTAGTCGTACTTCGACACCAATCGCAATGGTAGATGCGTCGTGTGTGGTACCCATGCGGCTGAGTACGAAGTCCTATCGACGAGCATTCGAGTACCGAAACGCGACGAAAAATTTCTACCAAGAACGGGTTGGGCAGCCCTACTGCGAGCAGGAAATTGACTGTGGGTTCTTTCAAGGGCCACTGCCATTTGAATCGCTCAGTTTGCAGGACGTCTGTCTTGCGTCCCTTATAGCAGACTGCCAGATAGATCACTCAATCGCTCCCGTTGCAGACACTCCCGGTGGCACGAGGGCCGGATACGCTCGTTGGGACAGATTCAGGGCCTCTGGGTTATCTCGGTACGAAGATAACCGGAACGATGCAAGCAACCGTGATGGCGTCAGTCGGATGAGTGCATACCTGCATTTCGGGATGGTAAGTCCATTCCGACTTGCACGTCAGGCCAACGCGGCAGGCGCACAGAAATACTTGGATGAGTTGCTGATTTGGCGCGAACTATCCTTTAATTTTTGTTTCCACAATCTCGATGTAATCGATTCGATCGACGCCTTGCCGACTTGGGCTATTGAGACACTCGATGAGCACGCTTCGGATGAAAGGCAGGATGTCTATTCGTGGGAAATTCTCTCGCGTGGCAAGACTCAGCAACATTTGTGGGATGCTTGCCAACGCAGTTTGATCAAACACGGGGAACTGCACAACAATGTAAGAATGACTTGGGGAAAGGCTTTCCTGCGTTGGGCTTCCTCGCCTGCCGCCGCTATGCAACTCACGATGGACTTGAATCATCGATACGCCTTGGATGGCAGAGATCCATGCAGTTACGGCGGTGTGCTGTGGTGCTTTGGACTTTTCGACCGACCCTTCGAACCGGCGGGAGATGTTTTTGGTAACGTACGTGAACGTCCCTGCGAGGTACACGAGTCACGTTTGGACCTCAAGAAGTTTGGAGATTCCGTTGACCGTCCCATCGCGGGGCGAATGCCGAAAATAGCAGTGGTCGGCGCGGGTGTAGTTGGATTGATGGCATCGAGGTGCCTCCAAGACCACGGTCTCGACGTGACGGTGTTTGACAAGTCACGGGGTGTCGGTGGTCGCTTGGCAACTCGCCGCGAGGATGGCTTGGCCTTCGACCATGGCGCACAGTACTTCACCGCCAAGGACAGTCGGTTCACACGTTATGTCCGGAGTTGGATGCAGCAAGGCCTCGGGGAACCCCGGATGGGACGCATTGCAAAACTTGATGCCATGGGGGGTTGCGAAGACCAATATGGGACACCCCGGTATGTCGCAGTGCCCGGCATGAATAATCTGGCAGAGCATCTTGCGGAGGATCTCAAAATCAGGACGAGTACCTGCGTTTCAAGGATTGATCCTGCAGACGGGAAGTGGCGGATTACCGATACCGCAGGAAGGAATGCAGGAATATTCGATTGGGTCATCCTCAATTGTCCACCGAAGCAAAGTCTGAACATTCTGGATGGGCAGTCAGTGCTTTCAGACCAGATCGCGGGCGTCAAAATGAATCCTTGCTGGGCGATGATGCTTACGACACCAGACTTGGGGGATGTCGATTTTGACGGTGCTTTTGTGGAGAATGGGCCACTCTCATGGATTGCTAATGACGGCAGCAAGCCGCGACGACAAGAGGCTGACGCTGTGACCAACTGGACGCTTCACGCCTCCGCGGAGTGGTCCGAGACGCACTTGGAGTGCTGCCCATCGCAAATCGAAAGTGAATTGCTACAGGCTTTAGAGAAGACTTTACAGAAAAAAGTGCGGCCGCTGCACTCCAAGGTTCATCGTTGGAGATACGCAGTTCCAAAGGTGGCATTGGACGAACAGTGCCTATGGGATTCAGTTTCCGGACTTGGAGCCTGTGGAGACTGGTGTTTCAGTCCTCGTATTGAGGGTGCTTTCTTAAGCGGGGTTGCGATGGCAGGGACCTTGCTGCGGCAGCTTACGATAGACCGACCCGCCCCCGTAAGCATCTCGCGGATTACAACTGCTTCTTTGCCCCAAGCAGCTACGTCGGCAAGACAGCAGCAAGGTAACGCACGCTGACAGGACGGCGAACCGCCGCGGTTCTGTGCATGATCGGTAGCTTGGTCTGTCTTGATTCCACCCTGCCGTTCCCGGAACTCGGAATTCAGACGGCGTCGATGCGGTTTTGCAATTCGGAGGTGAGATCGTTGAGGTGGATCCGACTCTGCTCCCAAGTGTCCCGGTCTCGGACCGTGACAGTTTGATTCTCAAGTGTCTCGGTATCGACCGTAATGCAGAAGGGCGTTCCAGCTTCATCCTGACGTCGATAACGCCGTCCCACTGCACCCTTCTCGTCGTAAAATACCGTCATGTGCTGTTTGAGATTCCCATAGATTTCGCGGGCAACTTCGGGCATCCCATCTTTTTTCACTAGTGGGAACACGGCAGCTTTGATCGGTGCGATTCGTGGGTGCAGTTGCATCACTGTGCGAGTCTGCATCTTGCCCTTTTCGTCGGGAGCTTCATCCTCGGTGAACGCTTCACAGAGAAACGCCAGGACGCCTCGGTCTGCACCGGCTGACGGTTCAATGACATGAGGTATAAATTTCTCACCCTGGATTTCATCACGATAGCTAAGGTCTTTACCACTCCCGCGGTATTTCGGTTTTCCATGCTCATTAAGTTCCACCGTCATCGGGCTGGTTGAGGGGTCCAGTTTGCCTTCCATGTGGCTGCGCAGATCGAAGTCACCTCGATGGGCAATTCCCTCAAGCTCGCCATATTCTCCCTCTGGCAGAAAAGGAAATGCGTATTCGATGTCGGCGGTGCGAACGCTGTAGTGGGCAAGGTCTTCTTAATGGTGCTCGCGCATGATCAGGGAATCACTGGACAACCCAAGAGAGACATACCAGTTCATTCGGCGATCACGCCAGTATCGATACCACTCCTGCGATTGGCTGGGGTGGCAGAAAAACTCTATTTCCATCTGTTCGAATTCACGCGAGCGGAACGTGAAGTTTCTCGGAGTGATTTCGTTGCGAAAGCTCTTGCCAATTTGTCCAATGCCAAAGGGAATACGTACCCTGCTGCTATCGAGAACATTTTTGAAATTGACAAAAATTCCCTGCGCGGTCTCGGGTCGTAGGAAAGTAGCGTCCTCTTCACCTCCAAGAGCACCCAGGGTCGTTTTGAACATCAGGTTGAACTCGCGTGGTTCGGTAAGCGTGTCCAGTTTTTTGGCATCAGGAGCCAATACTTCGGTGGTGGAATCGAGTTTGTCCAAGGTGATGGAATCATCCCCTACTGTGATCTTGTCAGCATCTTTGTTGCGAAGACGGAAGAACTTCATGCCTCGCCTTCGAACGTCATCGACTTCGTTTTCAATGTCAGCTAGCGTCGATACAAAGATCTTTTTGTCTTGATATTCAACCCATCGGCCGCGGACCTGATCGAAGCGATATCGTTTTTTTGACTCTTTGCAGTCGACCATGTGATCATGAAAAAGGTCGTAGTGGCCACTGCATTTCCAGACTTGTGGATGCATGAGGATCGTGCAGTCCAAACCAACCATTTCGAAGTTGGAGGGGGCAGCGTCAGGTTTAAGAAGCTCGTTGTGGCCAGCAATCATGTCCTGCCACCATGCTTCTTTGAGGTTGCGTTTCAGCTCAACTCCCAATGGCCCATAGTCCCAGCAACCCTGCACGCCACCATATATTTCGCTGGATTGAAACAGAAAGCCACGTCGCTTGCAGAGCGACACAATTTTTTCCATCGACTTCATAATGATTCAGTGGTTGAGCTTGGGTGAAGCTGGTGCGGTCGTTATTTTCCGCAAAATGTAGAGGTTTTGAAGCTGCGTTCGTAGGACAGCAAACCTCACGAAGATGATTTTAGAGGACTGGTTTTCGTCAGTCTGAGTAAGAGAGAATCAAAGTTCCCCTGTGAGTTCTGCGATCCCTCTGAGCTTTATCTGTTTTACAAGAGTGCTCACAACACCAGAGTTGCCGGCAATCAGTTGAGATTTTAGTACCTGTTCAAAAAGCCACCGCCATAGGCGGGGGCGGCAATTTGCGTTTGGCCTGCCGGTGTCGCAGTTTGGGCATTGCCACTGATTTGGTGGTTCAGCTTGGCGACTTCAGCAGCAGCCATCGGTTGGGCAGGGTTGATCGCGAGACTCTGCTGGTAGTTTTGTAGGGCTTGCGGCAGGTCACCGGCCTGCTGGCGTAGTTTTGCGAGTGCTAGCCATGCCCGAGGATTATTCGCGTCTTTCTGAACAGCGTCCTCTAGATATTTCATCGCCGTATCGGGGTCATTGGCTTCCTCATAAAGTCTCGCCAATTCGATTCTGGCTTCTGCACTTGAGGGATTCTGCGTGGCCCAGTTTTTCATGAGAGCAAAGGCCCGGTTGTTGCGTCCTGTATCAACGAGCAGTACAGCCAAGCCTCTGTGACACTCTAGGTGGTTTGGGTCGTGGTCGAGGCATTGATTATAGAGCGACTCAGCTTGAGTCAGCATTGCCTGATCGCCCCACTGATTCCCCAAACGGTGGGTAGTGGCCGCAAGGTTGTAGTAACCGTCAGCGTTTTGCGGATCGGTAGCAATTACCTTTTGGAAACGCTGCAAAGCTGCTGTGTATTGCCCTTGCTCGTAGAGCTGTGTACCCGTTGTGTTGTGTCCACTGGCCGCCCATTGGCATCCTGCAGCCGTTAAGAGCAAGGTTGCGGGCAACAGATGAACAAAAATTCTGAAAGACTCGCGGATCTGTGCTCGATCTACCCATTGGCTGCCGAAGGTATTAATTGAGCCGGAGGTTCGTTTACGAACTAGGTTCTGCAGGGCCATTTTTCGTGTCTTCCTGACGCGGGTGGCATTTGTGCACTCAAAAAAAGTAAACGTATGTTCACTTTATTCGGGGCGTGTTTCATCCGATTTGAAGGATCAATAGCGTTCGGACGTTATCAACCCTGCGTCAAACCTTGCAAGACCGGAACTTTTACCCCGAGTCAGCCGTCAAAGACGTCTGGAGCGAGGTATTGCCCGAATACCACCTACAACCGCGCCAAACTGACCTAACCCTAGTACCACAGACGATTTCTGTTGCTTAATCACACTGTCTAACTACACTCCGAAGCTGGTTTCGGCTCCGGAATCCGTTAACTAATTTGATGATGTAATGATCGTCTTTTTCGAATAAATATCCTGTTGGGCATCTTTTGGCGCCCCACATGACCCGAATTTCATAAAGAGGCAACTCCGCCGCGCCGCGATGGCAGCGGAGATGTTTAACACGATTGCCAATTCAATTTGGCACCTTGAATACAGAGGCTGCTTGATGACTCTCCGTGACTCGAGTGTTCGCAACGTTCTCCGCAAAGGCGACCGCAAATCCAGCGGGCGACTTCGCGACAAGCGTCGCCGTATGGAACGACGTCTATTGTCGGAATCGCTGGAACAACGGCAACTACTGGCAGGGCCAGAGGTTTCCGGGATCCAGCCCAATGAGGGCGCTTTGCTTGGGGAAGGCACTGTTCTGAGCGTTTCCCCGCGCGAGCTGATTTTTCAGTTCGACGATGAAGCCAATTTGGATAGCAGTACGTTATCTGCAATCAGGATCACTCAAGCGGGAGATGGTGGGGCTTTTGACTCAGCGACCGCAATCAGCGATCTGGGTACTCAGAATGCACTGAGTGTGGAATTCCGCGCTGTAGAAACAGGTGTCATTGGCAATGGGATCGAAGTGGAGTTCACTTCAAATCCATTGTCTCTGGTTACCACACCTTCAATTACTGTCACGAATCGTGTCGTTGCAATTGAAGTCAGTAGCAATCCTGCCGCTGAGACAACGATGCAGGATCTGATTTCGTCAGTTTCCAATGACGCTTCGGCATCGGCTTTGATTGAAGTGATTCAGGTGACTGGGTCTTCGCTTTCGCCATTCGGGCAACAGATTGGGAGCGGACTGAATCTGACACTTCAAGGGGCGAATTCCGCTGAGGCGGTAACCGACTTTGGAACCAACGGCGATGTGCAGGTTCGTTTTGTCGCTCAGGAGTCTGGTCCAGGTGGTTTGGGGACTGAACTGGTTTTTGAGCAGCGTAATTTCGGGGGTCCTGCGTTACCCGTGATTGTGGTCAATGGCAGTTCTATTCGTGCGCAGCTCAACAGCACTCCGGGCAATGAGACAACGGCTCAGGAATTTCTTGCGTCGATCAGCAATGACCCAGCGGCTTCACAGTTGGTGTCGGCTTCGCTGCAGCAGGGCAACGATCAAAGTTTGATTGGTGCTTCGTTGGCTTTGCCTAATGTCCTGACACTTACGGGTGTTGCGGATCTCGCTGTCGAGCCAGGTTACATCGGTTTTGGTAATTCATCGCGGGAGGTCGTTTTTCGATTTGCTGAGCCGCTTGAGGACGACCTCTATCAGATTGACATTTCTGGCAGCGGTGCGGGCGCACTACGAAATCTGGATGGTGAGCTATTTCAGGATGGTGTTGACTTCAGTCAGCAGTTCAGTGTGAATCTTGGGCCAAAGGTTGCCGCTGTTGTTCCGGAACCCGTAAAGCGGGCCGCTAATGGCGACTTAGAGCCAGCCGTTGGTAAAATCGAAGTCTACTTCAATAACGACAAACTCGATCCAGTTCGAGCAGTTGACCCAAGCTTCTATGCGTTGATTTTTACCCGGGATACAATCAATAACACGGACGATGTTCTCGTTCAGCCCAATAGTGTTACTTACCAAAGTACCACCAACATCGTGACTCTGGATTTCGGGAGTCCGCTATCGCGGATTGCTCACCCAACCGATCCTTCCGTTGGATTTCTGACCGGCTCTGCCAGATTACGTGTGGGCTCGGACATCGCGGCGGATCCAGGGGCTACCGACAGCTCGCCCTATGTCGCACCCTTGGAATTTGCTTTGGATCCTGCCACACAGGATCCCGGTGATTCGTTCGCGACGGCTTTTGATGTTTCAAGTGTGTTGCCGGGTGCTGTTAGCTCTACGACAACGACTTCGGTGCGCCTGTCAAGTGAAATTTACAACACAACACCGTTTGAATTGGACTTGCCCGGGCCCGATGTGGATGGTGTTCGAGAGATTCGTGAGGACGATCCCTCGCGACTCGAGCGTACAGTGCCATTAGATTACCTGCGTAACGGTGCTGACGCTGTCGACGGCATCTCGGTCATGCAGTACGACTTCGTGTCTTCATGGCTCGGTGATGATCCAACGTCACCGGGAATCCAGGAGGATCGCACCTATTTCAGTGTGATCAGTGAGCAGCAAAAAGAGCGCATTCGTGAGGTAATGACCCAGTACAGTGAGTACTTGGGGATCAGCTTCATTGAAGTTGAGGGTGCCCCCACCAATGAAGCTTTCATGTCAATCGCCGTGGGTGACCTCTACGGTGCTGACGAAACGGCTACCAGCGGCGATGGTGGGTTGGCGGTTGCGACACGCGATCGTAATGGAGATGGCGTCGATGATCTTGCTGTCATGGACTTTCAGGACTTCGATGAGTCCATTGATGACGCGTTTGGTGGTGAATTTTTCCGTGGAGGAATGTTTGCGGTTGGGCAATTACTCGGCTACGGCTATGCCGATGATTTGCCCCAGCCAGTGACCCAAAGTTCTGATTTCATCTTCAGTCCGGGCACCGACAACGAAGCGGCTTTTCCGAGCGTTGCTGATATTGTCCACGGTCAATATTTGTACCGTCCTGACAGTACGGATGTCGATTTGTATCGTTTTGAACTGCCAGCCAGCGGATCGCTCTCGGTTGAAACGATCGCAGAGCGACTTGCTGACCCAAGTTTGCTCGATTCCGTCATTCGAGTTTATCAACTCGGGATGGATGGAGCTTTTACAGAAGTCGCTTCCAATGATGACTACTTCAGCAATGACTCCTTAGTCGATTTGCAAGTGAACGCAGGCACCTACATGATTGGTGTCAGTGCGCGTGGAAATGCCAGCTACGACCCGACGATTGAGGGAACCGGATTCGGTGGTCTGACGGAGGGTAGTTATGAGTTGTTGCTGGATTTCCGTCCTAATCTTTCGAGTGGACTGACCGACACAACAGGGGTTGCTCTTGATGGAGATGGTGATGGTCGACCCGGGGATGTCTTTAATTTCTGGTTTGTTCCCAGCGATGTGAATGACACACTCTATGTTGATAAAGCTGCGACTTCGGCATCGGGTAATCTCGGCACCGTGAATAACCCCTTCCGGGAAATTGACCAAGCGATTGCTGCAGCTACCGAGGGTACGACCATTCGTGTACTG
>JAAHTH010003183.1_pt1 | contig 11546 bp, 7 predicted proteins | sample 6116091 | NCBI WGS metagenome assembly JAAHTH01 (sample SAMN13939990, study PRJNA603662) | sponge metagenome | isolation source: marine sponge | host: Mycale hentscheli | place: New Zealand | collected 2006
TCGTTTCGATGCTCAATGCTGTTGATGTTCCCGTTGAAAAATTCGCCGACAGTACTGGCCCAATGACGGAAATAACTCGCTGACAGCTCGGCAGTTTGAAGTTTGCGATAAGCGTGGCTTCGATAAAAAATTCGGAGGTTATGGCTAAGATTGTTTTGCCGCAATTGAACTTGACGCCTGGTTTGAGTAGGGCGAAACGTTTGATGAGGTACCAAGTCGCAAGAGTTCTCAGTCTGGCTTCAGTGAACGCATGTGAACAATGAGAAACCGCTGCGATGAAGTGCCAGTTTAGAAACTCCATGTTGTTTTCAATAAATGGCCCGCGGGCCATTTGTTAGCGGCCACCTTGGAGGTTCAGTAATAAATTCATGACCATAATTTTGACTGATCAAATGCACAAAAACAGTATGACATTTCCTCTTGGGTTCGTCAGCTTCGTGTTTTGTTTGTTAGGTGGTATTAGCCTTTTCGCTCAGGAGGAAATTCCACTTCGCAAACCGAATCCTCCTAAGCTTCCCGCCGACTATCCCGAGATTGTTTTGCCGGAGGGGCCAGGGCCACATTATTATGTGAATGCCGAAGAAGTCAGTCGTTTGCAAACTGCTTACGCTTCCGGCGGTAAAGTGGCAAAGTCTCTGGAGAATATTGTGCGTCAGGCTCAATTAGAGCTGAGGATTCCAGTCACGTTTCCGCCCAAAGGCGGTTTGCACGGTTCGCTCTACCATTGCCCGGAGTGCCAGCGCAAGTTGAAGCCTGTTTTAGATGAGTCGCAGAAAATAGAACATCATCGCTGTGGAAAATGTGATAAGCACTGGAGTGGTTTTCCGTACGATGATGTCTACTACACCAAGGTGCATGCTCAAAATTTCAAACGCGGGTTGTTGGCGGCCAAAGCGTTTACCCTAACTAACGAAGATAAATACGCGGAGTTTGTACGTGATCTTCTCGTCGGTTATGCAGACCGTTATCGGGGGTACAAAAGAACGAAGGGGATTTTGTCGCCTAGGCGATATGGCCACATTTGCTCAACGGATCACGAAGCGGGTAGCTTGATGATGCGATATCTTGGGCCAATGTACGATATGACCGGGCATCATTTGAGTTTCACCAGCGCAGACCATCGGCATCTCAAAGACGATTTGATCGAGCCCATGATGACTTACTTTGATACTGCCACGATGCGGGGTAAGAGTAATCATCACAGTTTTCATAACGCCGGTTACATTTGGGGTGGTGTACTTACGGGGGATAAGACACGAATCGCTCAGGCCATTTATGGAACAAACGGTGGGTTCATTGAGCAGGTTAGAACGGCGCCTTCCTTAGAAGGGTTGTGGCCAGGTGGATATTCTTACCACTTTTACGCACGGCGAGCGTTGGTGCGAACGGCTGAGGTTGCTCGGCATATTGATATTGATTTGTATGCAGAGCCCCAATTCAAAAAAATGTTCTTCCTGCCAGCTCAAGAAGTCATGCCTGATGGATTCACTCCCAATTTTGGCGACGACCCTGGTAAATATGTTGTCGGTCGGCTGGGGGCCGAGGAAGGTTTTGCGGCTTACCAAGATCCCGCCCTGCTCCCCTTGTTGTCAGCTGAGGTAACGTGGGAGAGTGTTCTTGCCGGACGGACAGTGCCACTGCAGCAGGTTGAGTTTGAAAACGAAAGTATTCTGTTGCCAGATGGTGGGCATGCCATTTTGCGGGGGCGAGAGCCAGCTGGTTTTTCACTTGCGATGCAGTTTGGGAAATACGGAACATCGCATTCGCATTTTGACAAATTATCTTTCATTCTTTACGGCAACGGTCAGCAACTTGGGCTTGATTCAGGTAAACGTCATTCCGTCGACTATGAATCAGACGTCCATCAAGCTTATTACAGGGGTACCATCGGTCACAATGCGATTGTTGTTGATGGACATCCTCAACAGAGGAATACGAATAATTGCGAGTTGCTCGAATTCGAGTCGGAAGGTGCCATTCCTTACGTGGGTGCTGCCAGTTCAGAATTGTATAAAGGAGTTCGGCAGGCTCGTTGGCTTGCGGTGGCCCCGGAGTATGTTCTTGTTTTGGACCAGTTGCACTCCAGCGAGGATCACGTCTATGACTGGTGGTATCATTGCAAAGGTGAAAATGGGACGGTCGAGCAAGCTAATTCGGTAGGTCAGCCACGCAAAGGATCTGTCGATCCTGGATTGAAATATATTGCCGACATTCAACGTGGAAACGCGAGTGAAAATTTATTGTGGGAAGTTACTCGAAATTCCGGGCAGTTTCGATTAACACTTGCGAACGAAAGTGAAACGAGCGTTTTAACTGGAACTGGGCCGCTCACCAGTCTAGACCACCGCGTCCCTGCAGTGCGGTTCACCAGAACAGGCAAGGATGTAACCTTCATCAGCACCTTGGAATTTGTTGAGCAAGGCAAGGCGCCATTTGTTTCCAATATAAAAGTAATTGTTGGCGAAGGAAAAACGTCTGTGACAGTCTCTCACGCAAGCGGTAGCGACAGGTTTCTATTAGCCAATGATCGGTTCTTGATTGCAGATGGGACACGAAGATCACGCAAGTAAACTTATGCGATCACGGAGTATTCGAATTCGTTCTAATGATTTTTCAATCATGCAAGTAGTTGCCGCTCAAAAAAGCTATGGGTGGCTCTTTGTGGGGTTGGGTTCTCAGGCTTGCGAACCATCGCATCAATTCGGAATGTCTTCGCGTTGGCTCTCCCCAACCTGGCTAGTGGCGGTGAAGGTCTCATGATCGCTCAAATGCCAGATGACCGTCTTTTCTATTGAGAAGATAAAAGCATGGGCACTTTAAACAGTAATGAGCCTGCCTCTTTTGCTCCCTCGTGGTTTTGCCGGTCCGTTTTTTGTGATGGGCTTTCTGGAACTTGATCCACTCCTGCTTGCCATTCCAAATGTCAGCGAGGAGAGCCATGGAAAGGGCGTGAGTTAAGGTCGACTGAGTTGTGTAGGCCTGCGAACCAAAAGATCATGAATGAACAAGTCATCACGCGAGTATGTCTTTGATGACGTGACCGTAATCGCGATCCAGACGTTTATGTCCCGGAACTTCCAGCTTGCGTGGATTGATGCCCATGAGATGATTGATCGTGGCATGAACGTCGGTCACGTAATGAGGATCTTCGACAGCGTGAAAGCCCAGCTCGTCGGTTGAACCGTGGACGACTCCACCTTTCAGACCCCCGCCCGCCATCCAGACGCTGAAGCCAAACGGGTGGTGATCTCTGCCATCAGCCCCCTGCGACCCGGGAGTTCGTCCAAACTCGGTTGCGAACACGACGATCGTGTCGTCCAGTAGGCCTCGTTGTTTGAGATCTTTTAATAAACCAGCGGTGGGCAGGTCGACTTGTTTTGATAGTTTTGCATGTCCCTTGCGTAGTCCAGAATGATTGTCCCACGCACCCGCGGCGCCATCGCCATGCATAATTTGAATAAAACGCACCCCCCGTTCCGAGAAGCGCCGGGCAGCAAGGAGTTGCTGGCCGAAGGCTTTTGTCTCAGGATGATCCAGACCATAAAGTTCACGAGTTTCTTTGGATTCTTTTTTGAAATCTAAAACTTCGGGAACGGCTGTCTGCATCCGGAACGCCAGTTCGTACGATTTGATCCGAGCTTGGAGGGCAGCGTCGCCGGGGTACTGTTTTCCAGCCAGATGGTTGAGCTGGTTAGTAAAGTTCAGATTTCTGCGTTGCTGTTTTGAATTCATGCCGCCGTGCGGAGCAGCGTAGTCGAGTGGGTTTTTCGGATTGATTTTTAAATTGACGGCATCGTAGGCTGGCCCCAAATAATGGCCGTCTCGTTTGTCAAAGAAACGCGGGCCAATATTAATGAACTGAGGAAGGTTGTCACTAAGCGAGCCTAAGCCGTAATTGAGCCAGGCACCAATGGTGGGAACTCGCGGATCCAGCATATGACGACCGGAGTGAAATTGCACCTGAGCTCCATGATTGTTGTCAGTTGTCCACATCGAACGAATGAAGGCGATGTCGTCAGCACAGGAGCCGATATGCGGAAACCAGTCGCTGATTTCGACACCGGACTGCCCATATTTTTTGTATCCAGTTTGCAATGGGTAGATCGTTTTACGATCTTTTCCATTGGCATCGTCCACCACAACCACGCGAAGATTCTTGAAGTTTTCAGGGTCGAGGACATTGGCGTGAGGCGTGTCGCTGATGGACTTCCCGGCAAATTTATTCAACGCGGGTTTGGGGTCAAAGCTCTCCATATGGCTTACGCCGCCGCGCATGAATAGCCAGATCACACGCTTGGCTTTGGGTTGGAAATGTGGCTCGCCATTTGGCTGTTGGTGCTCTTCCGCTGCAACGATTCCCCCCAACGCTAAAGAACCAAAGCCCAGTGCGGATTGGAGTAAATATCGACGGCGTGAAATATCGGTCGGTAGCGTCATCGGATGACCTGGAAATCGTTGTGGTTTAGGAGTGCGTGGACGAATTGGTTTCGCTCAGGGTTCGCCTTCAAGAAGTTTAGGCAGGCGGCTACCTCTTGTTCGGAAGGAGATCTTGCGAGAAGTTGAAGGAAAGCGGCTTTGGTAAATTCAATGTCTGTCAAATTTTTGTTGAAGCGGGCAGTGATTAGGTTTGCGGATTCAATGGCTTCCCGGCTGTTCATCAGGGCGAGTGCCTGTTGTGGAACAATGCTTTCGTTTCGCCGGTAACAACTAAAAACATCGGCGTCATCAAATATCGAAACGAACTTGTCGCGGCCATCGCGGGAATGGAACAGGTATAGGCTGCGACGGCGTACGTTGGGGCCAGGCATTACAGGGGGACCACCGATCGTCAAATTGAGTTGGCCGGACAGGTGTAAGAGGCTGTCTCTTAAGACTTGAGACTCCATCCGGCGATTATTCATTCGCCAGTAGTAATGGTTTTCGGGATCGCCTGCGAGTGTGTTTGGGTCAGCTCCCAGGTTAGAAGAACTGCGTTGCCATGCTTTCGATTTGAGAATGAGACGGTGCAGGTGTTTCATGCTCCAGTTCGACTCAATTAATTCGACTGCAAGGTAATCAAGTAAATCTTGGTGCAGGGGCCTAGGAGAGCGTCGACCAAAATCAGAAACGGATTCGACGAGTGGGCTCCCAAAGTGGCGGGTCCAGATATGGTTGACGGCAACGCGGGCGGTCAATGGGTTGTCCCGATGAGTAATCCAGTTTGCAAGAGAAGTCCGCCGTCCAGTGCTGGTTTTGGAATAGACGGAAGAGTATTGGGTGGCCTTGTGTGAGCCTTGATCGAGCGCTCGCTGACTACCTCGCAATGGAGCGAGGGTCGGCAGGTTGTCGGATGCGAATGCCAGTTGTGCCTTCTCTTTTACCTTTGACGCACTCGCTCTCTTACCTGCATCCGCCTTGCTAAAGTCCACTTCGGCTTTTGCCACCGCAGCCTGGAGGCTCAAGCGGGCGGCGAGTTCAGCTGAGCCATTGCCAATTTGTTTTAACGTGGCATTGTCGGCTGCGATCTGGGCAACCAACGCGGCGTGTTTGGCCTCGACGAGTCGGAGTTGAGCTTCGGCAAGGTCGATGGCTTGAGCAGAGTTGACGACGGCGGCCTGTTTGTCTGTATTAGTTAAGGTGACGTCGCCGGCGAGTGGCTCGACTTTGATCGAGTAAAAGTCAGCCGTTGAATCGAAGGCAAAAAGTTCCAATACGCCACTGTTTTTGCGAGGCGGGAGTCGGTAGGCCAACAAAAATTTACCATCCAAAGCGACGTTGATTAAATCATTCCTGACTTTAATATTCAGCACGTAATCCTGGTTTAATCGGATTGGCAAATTAGCTTTGGCGTTTGCCGGATAGATGTCTCGTCCAGCGACAGTATGGGCGATTTGGACTTTGGGGCCATTTGCGAATGCACTGACATAAACGACATGTGCGTTCTCGCCTTTTTCATCTGCATCAAAACGGATTCCTGTTGATTTCCACCGCTTACCCCCGGTGGTTTGGAAGTTGAGGGTCAACTCAAAATCCCGTGGATGGTGAGCTTTGGTCCGCAGGCAACTACGCTCCACGGTGGGCTCAGTTTGCGCAAGTAATCCTCCTTGGTATCGCCACCCTCGTCCGATAATTTCCCAGATGTCCGGTCTCGATTTTTTAAAGTCGTCACGCAGTGCGCTGACTTCCACCTTTGATTCCGTAGCGACTGCGGCTAACGCTTCCTTTTTTTGGAGTTGCAGCAAATTAAGGCGAGCGGATTCAATCTGTTTTTTTGAAAGGGCGAGCAAATCCGTTTGAACGTATTTGCGGACACCCGGTGCCCAGGCGTCGGCGGGCAAATCGATTTTCGCTGCTTGCTTTCCAAAGCTGGCTAGAAATTTAGGTGGACCCGGGGGAATGGGATTGTCCTTGACCGGTTGAGACGGATCGCCTCGCAAATGGAGAAAGGTTGGAGCATCTGGCTTGTCATCATATACGCGTGGGAGCCCGTTTTGGTTGTAATCAGTAGTTCCGGGCAGCGCGTCGAGACGAACGTGATGCGGTTCGAAGATCGCTCGAAAACGATAGTAGTCTTCATGATCGATTGGGTCATATTTGTGGTCGTGACACTTCGCACAGTTAAGCGTTAATCCTAAAAATGATTTACCCGTGTGTTCGATTGTGTCATCGAGCCATGTTGTCCGATTGAAAAGATAGTAATTTCTAGCCAAGAACCCAGTTGCGCCGACGGTCTTTAAATCAGTTGGCGCAATTTCGTCACCGGCAATCATTTCCATGATCATCCGATCATAGCCCTTGTCTTCATTCAGAGATTGGATGATCCAGTCCCGCCAATGCCAGAGGTGTTTCTGACTATTCCGTAATTGGCTATCCAGGCCATACCAATCGCTGTATCGCCAGACGTCCATCCAGTGTCTCCCCCACCGCTCACCATACTGTGGACTGTCTATCAGAGAGTCAATGATTTCCTCAATTGGCAAATCTGAAAGTAGCTGTTCAGTCGTTGGAGGAAGTCCGGTCACATCAAGGTAAATTCGTCGTAACAATAAGCTTCGCTCGGCAGTTGCCTGCGGTTTGAATCCTTTTTCCTGTTGCGGTTTGGTAAGAAAAGCATCGACTGGGTTGGGCTCGCCAAGGTTTGGCATTTCCGGTCGTCCGATTCGTTGAAACGCCCAATGTTCCATCGGGTCTGCTTCGGCCTGTTCGTTATCGGGTGCTGGTGCACCATCGGCAATCCAGTTTTTGATGTCCAAAACTTCTTGCTCGGATAGCGGTTCGCCTTCGGGGGGCATCCGCTCGGCATCGTCTTTTGAAGTGAGGCGGTGGAGGAGAAGGTTGTCCTCTAAAATACCGTAATCTTTCATCGCTTCGATGGTATCGACGCGGAGTTCAGACTCTTGTTTCAATGCACCGTGACAGGCAAAACACCGCTCCTTTAAAAGTGGTTTTATTTTTTGCCGGTATAAGTCGACGCTCGTTTCTTGACCCACCGAATGAGTCGGGTAGGTCGCAATCCCAAAGAAAGAGATCACTAGACTGGCGATGAATTTACAAAAGGTATTCATTGGGGCGTCCCGATCCTATCCAACACTGGGTGATTGCACTGGATGTGATGTGATAAAGCCTTTGCGGCCTTCTTTCGATCACGATTAATGATCGCGGTAAGTATCTCGCGATGTTGCTGGACAGCCTCAACGGCAGCTTTACGATTTTTACCTTCCCATTCAAACAAAATTCGAAAGAATGGAGCGTGTCGATTAAAGAAGTCTAAAATATAAAAATTGTCTGACTTCTTGATGATGTAGTTGTGAATCCGATCGTCAATTACGGGAAAGTCTCGTGCATTCTTCGCCGGAATATTTCCGTCATGCATTGCTTGAAGTTCAGTGTCATCGAGTCGTTTCCAGGCAAGATCGAGCGCCTTGAGTTCGAGAACTTCGCGAGTGTCTAGATAGGCTCGTAGATCGGCAAGGGTGAAGTGACGTATCTTCCATCCACGACGCGGGATGTGTTCAAGTAGTCCCTGACCTGCGATGAGATGGCAAATTTCTCGCACGGCAGAACGACTGAGTTTGTGTTGAGTCGCTGTTCGCTCTTCACGCAGAAAAGTCTCCTCAGCTAATAAGCTTTTCTGGACGATCTCGCGGAGGATTGCCTCGTAAGGATCGGTAGTGGGACCAGAAGAGAGTTGCAATGTTGAGTCACTGGCAAAATCGAAAGTGTCGGGAGCCTGAAGGCGACCGTTGGATAGCTTGACCAGCTTGCCTCTCTCGATCAACTTAGAAATTACGGTTCTCACTGGAGTTTGGCTCACGCCGTAATGAGACGCCAGTGCAGCAACCGTTAATTTGCAAGGCGTATTCCCGGCAGATAGATGCGACGTAATGTCGGATTCAATTTTTTTGGTTAGCTCCACGCACCCATTCTCCCACCAAGCGGAAAACATGTTTTTGCCGACAATTGCACTGCAGTTTTATAATCTGGGTGGTGGACGCTGTCAAATCGAGGTTGGCAGGGCTCGGGCAATGAAGTTTCGTTGCGAATGCTGTCTTGTGTGGGGGTTCTAGAAACCCAGTGACATTTTTCGAAGCAACAAGTGATAGCCGCAGTTGGCGAAACTACGACAGCAGGACGAGCATTGGCTAATGCGCGGAGCGGAACTGTTTTTGAAAATCAAGACAGCCAGGCCAACCAGGACAGCGCTTCGTGGCTGAACCTAAGATTCGCCCTGTTGTTTTAAAAATAACAACTTCTCGGGCGAGTCTTACGCCGTATTTCTACAGATCAATATGTCCGTCAAAGGGCAAGTTGGCTTAAGCCATTTTGCAAGTTGCTTTCTTGTCGATCAGCTTGCAAACTTTATACAGAAGAACGTTGGAATATTCATTTTCTGGAATTGATTCGCCCGCTTTTAGTCTCTCTGCCGTTTTATAAGAATCGATGACGCTCAAAATTCCAAGAATGATGCCTGGAAAGACACAAAGAAAACTCCCGATAATTGTGACGACTAGCGTGATTACCCATTTGTTGGTTTGGCCATTAATTACGATATGACCAATTCCCAAAACAAACCAAGTCAGGATTGCTGCGGCAATCGGATTCGCATCCGGTTTTGAGATCATCGGCATGAGCAAGCTCCAATTTGAAAGTGATACTGAAGGTTCGAAAGTCAACTACATAAAATCTTCACGTTTTTTTAACATATCTCAGGAGGCTTTGTTGGTGAATTGAGTGCTTCTCACGGTTTTCTTAAATTTTCTTAGGTTTTTGGGTTGAGTGTCGTTTTCCTTTCAGAGGCTCATCAAATTTATTAGCTTTTCTGTTCATTGACGTTCCTTTTGAGTGGATCGGTACGTCAGTTTCGAGGTGTGTTTTTTGGGAGGGGTGCCGCGGCTGTCCATTGCAGCTAATGGGGCAGATGCGGTTTGGCCCAGGCGTATAGATACATGCCGGCCAGTGCGCCGGCAACCGTGAACCCGGCAAGTCCAACCCCGCTGCCAAGTTGTGCGTAAATGGGTCCCGGGCAGGCACCGGTGATAGCCCAGCCAGCACCGAAGGTCATGCCGCCGAGAGCAACACCTTTATGAAAAGGTTTGGGTTTGTATTGGATTGGCTTACCGTAGATATCGGAAGCCTCACATTTTCGAATAATGGCCATTCCCAACATCGCGACGGCAACGCCTGAGCCAATAATTAAATATAGATGGCTGTCTTGGAACAAGAACATTTCGTGAACTCGCTGCCATCTGACGACTTCGGATTTGGTAAAGAGGATCCCCAAAAAAGTCCCGACCATTAGAGTGGTTGCATACACCAGCGATGAATCAACGGCCGAAGTGGTGCTTCGAGCTGTTGGATTAGTTTCTGTTTCAGCAGTTGGGGCGGGTGCCAGATGATCTGTGTTTTGGTTGTCGAGTAGTGTTGCCATATCTAAATAACCTTAGAAAAGAATGTGTCCCAAGCCCCAAGTGACGCCGAGGCCGCCAACGAAAAAGAAAATGGTGGCGACGACACTGGGAAAATTCCAATTCGCAATTCCGGTAATTGCGTGGCCGGAGGTGCAGCCCCCCGCGTACCTCGCTCCGAATCCGACGAGAGTACCACCAATGAATAGCTTGATGGCTCCCCCAATGCTGTAAAATTTGGCGGGTAGAAATTCGATCGGTTCCGCCGAGAGCCACTGGCTTCCAATGAAACCGCCGATCACGATTCCAAGTGCGAAGACGAGCGTCCAGGTTCCTTGACGACGATCGTAATTCTTCAGATAGTCGAGTTTGCTGCGGGGGGAGCATAATGCCCCGATTTGTTGGAAGCTGGTCGAGATTCCAAATCCTTTTCCTGCCAATAGATACAAAAGTGGAACTGTGAGACCAATGAGTGGCCCGGAAAACCACCAAGGCCAAGGTTGTAGTAGAAAGTCTGTCATGGGTGTGAATCAGTAAATATTATATGGATGTGGTTTAGTTCAACGCGCAAGAGATGGAGACGGGTTCTTGTGGTGGCGCGGATTTGAGCGATGGTGATTCCTTCACTATCGGGTAGCCAGCGGTTTCCCATTGTTCGATTCCGCCCGATAGATTGATCACGTTTTTGACTCCTAATGATCTGAGCACGCTTGTTGCAATGGCGGAACGACTTCCCGTGCGACACTGCAATACAATGGAGCGGTTATCTTCTTGAGACGTTGTTTGACCGAACTCCTCGGCGAGTCGCCCTAGGAAAATGTGTTCAGCACCAGCGATTCGTCCAGCGTTCCATTCAGATGTTCGCCGCACATCAACCAGCCGAATTGAATTGGTTGTCAACGCCTCTGCCAGCCATTGGGGAGATTGTTGTTGAGATTTTTCACTTGCTAAGCCTGACGCGTAGACCTCTTCAGCGTCGAAGTAACCTTCGATATTGTCGATTCCAATTTCATGCAGAATTCGAACTGCTTCCAGAACCTTCTCGCCAGTCGAGATGAGATAGGTGGGAGCATCGTAGTTGATGAGCCAGCCGCCCTGGCTTGCCAAATACTTCATTGGCAGGTTGATGGTTCCGGGAACATGTTGGCTGGCAAATTGTTCAAGTGCTGCGGTATCGATGATGTTGCAGTCTTGGTCAAGAGAATCAAGCAGCTGCGGTGTCAATTTTTTAGGTCTAAAATCACCGATGATTTTAGGGCCCAACTTATTGAGCTTCTTCATCAAGCCAAAGTAAGGCGGTGCCTCGGGTTGGTCATCGAGGATAAATCGAACGAAATCTTCTTCTGTAGGAATTTGAAGCGCTGGGTTGAAGCGTTTTTCATAGCCGACCGTGCTCGTAGGGATCGCACCCAGCCCTTTGCCACAGGCACTTCCTGCTCCATGGGCTGGCCAGACTTGAAGATAGTCCGGCAGTGAGTTGAATTTTTCGATTGACCGAAACAGTTCGCGCGCTCCCTGATCAGCCGAGCCGGAGATCCCTGCAGCTTCTTCCAACAGGTCGGGACGGCCAACGGCCCCCACAAATATGAAGTCGCCGGTAAAGATCCCCATCGGCTCATTAGCACCGGATCCAAGATCGGTCAGGATCAGCGAGATGCTCTC
>JAAHTH010000894.1_pt2 | contig 11545 bp, 6 predicted proteins | sample 6116091 | NCBI WGS metagenome assembly JAAHTH01 (sample SAMN13939990, study PRJNA603662) | sponge metagenome | isolation source: marine sponge | host: Mycale hentscheli | place: New Zealand | collected 2006
GTAGTATTTCCTGTGGTATTAGTTGTATTATTTCCTGTGGTATTAGTTGTAGTATTTCCAGTTGTCACCTCATTATCATCAGTTTGTGGTGTACCGTCACCCATTCTAGCCGACATATGAGTTTCTTTGTCAATATCACCAGATAACACACCAGCAATACTGTCTAATCTACTCAAACCATTAATAAAATTCCCCCCACCATACTTACTTTTAACTCTAGGTATTTTAATACATGCCTCAAATAAATCAACTTGTATTTTTTCTTGTCCTTTTTCAATCGCATTTAACCAAGCATCTTTAGGTATTCTTCTAGTTTTAATATTGGCTAAAAAATAATTATCGAAGTTTTTGATTACTTGTTTACATAAACCAAATTTTCTTTTTTCTTCTGCCAATGCTTCTTTTCTAGTCTTCCTTCCTGTGGTTTTTAATTCTCTTTTAACTTTTCTATTTTGTTTTCTAATATCACCTTTTTCTCCTATTGTTAAAATATCTAAACCTTTATCTGGATCAATTTCAAAAGGATCAGTAACTGTTGTTCCTGTGGATCCAGTAGTTACAACATCTTTAGTATCACCAGTAGTTACTGTATTATTTGTACCACCAGTAGTTACAACATCTTTAGTAGATCCAGTAGTTACAACATCTTTAGTAGATCCAGTAGTTACAACATCTTTAGTAGATCCAGTAGTTACAACATCTTTATTAGTGTCATCACCTTTTAAAGCGTTAGGATATCTTTTATTTAATTTATCAACAGACGGTTTATATTTCTCATTGTCTGATAGATTAGTCCATGTTTTTCCACCTTTTTTTTGTGTATACCATTTACCGTCTACTACTTTATAGTCATAGGCATCACCAAAGTCAGTGTATACTTTTTCATCTTGTTCTACTAAATTACCATATAATCTTTCTTCAGTAAATAAAGATTTTATCCTACTTAATTCTTCGTTTATTGTAGTTAGGTTATTTTTCATAATCTTTTTATTTATAAATACATGATAATGCATAAAAAATCCCCTTTAATATAAAAATACTAACTAAAGGGGAAATTTAAATATTTTCTAAACTAATATTTAGAATACGTTAATCGCTCTATCAAATCTTAAAGTACAAGTAATGTCTGCTAAATCAGAAGATGAATAATCTAATCCACCAAAGTCAGCATCATTAAGTTGTGTCCCTTCTAAAATCCATTTTTGTACCACTACACCTGTAGGGTCTAACATTTCTAACTCTACATTCTTTTTGTATCCTGCAGCGTATCCTTGTCTACCAGTTACTGATTCTGAGTGTAATCTCACCCATTCCATAAGTGCTTGTGTTGCCGAAGGACCGATAGGATCTCTAAATGTTACTGATATTGATTCCCATCTAAATCTACCGATAACATATGTTTCAGTATTTAGAAAAGGAATTGATACCTCGTCACTTGTATATTTAGGTCTACTTGCAGTAGAAATCCACCACTCTTGAATACCTAATTCATCTGGAAATCTAAGAATCCATCTATTCTTTCTTAATGGTTCATAAGGAACCGGCATTCTCATTAATAAATCTGCCATAATTTCTTTTTTTTATATTGTTGTTTTATTCTTTAATTATAAATATTCAGTTTTTCAAAAAAATTTATTTTTTGATGATAATTCTTTTTTTCTTTGGGTTTTTAGGGTCTGATGTATCATACACCAAAAACTTAACATCAGGATATAATCTTTTTAATTCTTCCTCAATATACTTTTCTGCACTCTCTATATTCCCTAAATCATCATCACTAAACCCTATACTCATACCATTATATTTAGGGTTTTCTTTCATCTCTTTAACTGCACTAACTACCCTATCTACAAAAGTCTTCAACGCAATCATTTTACCGACTTCTGGGCTAGTAACGCTTACATCAGTATCAAACTCTTCTATAAACTCATCAGAAGTCACAGGATAGTAATCTTGTAGGTTTAAATACTGTTCAATTGATGTACCGTGTAAGTTAGATAACATTTTTTCTTTTTGTTCTTCACTAAATAAAGTATCAATAATTAATTTAATACCATCCTTAATTGCTTTAGGAGGATTCCCTCTTGCGGTTATAATAGAAAAATCATTTCCATATTCCAATGCCTCAATAAATTTATTAAAACTAGGTCCAAAAGATTTTTTTCTTAATGCTTCTTTGGTGTCCTTAATAAATGCATCGTAATCTCTAAAATCTTTAAATGCATAATATAAGTCATCTTTACCATATCTATACTCTTTACCTATTAAACCACGAATTTCCCTAAACTCTTCCGTACCTACTAATACAGGCACCCATCCATCACCCACTTTTTTCTCTAAATAAATTTGAGTCGGCATAAATAATATATTATCATCCCAATCAAAAGAGTATGCTCGTTTTTTAAATTCCATTAATAAACTTTTTTGTCTCTGACTTAATTTTAATCTCATATTAATAAATATTTAACGGCATAAAAAAACCCACATAAAGTGGGTTATAATATTTTATTTTTAATTTTACATTTTAGGCATTCTAGGACTACCTTTAAAATCAGGTTTACTACAAAACTCTACACATTCTAAAAGTTTTGGTCCAATTACCATCCCATCCATTATATCTACATCAGATAATAATTCAGTTAAATCACCCATTGTTGGTGTTTTTCCTGACATTAGTACCATCATTGCTTTTTCTACCTTACTAGAATATTTTGAACCTAATGCTTTACCAACACAAGACTTACATGCCATATCTATTGGTTGTTCATTTAATTTTCTTTCATTCATTACTGGGCTACTTGTCTTTTTCGCAACACATCTAGAAATAGGTTCTATCTTAGATAATATCATTTGTACACTATCTGAATCCATTTCCATCATACAGGCATATGACTGTGAAATATCTTTATCTACTATCATTTTTATACATGCTTGTGGTACACTAGAAATATCTTTTAAAGAACAGTTTTCCATAATACAATTCATTACTATTTCTTCTAAGTTAGTACCTCTAATATCTCCTTGTTCTTTAAGAACTCTTTTTACGATTTTTTTAATATCAGACTCTTTTAGTTTAATTATTTTACTCATCACTTATTTTTAAAAAAAAGGGGAACATTGTTCCCCCTATTATTATTATTATTATTATTAAATATCGTCAAAATTTGCTCCAGTGTTAGTAATATTAAATTCAATACTAATATATTCTAATGTTCTGGTTGGTTTTATAAATATTCTACCGTTTAATTCATTTCTATCAATTGATTCAGGTGTATCATCTAATACAACTCTAAAGTCAGTTAAACCTCTTTCTTTTCTAATATTATCTAATATTGGGTTAACTAATGATAAGAATTGGTTTCTTACTACCTGATCGTTCTGTTCGAATAATAATCTAATAGAAACTGCTGAAATAAGTTTTCTTGCTTGTAGTAATAGTCTTCTAACATTGATTCTATCAAGTGCAGTCTCTTTAGTTTGTAAGGTTTTATTACCCCATATCACTACCCCTACGTCTGAGAATGTAGCCATTGGGTTAACTTTACCTTCATAAAGAGTATCTCTTTGATCTAATGTTAATTTAACTCTCGCTGCAATTGCGTTAGTTGTACCTCTATTTAAACCTGCTGCTGCGAACCAAGGAAACGCTACGTTATCTGTTAATGCGATGTTTCTCATAACCTCTACTGTTGGTGGTAACCAAACATATTGATTATTTTCCGTATCATTCATTTGTAACCATGGCCAGTAAGTGGCAGAATAACTACTATCGATTCCAGAATCCTCTACAATATCTGTCGCTTCTTCTGTTGTTAATGCAAAACCATCTGAATCAGTATCAGGTGTTGTAATAACATATAATGAATCCGCTCTATCAACTTCAATAACATCAACCGCTGCTTCCACTAAGTTAGTTTGATCTCTTAAATCAATACCTGGTGTTGCAAATACATTAATATTCACATCTTCGGGATTATTAAAAGTATATATACCATTTAAGTAAGAGTAATAATCGGAAGTTATTCCTAAATCACCTGCTGAGTCAGTTATTTGTGTAAACGTACCAACAGTTAAACCAGCACTACCTTTAGAACCGTTAATTCTATATGAATCACCGTTAGTTCTTTGTAAACGATATTCGTCCCATCCATCCCATCCACCAAATGGTGCAAAAGTGAATTTTCTAGTGTTTATTCTTTCATATGGTCCGTTTTGTAGTGAAGCGGACGTTGTAAATGCAGATATACCAACTTGTAATACTGGGTAATAACTAGCTTCACCTGCCGATACTTCAGCACCTTTAGCGTTAACGTCTAAATGGAAACCATCTGTTTTACCTGTATATAACCCATCATTAACCGCATTTAATCCTTTATAGTTAAAAAAGTCTTGATCTACACCAATACTAGTATTTAAACCTAAATAAGTTTTTCTTATTTTAGCACCACTAAGTTGCCCATAAGATGTCTTATACTCTATTTGTGGAGGTAAAGAACTTCTAGAACCAATATATGTTCTATCTAAAACTCCCTCAAAACCTGCTGGTATACCATCAGTTGGGAAGTCAGTAGCCATCTCTACCATAATATATTTACTTCTTAACGGAAAGTTACCATCCGCAGTACCAATTTTTCTACCTATATATCCGTTTGAAGTTGGATCTAAAGATAATTTACTATATTTTTCTACTACAGAAATATTATCATCATTATCGTAAAAGTTTCTTATTAATAAATCAAATGTTTTATCATCTGGTTTAATGTTTACAATTGAAAATTTAACATCTTTATTGGCTGCATTACCATCAGAAATGGTTATAAACCTAAATAGTCTCTGTAATTTATTACCTCTTAACTCTGATAATACAAATGGAGATGCCGCAGATTTCCATTTTTCCTGATAATCATCTAAATTATTTGTATCAGTTGATTCGATTTCATTAAAGGTAATATCTAAACCTCTAACTTTACCTGCACTGTTTAAGTCATCTAATGTATTAATATACATTTCTTCCACAAACAATTCTGTTTCTTTATCTTGTACTTTAGTACCTAATAAACCAGGTAAATAATTTTTATTTGTTCTATCTAATGAAGTGTCATAAGTAAACGTTCCACCGTTTGCAGTAGTACCACTAATAGTGAATGTTGCTAAAGGATCATTAGGTATTAAGTCAGTATTAACCATTTCTGCGGTTACTACTTCAAAATCTAATATCTCATCTCCATTATAACCACCTCTTGATCTTAATGTTGAAATAACACTACCATCAATGTCTGTATAACAAGTGGCAGTATATGTAACTACAGTACCTGTCGTTTGTCCTGTTACAAAACCTGCAGTTGCAGTTCCGGCAGAAACAACTTCTAAATCGAAAGTTGCACCTAAGAAATCACAACCAGTTTTATTATATTTAGGTTCAGTAATTGAAATACTTTCACCTACACTTAATGTACCAATACTATTAAATGAAGAAGAAATTTCTCCATTATCATATAACGCTTGTAAAAGTGCGTCATCAAAAGTCATAGTTACTGGTACACCTCCAGTAGTTGCACTGAATGTTAAACCACCATTAGTAGTAGTATTTATAACTGTTTCTGTTGATGTGTCTGCCGCAGAGTCTAGTGTAATACACCATGCTCCACCCGCTTTATATCCTGAATACCCTAGTACTCTACTAATGTATAATTGATTTGTTTGTGTTAAAAATGATTTAGCGATATAGTTAAGTTCATATTTATGAAAACCCGTACCTTTATATGTTTCAGGATTTAATCCACCAAAATAACTAATAAAGTCATTATAATTTGAAACAAATACTGGTTCTTCGGCTGGTCCTTTAGGTGTCTCACCCACTAAACCTAATGTAGTTACACCTACTTGTCTAGTAACGAATGTTAAATCTTTTTCTGAAGTGAAAACTCCAGGACTCACAAAAATTTTATCTGTTGATGCCATTTAATTAATATTTTATTCTTTTATTATTGTATTGTTTTATTTATAAATATGCAGATTTTTATGAAAGTATTTGTTTTATTTTAATTATCAGATATTTAGTATGTCATTTTTCATACTTTTATCATACTTATATATAAAAACCTATGAAAAGGACTAAAAATCTTAAGATAACACCACAAACACATATCATTTTGAAAAAGTATTGTGAGGACAATGGATTAAAGATGTTCGCCTTTGTAGAAAAAATAATTAAAGATAAATGTTCACCAAAGAAGGATATTTACGGTGATTTTGAATAAAAAAAAAAGAGGGAGATTTCTCCCCCTCTTTAATGTATTTATAAAACTTATAAAAAAGTTTAAGTTATAATATTAAAAAATATTACTTCTTACCATCTTTTTCATTATATTTAGCTCTCATCTCGACAACTCTACTTATTAATGTATTCTTATCATTAGCCGTATCACAATTTATATTTTGTGATGGGTTTAATAATAATTTAGATTCATCATTAATAGGTTCAGTAATTATAGTCTCAATAAATTCAAAACCATTAACCGTAGCACCGGCTCCTTTTTCACTTCCATATATTACTAATGAGAAAAATTCTTTATCTGAAAAATTAGCATTTATTGCCATTAATTCATCATTTTCTACATTTCGTACTATACTATAAAGTGTTCCAGGACTAAATGGGAATGCATCAACACTATCCGATATACCATCTAAATCATAATCTGCATATATGTTAGGATCTTGAGGATCAAAATCAATTAAATCATAAAATCCGTCACCATCACTATCTACACAATTGTAATATTGATAATTAAATTTACCGTTGGCATCTGGTTGACCGAATCTACCTAACCCCCAAGATTTCATCTTAGTTGTAAATTGACAAATTAACTCACCTTCTTCACCAAAAGTAACTTCTACAAAATATTGACTATTACTATCAATAGTGTTTGACATAACAACCTTAAATGGGTTATATTCACCAGAAGCGAAAGTATGTCTTTGTAATTCAGAACCATCAACTGATTTCCAAACTACCTCTAAACCTTCTAAACCTTTATGTTGTATATAGTTACTTCCTATCATGTGATAACTCTGTAAAGTAAAAATATTACTTCTAGTGTCACCACTACAATCTAAATAACCTCTAGTATAAGATTCTAATCCAAATTGTTTGTGACTACCCTCAAAATAAACACCGCCAATACATAGTCTTACTTCAGCCTGTGCATTTTGTTCTAACATTCGTTGTGTATTAAATCCTGAATAGTTACTTTCTCTATACATTAAACCAGTATATGGAACATATTTCCCATCTACTAAATCATATATTAAGTGATTACCAAATTCAAAATCATATTTAAAATATAATGGGTTACTTAACTCATCTCTATTAACACCTGTACTTGTTGCAGTTTTATAATAACCGTATGAACCTTCTATTAAAGTATAATCAATACACTTATCTAAATATTCACCATTAACATGGTAACCATCTAATCTGTCATAATTATTATTATTATGGATATCTATATGATAATGTTGTTCATAATGGTGAGGTAGATAACTAGTTTCAGAAACGAATGTTTCTACATCATTAAATACACCGTTACCTCTAAAGGTATAATTATTTAAACTACTAATCGCTCTGACTTCACCGTTTGTAATGTTACCTACAAACATCGAAGGATATTCAGATATTGATTTTTCATATATATTCATATTTGATTGATAACAACAAGATGTTGAATTTATTCTAATCGGTTCTAAAGTATATGTTTTATCACAACTTTCACCAATGAATAATACTCTTTGTCTTGCACCTTCATTATAATTACTACTCCAATCACCATCTTTTAAAACAACACCGGGTAGATGTGTACTCATGTGAGAAGCACTTTCTCTAACACCATCTACTATTTTAATAGTTATTGTTGTTTTTCCTGATAAATCATCAGTCACCATTTGTTTTATATGTTCACTATCTAATATATAAACAAACCCTTCGGACTCTAATAATAGAGTACCTTCTTTAGAGTTTTGCGATAACTTATAGTCATCGATAGATTTCTCTATTGATAATGTAATATCACCAGTTGTCTCACCAACTGACTCAACATTAAATAAAGATAATGGAACTGCATAATAACTACCACCATTAGGGTGATTTTGGTTACTAATATTACCTAATAAATTATTGTATTTACTTTGTATCGTAGTATATAATTTACCATATATCCATTTATAGAATAAATATTGACCAATATTTCTTTGGTAATAATGATTAGTTAAGTTATTCTTATAGTTGTTTTTATTGTTATTTATTTGGTTATCTGCCTGACTGTTTTGATAATGTAAAGCATCTAAAATTCTTTTTAAAGAGGGCATTGAATTATTAAAATAATAACTACTATACCATTCTTTAAAATAACCAGTAATGTTATCTACTATCATGTATTCATTTTCGACAATACTAGTATCTTCACCATTTTGATGCATAGGTTGTAATATTTGATAATTCCATATCCTTCCTAAAGTATCTATAAAATGATAAAATTCTTCTTCCGTCTCAAATTTATTAGATTCGAACCAATTATAAAATAATTCAAATTTTGGTTCTAACGTACTCCCTAAATCTTCGATTACATCATCAACATCTTCTGATGTTTCTGGTGTTTTAATCTCCACCTTTAAAGCGTCAAAATAAACGCGAACGTCTAAATGTGACTGAGGAATATTATTCATATCCATTTTTTTATATGGGTCTTTAGGTACATTAATAGGTTCACCATCAATAGGTCTAACTACATTAATAGGTCCACCATCAATAGGTTCACCATCAATAGGTCTAACTACATTAATAGGTCCACCATCAATAGGTTCTAAAGTAGGTACTTCAGACAACAATTGTTGTTGTTTTTTAAGAACCGTATAAAGTTCATCTATTGCAGACTGTACTTTTTCAAATTTACCTTCATCAAAACCAAGATCTTCAATATCATTTCTTTCTTTAATTTCAGATTTTAATTCATCAAACTCAGCACTAATACTATCGGCACCTTTAAGCATTGATAAAAATTCCTTTTCATCATACTTAGTTATACCTCTAACATATGCTATTTGATCACCAGCCTCTTCAATTAAATCAAAAATTTGATCTTGTAGTTCTAATCTTTCTTTAATTTTATCTAATTTAGAATCAAAGTTTACAGGTTCTTTTGATTTTCTTTCCTCTTCGATTTCTTCTTTCTTTGCAGACTTAATATTTTTAAGTACTGAAAGTTTGCTTTCATCGTCAGATTCAACAGAAACATCAATTTTAACTAATTGTTCCACCATTGATTTTTCATCTTTGATTTCATGTCTTTTAGTCTCAACTGCAGCAATTGATCTATATACGTTACCATCACCTAAGTCAATAGATGTTAATTCGTGAGATTGTGAATTGATAGTTGAACCTATTATAGATTTCTTAGAAACCTCTTTTAATTCTACTAATTCAATTTCTTCACCTACTCTATCAATTGCAGATTCTACTAAGTTAGAAATATTTACATTTTGCCCTTCTTTATGATTAATTAATCTTAATTCTTTGGCAATTGCTTTTCTTACTTCTTTCTCAACTTCTTCTGCACTAGGAGCATCTGCTTCAACTGCTTCAACTAACATCTCTTTGATGTTATTTAAAGTGTTAAATACAACGGCTTTCATCGCACCTTTTCTATTTTGTGATTCCATATCTTTAGTCATTGATCTATCGAATAGATCTTCTTTAGATAAAGGCTCAGTAGCCTCACCTAATGATGCAACATTAGATAAATCACTATTAACAAACTCTATCACTTTATCCTTAGCTTCTTCCACAGACATTCCTTCTTCAATTAAGTCGGATGCTAATTCAGATGCTGGATTAACGTGATAACTTACTTTGGATGATACAGTAAAGGTAGAATCGTTAGGTTCTCCTGTTACCATATTAGTACCATTTTGTGCAGTAATAGTATATGTATCTATATCAGATATAAGTGTTAATTCGTAAGCACCATTTTCATCAGTAGTTGTACTACCAACAGTTATTCCACCGCCTTGTGATCTTTCATCAGCAATTGTTTTCATACACTCCTCGTGTGTTAAACCTACTGATGCATCACCATGACTTTGATCTAACGCAACCATAGTATCACAATATTCTGAGTCTGATTGTGGTGGTAATACGTCTGTTTTAACAACTATACTTGCACCTGCGATACCGGCATCTTCTACCGAACCTTCGTGTGTTTCTGTATTCATATTTCCGGATCCTCCATCGGAGTCACCGTCACCGTCTTCGTTGGCTTCAGTGTTTCCTATGAAAAATTTACAGTTAAATAGTGTGCTTTAGATGCCTCATCAGCGTCAAAGAACATATCAAAAGATACTGTTGTTTCGTTACCTAATTCATCATAAGACGTAGTTGAAGGTACAAATAAACCATCAACGAAAGTTAATAGTACACCTGTGTTTCCAGCTACAGTAAACTCAACTGATTCACCATTAACTTTTCCAGATAATGATATTTCACCTTGTTTAAAATCACTATTTTGAACTGCTTCAGAAATGGCACTGTCTACCTCTGCAGATAGTTTAGCAATTGCGTCAGCATTTACCTTATCACCTTCAGCACTTTCTTCAGATAAACTTTTGATAGCCGTATCATGTGATTTATCAGCAGATAGTCTAGCATCAGCTTCATTAGAAATTGATTGAACTAATTCTTCTTTAGTTTCTTCTAATTCATTTACCACATCGTCAATAGAATTACTTAAATTTTCGAAATTTGTTTTAGCTTGTACTTCAACCGATTCAATAGCAGCTTTTCTAGAAGCAGCTTCATCTTCATCACCTTTTACTCTAGCAGCTTGTTCAGCATCCATATCAGATTTTCTATCAGCATTATCAGCAGATTGTTTAGCAGCTAATGCGTCTGCAGTAGCTTCAATTGCTTTATCAGCATCTTCTCTAGCAGTTTGTTCATCAGAAATTGATTGAACTAATTCTTCTTTAGTTTCTTCTAATTTAGAATCTAAAGCTTTATCAGCACCTTCTCTAGCAGCAGTTTCAGCTAAATCAGCAGCCGTTAAACTAGCAACTGCAGATGCTAATGTTTCATCATTTTCTACATCAATTGCTGCGATATGATCAATTATTTCTTTTACTTGGTCTAAATTTTCACTAGATCCATCTAATAAGAAATCAATTTGTTTTTGAATTGCAGCATCTCCATCAGTAAATGCAGTAGTTAAATCCTCAACATTTTTCTTAGCTTGTTCTTCAACCGCTTCAATAGCAGATACTCTATCAGCATTATCAGCAGATTGTTTAGCAGCTAATGCGTCTGCAGTAGCTTCAATTGCTTTATCAGCATCTTCTCTAGCAGCAGCTTCATCAGAAATTGATTGAACTAATTCTTCTTTAGTTTCATCTAATTTAGAATCTAAAGCTTTATCTTGAGAAGTTAATTCTTCGAAATTTGTTTTAGCTTGTTCTTCAACCGCTTCAATAGCAGATTTTCTAGAAGCAGCTTCATCTT
>JAAHTH010001362.1_pt2 | contig 11517 bp, 9 predicted proteins | sample 6116091 | NCBI WGS metagenome assembly JAAHTH01 (sample SAMN13939990, study PRJNA603662) | sponge metagenome | isolation source: marine sponge | host: Mycale hentscheli | place: New Zealand | collected 2006
TGTTAAATATTCTTTGTGCCTTTAGGGTGGTTATTGGTGGGGTATGCCCTGACCAGTTTTAGTTCACCACATCGCATACCATCCCTCCCGCCCTACAAAGGTACTACTTTTTTTTGACATGGCCAAATAATTACCATGACAATGTGTCGATTGTTAATAACTTTAATAATGGTACATATAAATCCCGAGTTAAATTAATTATGTAGTTCCCCCTGACATACTGTCACAAGGAATTTTGTTAAAAACTTTTGTAAAATAGTGGTCTAAAAACTTGATTTTGTCATAATGTCAGTCGTGAGTCGCGGACCACACAGTCCCTTCAGCGGCCATATAGGATTTTAGATACAAGAATTGTATAGTGAATTTATATACCATTATTCCCTGTAGGACGCCCCTATCGGTAATTTTACCCTGTGTTAAGTAGTGGTAAATGGTGGTATATTGTGGGAAACATAATACGATAAGAAAGGTACGTTATGGTATGGTTAGTTTAGGTAAGGTTTAGTGGATTACATTAAATCTAAGGTATCTAGGGTTCATTTTAATGAATTAACTACTAGAAAGACATAAGGGTGGTCGTCTCCCCCTCCAACATCCCTCAAATCTTCTTAAATTAAGTCGTTGTAAACTAAACATTATAGGATGTTGTAACGAAGTGGGGTAAATAAGTCCATGACATTATGACTATATAGTCTCTATATTTCATTATACTCCTGAGTATGACATATATTCATATAGATAATACTATTATAACTTTTAAAACCTTATGATACAGAGGAATTGTATTGTAAGTTATTTAATTGTATTCTAATGAGTCATATCATTGGGACTATGTTGGGAGGGTTTAATAAAGGTTATGTTATATGGGAATCTGAATGTTTAAGTGACTGGAACGTAGTGGAGGGAACGATTAACCCTGAACAGAGTGAGGGGATAATAAACATGAGGATTTACGTATAATAGAACCGTATACTATATAGTATTAATATGATTAAGAATTTTATCTACTGTATCATCGTTAACTATATACTCTTTATAATCTATATCATTATTATCTAACATATCTTTTAGTTCATTATCTATTACCGTCGACTCTGTTAAATCCTGGAATCTTCCTTCTTCCTGATAGACGGCATCGTTCCGTTTTAATAATATGTTTATACTGTCGTATTGTTTGAATAGGTCTATCATAAAATTATCGAACTTTTCATTATAGAAACAATTAGGATACTCCTCTGTGTCCCCGGACTTGTTCTTATACACTAACCCGAACCATATGGGACTATCTATTATAATATACTCTACCTGTCCGTATAGTCTTGTAATGTTCCTATGTTGATTCGCCGTTATAAATAACTGGTCTCTTATTGCACTATGGTTTTGTTCCCATGCGACTACCTTAGGAAACTCCGAAGTTAATTCTACTGACATACCCGCTTTTTTCATTTTATAGTACAGGCCGGATGACTGTGTTGACTTTCCTATTCCTGGTCCTCCGAAAAGATTTATTATTTTTGTTTTCATATTAGTTTGCTCGCCGGTTTAAAATACACTTGATTGAAAGGTCGGGTCTTCGTTTTGTAATACAAAGATAGGCTGGAACGGTGTTCCGTTTATACCATTTGCTTTATTATCGAAACCTCTATTCTTTTTAAAAGATATTGATTCTTCACCTATTAATGTTTTCCATCCTCTTGTTAATTTATTAAATCTTACTCTTCCATAAACTCTATGTAAATTAAAAATTACTTGGTCTTTCCCTATTGGTACGGCTAAGTATAACAATCCTCCTGGTGTAATTAGATTCTTAAGGTTATCCATGTGTTCTAAGTCTGCATCAGGATTTAAAGGGTCACCATATCTACCTAATCCATCATGTTCTACAGATGATATGGAAATACATACGTCAAATCTTCTATCTCCGATTTCATCAGGTGTTACATATTCTATTTGTGGGTGAAAAGTTTCTTGTTTTCTATATTCTAAGACAGTACATTTCTTTGCTCCATAGTTAATAGTTACTGCTTCGTACCATGGTGTTGTGGAACCTATTATTAAAACATTTTTATTTTCTATTGGGAACAATTGTAATGCTTGGTATAACCACCCGTCTGTAGGGCCATAGTGTGACCATTCTTTATTTTTTATTTGTTTTAAATATGTATTAAACTTTTCTATACTGTATATGTCAGAATTTTTACCTTCATTATCACCCTTCACATCATTACGGTATTTATATCTTACCTTTACTTTTCCTTTCATAGAATAACCATCTAGAAGTTCTTGAGGTATTTCTTTGGGTGCATCTTTCATTTTAATTTATTAGATATTGTTTTTAAAGTATTAGATAGTCCTTGTAATGGTATCAGTATTAACAACATAACAAAGGCTATTAAAATATATGTTAATAGTCTTAGAACACTTCCTATATTTTTTATTAATTTTAAGAAATACAATTTTAACTGTGAATATTAGGGGTAAAGATTATTTTTATATTATTAGGATTTTTTTCACCAAATATATCCATTTGATAACTGACATCTATTTCTTTTACTTGATTAAATAATTGAATTAGGTTGGGGTATCCGTTAGTGGTTTTTTGTCTATAGACTTCCTCGGTCTCTGTTAAACTCTTTGTGGATTTATCTACTCCGAAACAATCTGCGTCATCTACAATAATAATAGGAGGATTTTTTAACTTTCTAAGTTTTTCTATTTCATGTAAAGTCGGACACTCACCAAAGTCTTTAGAACTGGTGGTGAAACCCCCTGAATAATGACTGTCTAACCACACTACAAACTTAGTATCTAAATGTGTATCTACGATAGTGGAAAGAATGTGTGGACCATCACCAAAATAACATGTTACATTTCCGTATTTTAGTGGGGTTTGGATTGGGTCAGCTATAGATAGGTCTGGGTTGAGTTTTTGTTTAGTTGTGTAGTCAACTGTATCTTTAATTTTTTTTTCATTATTAAAATATCTTTTTATTTTTTCTGTGGAATATAAATAATGGTAAGGAGATAATTCAATAGTATGTATTTGTTTAAAAAGTGTGTTATCCACTAAAAATAAAGGCGTAGAACCTTCATAAGTTCCTGTTTCTATAAATGAATCATAACCTTTTTCTATTAATTCTTTTAATTGTGGTATTTCCGATAAAAAATTACCCATATTTGTGTCTGTTTATTTAATTATACACAAAAAAAAGCATAAAAAAAGCCTCATAAGAGGCTTTTTTATAAAGTTAAATTAAAATATTAGAAACAACCTGCTCTCAAAGGAGAGTAAGAATTTAAATTTTGGTCACATGATAATTGCCAGTCGTTTGGTGTTGTGCCTTTTCCTTCAGTAAATCCTTCTTCGATACCTTTCCATGTTCTAGGAGGACAACAATTAGTTATTGGACATTTACAAAAACAAGCTGGGATGTCATAAGCAACACTTGCGTTTGCTTTATAAGTACCTGTTACAAATATCTCACCTGCATTTGTAGTAGCACTAACTTGTACACCTTTTTGTAATACACCACCCACTAATTTAGTTGGTGCGAAACCACTGTCAAATGATTCTAAACCTTTTAAATGATTTTTTATTCCGTTAGTACATAGGAACCAACCAGATGTAGCACCATTTTCAAATACACCTAATGCTTTTAATCTTTGAAATTCTCTTGGGTGTACAGCAATTTTACCGCGACCTGGTGCTCCTGATGGAATAGCTATTAAAGTAGAGTGACACTCCTGGACCCCAGGACCAAAAGGTGCGTAACCTTTATCCGCAGTACTACACCCCGCGTCTGCTGTTATTATATTTTCTAAGTATGGCATAATGTGTTATGTTTTTATTCTTTTATTTTATTATAAATATATCGTAACCCACAATAATTCTTTACTTGGTTAGGTTTTTTGTTATATTTCTTAGTTTTTTATAGTGTTAAGACACACCTATTCGTTTTGAATCATATAGGGACTTCCAAGTATTTAAAAATTCACACGGTGTTGAGCCTTTATTTCCTTTCATGTTTCTAAAGATTTTACTACCTGCACTTTTCTTATAACCTAGTTTTATTGCTGCATCTTGTATGGCTTTTTTTCCTTCACCTTCATGTAAAACATTAGAGTTATCTTTACATGCAGTATAAATCACTTTAAATCCTAAAGTACCCTGGTTATGGGCCACATACACTTCATAGTTGGATGGTGTTCTTCCTAAAAAACCACTTAATTCTATTACTTTCTCTTTTAATTTTCTTCCTGCTGAATCAGCGTTAAGTTGTGGGTCCCATACCGTTTCTTTATTTAATCCATAACTTTCAAAATATCTAGGAAGTATTTGATAGAGTCCAGATGCATTACTTTTTTTATTTTTAGCTGTAGGATTACCTCCTGATTCTATATTTGCAATAGTCATCATTAAATCGAGGTCTACACCATTACTAGTAGCTGAATCAGTTATTGCTTTAACTACCACAGGGTCAAATGGTTTTAGGTTTCCTTTTTTTGCGTTATCTTTAATAGACTCCGCGGAATTCTTTTCTGGTTCTAGATTTACATTTCCTGGGTCATCTAATATTCTCACCATTTCTTCTGTGTACATTCCATATTTGTCAGAACCTATAATATCAGTCATATAGTGGTCTTGGAATAACATTACAGTTGCTTGAGTTTCTGGACCAAATTTACCATCGACACCAAACTCTGGAAGATTATAACCTCTTTTCACTAATTGTGCCTGCATGTCCATTACATCTTTACTAATCCCTCCTTGCATTCCATCTCCTCTTGCTAATAAAACCCCTTCAGGTTTTTTTACCACATCTAAAGGTTCTCCCACTATAATATTACTCTTATCAATATATTGTTCTGGGTCTACCCATTTTCCTCTATATTTTAATCCAAAATGTAAGTGAGGACCTAATGAATTACCAGACCCCTTTCCACCTCTATCACCACCTGTTAAACCAATAAGTTGACCTTTTGTTACTCTATCTCCTTTATTTACATTTATACGACTCATATGACAATATGAACTCTTATAACCATTATCATGTGTAACCACTATAGTTCCACCACAAGCTCCTCTATCGTTATGGGTTTTTGTTATTTCACCGTCTGATATTGCAAATGCTTGGGTACCTACCCTAGCTTTATAATCTGTACCATTATGTGCTCTACACTTTTGTCCCGATAAACATCTTTTCCTGGAGAACTTACTATTAACTTTTAATGAACCTGGTAATGGGGGTGCAAGTACAGCTTCTTCTTTTAACAAGTTTAATCTTTTAAGTTGGGATTCTGTTATTTTTATTTGCATTTATCTTCTTTTTTATAAACCCATCAAACTAGGCATCCATTTATATATTGTAGTTTGGTATACTTGCACCTTATCTATGTCTATAATATCCCCATAATCTGAATCTTGATGTTCACTGTCTTCTTCCCATGCATATGGGTGGTCATGATACATTTGTATGGCTTCCTCTGGAGAGTCTGCACCTATTAAACTACCAAAAGATGATTTATATTCTATAATTTCTTGTTGTACATCAGCCTCCATATCATATGAAGTGACTTCAGGTAATACCATACTCATATAAAGTTCGTCAGCATTTCTGGGATTCAAGTTACTGTCATAACCACCATTAGCAAAAAATGTCTTAACCGCAAGATACACAAACGTATCAAATGGTATAGGTGAAGACCCTCCTGATTTACCCCTATGATTAGAGTTTATAGAATCTAAATTTACACCCAATAGTTTAATTATGCCGATTATCTCTTTATATGTTTTTTCACCCTTGGGGTTCGCTGAACTGAATCCTGAAGGTGTCCCAAATTTCTTCATAAGAGGTATATATTCTTCTAGACCTGAAATTCTTTTCATAGCATTTAAAAAGGTAGCTAATCTTCTATAGAATTCGGGACCATATTCTTCACCATACCCTGCAGGTAAATCCTCTTCATCATTACCTTCAACTTGTTCTTCAATTATTCCCTTGGTGGTATTTGTGAGTTCTTCAAATTTATTCGATACCTTTTCCCAATTACATATCTTCCAAAAATTATTAATGTATTTTTTTCGGTCTGCCATATAATTTAAATAATAAGCATGTTCCCATACATCTAAACCTAATAGAGGTTCACCAAGATTATCCATTAAAGGATTATCTTGATTAGGTGTACTTACTATTTTAAGTCTTCCGTTTTTTAAAACTAACCAACACCAACCTGAACCAAATACCTTTTCTGCTTCCTCATCAAATTGTCTCTTAAAGTTATCTAAACTACCGAAGTCTTTGTTTATTTTAGTTTTTAGTTCTTTAGATAGTTCTTTTTTATCTGGTGTAATATAATCCCTAAAAAATAAACTATGGTTGTAATATCCTCCTGCATTGTTCCGAGTAAAAGTATTATAATTTTTAATTCCTCTAATAATCTTTTCTATGTCAGTTGGTGGGTTTTTTCTGTTTGATAGTGCATCATTTAACTTAGTGGTGTAACCTTTGTAGTGTTTATTATAATGCTCCCACATGGTTTCATACCCAACGAAATCTTTTACCGCATCATAATCATAAGGTAAACTCACTCTTCTAAAAAAAGATTTCTTACCTTCAGTTAAAACACTTTCTCTTAATATGTTACGAATTATGTTTCTCATTACCACGCTTTACATGACCAATACCTTGCTTTCCATTTTGGTCCTGGGTTATCACAATTATGTCTTGCTCTAAATGACTTTCTAGCTTTAGGGTTAGACTTTCTTATTTTCATAGTTTTTTCTCCTCTTTTCTTAGCTGAAGTTCCACCGTGACCAAAATTAACTTTAACCACATTCCCTTTAGCGTTCTTTACATATACCTTAAATTTCTTAACATCACCTCTAGTTGGTTTATTTAATTTAACTTTTCTTCCTCTATATTCTGCCTCTTGGAGTAGTTCACCCCAAACCATATAATTACTTAAGTGTTCATTAAGTGATTCTTTTACACTCTTCTTTCCCCACTTTTTTCCTTTTCCTTTACTTTTACAAGCTGAAGGTGTTGGTCTACATGCAGGATACTTACTTCTTTTTTCACCTTCTTTTCTACCACATGGTTTGTAACCTCCCTTACCATCTGGTGCGTTACAATCAACCCATCCACCAGTACTTCCTTTTGCTCCTTTTCTTTTAAACCAATCTCTTAGGTTGGATTCAGAACTAGCTTTTTTAGTTAACTTTCTTTTTTCTTCTAACTCTACTTCTTCCTTTGTACTATTACCCCAATTTTTTGCCCCTACTTTTCTACACTTAGAAAGTGCACCTGATGCATACGCTGATGGCCAAACTTTGTATCTACGTTTAACTTTATGGTAACATGCGTCTCTTTTAGCTTTCTTCTTTTTTTTCTTTCCTTCATCCAACTCAAATACATCAGGATGAAATGCTTGTAGGTCCTGCATTCCTTCTGGTGACCAATGTTCTCTTAATGTTTTTTTAATTAAATCTCTCATAACAATATTTTTATTTTAATTTACCTTTAGCACCATAACCTTTTGACCACTCTACTAACCCATCATATTCATTACCATCCTCATAATCTATAGCTTGAGTTATTTCTATCTCTTCTGTTTCTCTATCTGCTGACCTATTATAATCGTAATCATCTTCTATCTCTGGGTCATATTCCCAGATGTCACTTGCGAATCGTTTTGCTGCGTCAGTTGGTCCAAATCCTTCTACATTACCAACTATTTTACTTTTTTCCCATGTGGTTTGGAACATGTTCCCAATTAGTTCGTATTCTTTTATTTCATAAAAACTTCCATTTTCTAATTTCGAGTATGCGTCTGTAGGGTCGAGTTCGTATCTGGATGTACTTAACATTGCTTTCATGTAAGCTGCTATTAAATGTAATCTATCATCGACAGAAAAAGGTATAGCGTATAATTTTGCAAGGTCCACTAATGGTGTACCCTTATAAATTTCACCTTCTGCCACATCAAGAATAAAAGAAGAATATTTTTCTAATCCATCATCTATTAGTTTTTTCATAAATAACCATTCGTTATTTTGAAATATTTGTTTGGCGGGTTTTAGTCCCGCTTCATCTGGTGATAAATTAGGGTCATCTATAACTGCTTCTACAATTTGTTTTTTGTGGGGATTTTCATTTACTCTTTTTAGTAAGTCTTCTATCTCATCATACCATCTGTTTTCTGTTCTAGATTCTTTCCATTTCTTTAAAATAGTTTTTAAACCACTTACTAAATCTTCTTTACTTTCCCTAATTACAATACCTGGTGAAGGTTGGGGGATATTGTTTTTATTTATTTCCTTAATAGTCTCTATCTCAATACCGTCCCTATCACTATCATATACCTCTTTCTCGAACTGTGATTGTTTTAGGTGGTCCCATTCCCACCAATCATACTCACCATCCTGATTACTGGATACTTCTGCACGTACATCGTTTTCATTATACCCCTGTAGAGTAACTGTCCATCTATAATTTACATGTTCTCTCCATCCTTCATTTAGTCCTACGTCCCAGGTTTTAAGAGTCCTTAATTTTAATTCATAAAGTTCTTTATCTCTACCACTACTAATATCTTCATAATTGTCTAACGCAGCATAAAATAGTTTTGCCCACATAGACCCTGGTTCTGGGTAACCACCATGAGCTGGGTCTCCCAGACCGTATAGTTTAAATATTTTATTAAATTCTGGTTCAATTTTATCCCCTAAAGTTTCATTATCATTGTTAGCGTGTTCAATAAACCATGATTTAGGGAATTTCCTTACTACATGTTTTAGTCCTTTTAAGAAAATATTTTTATCATCCTGTCGTGTTAGTTTAGGCATCTCACCATCTTTTCTTTCTTCAGGTGTCATCTCCCTCCAAGCATCATAATCATTATAGGTTCCTGCTTGCACCATACTATCATCTGATGTTTCTTGTTCGTGTAATATTTTTTTAATAAGGTCTCTCATTTCTTATAAATATTATGAATGTAAGTGTTCGTCAAGTTGTTCGTTTAGGGGTTTTGTTTCACCTGTTGGTGTAGTTACTGTTGGTGGGTATAATAATTCTGGTAATCTATCAGCTAAACTATCATTAATATTTACATCTGGGTACCAATACCCATCAAAGAATTTAGGGTCTGCCTCTAAACAATCTCCTTGTCTACCCTCACAATAACTCCAAAAACTAAATGTTTCCTTCATTATCTCACCAAATATATAATTAGGTATGTTGTAATCGTTAAAGTTACCTAAATCTAATAACATATCTTCCAATGTGGTATGTGAGTAATCTTCATGGAATTCAAAAACGTCCTCAGTATTGTCCCACTCATCATTTATAATATCTCTTAGGTCAGCTTCAACTTTATATACGAATTTACCATTATCATCATTATATAAATTTCCAGTTAATGAACCATCATATCTTGTACCCCCACCAAAGTGGTCTAATATTTTTTCCTTAATATCTTCACCCATTGCTTTTTTAGTAGCATATTCGGTTTCATCATTTAATGCCCACACAATATAACTTCTAATCTCAACTATTTCCTCTGTGTATTTCTCAATAAGGCCATCAACTTCTTCACTGGTAGAATTTTTAGTTAATATATCTTCTGCAATATTTTGTGGTACACCCCCAAAAATTTCACTAATGCTTTCCCAATTTTTTTCATCTATTTGGTCTACTAGAGAATCTTCCCAGTCATATCCATACCAATCTTGGGAGTCCCAGTATTCCTCCTCACCACATAGATATTCTCCTATGTAATCCATATTGTATTCTCTATTATTTCTGTCAAATAAGTCTTTTAAGTCATTACAATCAAATGTTATTTCTACAGGTATAGGTTTACGGGTATTTTGCATATACCTTTTTAATATAAAGGTATTGATAAACCTATTATATGGTAAACCTAATAATTTAAATGAATTAAAGTCTATTCCTCCTCTATCCCACATTTTAAATATTTGTTTTACTATTGGTTCTGATACTTTCTTTTTTAGGTAATTTATTTGGTCTGTGTGGTGTCCCTGAATTACTTCACCATTTTCTTGTGTGTAGTTGTCAAAACCTACTGGGAAGTCCCAATCACCTGTTGGAAATAAACTTAGTTGTTCATCTTGTTCATTTATAGTCTGAGATATTACCCTTACTAAATCGTTATCTACCCATTTATCATATGGATTAAGATTATAAATTTTCCTCAAGTGTGGTGAACCAAAATTTTGCATTTTTATTTTAAACATTGGGTATATTGTTCCTGCACCCATGTTTTCATATTCTTCACCAAAGTCCACAGCTATATGTTTTTCATGTTCATTCTCTGGGGTTCTTTTTACAATTCCTTTCCTACCAACATATTTTTTATTATGACTATCTGGATGAGCCACATGTAAAATTTGAATTGTGTCCCCTATCTGAACTTCTGGATTTCTATATTTTTGTTCTTGTTCTGATAAAGTGTCTTTAGATGAGGGTTTAGAAAAGTGGTTATTAAGGAATGACATTTCATAATCTACATCTATTACTTCTTCGTCTACATCTTGTATTTCACCTTCTCTTCCTTCGTCAAAATAATCCCATTTTTCAAATTGCACCTGGTCCCACATGGTTGTATCATCGGGATTATTTAGTATAATATTATCATTTTCATTAACTTCACTAGAGAAATCACTTATATAATACAAATTCTCTGAGTCCCAATTTAACAGTTTCTCATAGGTATCATCACTATCGTTAACCATTAAGAATTCAGTTTCTGCTTCAGGATATCCATAAACTGTATATTCTTTCCGTTCCCAGTCATTACATTCACATTCATCATCATCATGGTCAAATTCACATTCTTCCCATTCCTCTGTTTCTTGGTTATATCTTTCTGCACTTAAACACTCACAGTCCTCACTAGTTTCGTCTCCATACCCCTCACTAGTACACTCTTCTTCCCAATCTTCTTGGGCATAATCTTCGGCTAAATGCTGAACAGTAAATCTTGATATTGAGGGATAATTAAACTCTTGGGAAAGAGTTGGGGAACTTAACATTTCCAACATATTGTTATAGGGTAAATTCCGTTGGTTCCATCTAAGAACTAAGTATAACATCCCTAAATCTTCCAGACTGTAATTTGAGATGTACTTCCTAAAAGTATGAGCAAAATCACGCCAACGTATGTATTGTCCACTCACGGTTGGGGTTGTCATCATAAGGACGTTTTTCAAAACTTTTTGTAGTGTAGGTGATATTCTTTCTATTTTATTTTCTTCTTCTTGTTCATTTATATTTTCTCTATTACTAAGGTTCCATACATTCATTGTTTCATCACCTCTTAGTAAAGCAGCGACAAATCTACCAACACCAAATAATATTTCACCATTTACCATTAAAGATGGTTGAGCGGTACTGGAGGGTAAGTCTGCATATTGAAAATACCTAGAAGGATTAGGGTCGTAAACTTTAACACTTTTAAAGTTTGTGCCCCACTTATCATCAATAACATCCACTACAC
>JAAHTH010003194.1_pt1 | contig 11515 bp, 11 predicted proteins | sample 6116091 | NCBI WGS metagenome assembly JAAHTH01 (sample SAMN13939990, study PRJNA603662) | sponge metagenome | isolation source: marine sponge | host: Mycale hentscheli | place: New Zealand | collected 2006
GTGACTATCTTTATGAAATGGATATTCTGAAAGAATATTTTGATATACTTGAAGGTATGTGGGACGACTACGCTTATGCGGTCTGTGAGGAAATTGATAAAAACTAATCCTCATCTGCGTCGGGATTCTCCTCCTCAAAACGGGGTGGTGTGACATATGCGGGTGGTGGTCTGTCCCTTCCCTCAAATTGTCTTCTCCGCAAATCTACTCCCCCTCGTCGGTAACGTGATAAAAGTTCAGGATCTAAATTACCCGACCGTGCTTGTTGTTGCATACCCCTCTGTGCTGCTACTAACTCTTTCCACCCAGCGAGTGCTTCGGTATATGTGCCTTCGTCTAAATTGGGTATAGTCTTTAAAAATGCCCGAAGTTCCCTCTGCGTAACTCTTCCGCCTTTTTCTCTTTGTTGTAAGAAATTATTATATATACTTTGAACCGTAGGATCGTCAAGAACACCAAGCGGCACTTCGCCCATGTCCCGCTGTTCGCTTAAATATATATTAAAACTATCAGCAAACTCGGTTGGGGTAAGACTGTCGGCAAATACTGATTGGTCGCTTATGGGTGGAGCAAATTCGTCTTCGTCGGCGAGTTCATCAAATGTTGTTCCACGAGGCATTTCGTCGGGTGCGGGTGCTGCTCTTCCCTCGTCGTCAGGATCTTCATTCAATTTTTTGTTTAATCGCTCTAATAATGTTAATTCTTGCACTTCACCTATTCCATACTCTAATATATCATTGACTATATCTTGCCTATTTTCCGTGGGCACATTGCCTATAAATAAATCTTCTATCGCCTGTTCGACATTATTAGCGCCATGCGGTAATTTTCCTGCCTTCAATACTTCTTCTGTCAAAGTAGAAAGGTTATCAAAATACTGGTTTTGTTGCATAGGTATAGACAATGGTATTTTTTCAGGAATAGGATTATATCTGTCTATTTGATAGACCACCGAACTAAAGTCGCCGATTATCGCAGGATCACTGAAATCAATATTTTTTACCGAAGTCTTAATAGATGTGACGACTCTATCTTTGGTTACGTATATTCTTTGGGGAGAAGCATAAGAAAAATAAAAATCATTATCACTATTCAACTTATTTATAGTCCCTATACAATTTATGGGTTGTCCTCCATTTTTACTTGAATAAAATTTACTCTCTACCAAGTCACTCAAAATATAAAAATAACTAAATTCGGTTTTGACAGGTAAATTTAAAGCGTCAAGAGTAGTTGTCATATCATCACGAGTAGAAACAGTATAATATGTATTTATCTCTCTATCGGGGTTGTATTGTCCTTCACTATCAATGAACTTATCCCTCTCGTCATTTGTTATAGTAGTCTTATCTGTTCTATGTAAAGACACCTGTATGTTAGAAAAATATTGAATGGGTGACCCTTGTGTATTTGGAATACCGCCCATACCAATTGAATGATTATTTAAATTTAAATTACCAAATGAAGAGAATTCAAACCCTGCTTTTGTTGCTGTTGCTGATGGGTCATTTCCTCCGTTATTATCACTTGCGAAATTACCCGTGTCATTGAATGCTGGTCTGTTGGCGGCGGGTTCTTCGCTGGGAACAATTGTAAGAGCGGTGTCAATTTCATTATTTGTAGATTTGTTTATAAGTGTCCCCGTTTGTTGCGTTATTTGTGAATCTGCAAATCCTAATTTATTCCAAAACCTTTTACCTACAATATCGCTATTGACACTTGTTAAAAACCACTGCGTTTCGTCGTCGAATGTTCCATTATAAAATTCAAAATCAAAATTTAAATTTAAATCATTAATAATTTGCTGAAGACCCATGTTTTGTGTTGGTTTGAGTGAATACCAATTAGGAATAAATATTCCGCCTGATCGGGTTTGATTCTTTTTATATGAAAGAGCGGGGGCATACACTTTTACTTCGTCTTGTCCGCCTGTTGCGTCCTCTCCTACTTGAGAGAGTGAAAAAATTCCAACATGTAAATCACCAATAGTGAAGCGACTTAAGTTATCGTCCCAACCAAACGAAATATCATTTGCTCCAGCAAATTGACTAATAAAAGTATCTTGATTGTCTATATATTGTATTGGATAGGTAATGACCGCCCCTTCAGCATCAACCGATTTTGCGGTTCTAATGTATGCTGTGCTTCCCATCAATGCACTGCCCTGATTGAAGTCGGGGGGTATATCATTTGTTTTTACGATTGGGTTTGCTGGATTATAAACTAAATTACGAGGCGTGTTGGTAATCGCAGATGGATAGTTAATACTTAAATTGCCTGTTCTAAAATATATATCTACATTATTTGCTGTTACGGTTTGGGGTAGTCCGTCCCCTACAAATGCTCGTGTTACTTTTACATCAGTATAAGTTGGATCAATGATTTTGAAACTGCCTTCAGTAACGTTGGTATTTGTTAATAAATCTGTTTCTGTTGCGCCACCTGATGTAAATACTGGTATGCATAATCTATTATGTGGAATACCCAATCCAGCGCTATTGTTAAGTTCAGTTCCTGAAGTTGTTCGAGCGTTTTGTGGTGCGTGGGTTTGGTCGGTCAATGCTGTCGCAATATCGCTCGGCGAATTCCAATTGCTTGTAATTTCGTATGAAAAGGTTTCATAATGTTTAACATATTGGAATGTTTCTGCAAACTGTGCCTCTCTTGTCACATCATCATCTACAAAATAATTAAAATTTCGCATTAATCCTCCAGTATATCCATCAATATGGACTGGATTAAATGTTGATGTATCATCATAAAATAGTGTAGTTTGATTTACAAATGGTTCTTTCGCCCAGTATGCTTCTTCTGTCACCGAACCCGCATCACGTAAATTTTTGTTAGAAGTAAAATTGCCTACAAAGGTTTGTTTTGAAGTATTGAAATATCGCACGTCGATTGGATCAAGTAATTTACCAATGAATAAGATTTCGTGAGGGTTTAAATCGCTCTCAAAGGGAGTCGGCACGTAGGAGTCTTCTACTAAAATCGCTCCATTGTTCCCGAGTTGTTGAAATCCATCAACATTAAAATACACTGGGATTCCAGCACCACTTGTCACGTTGATTGTATTTTGATTTGTTATTGTTGAGGTGTCTTCATTTGTTCCCAAATAAAAGAATCCGTATTTATAACCTTCTTTTGTATAAATTCTTATTCCAAATTGTTTATAACCATTATTAGTATCTACCATATCAGCGATGGTTGGAAAACTAATGTCATTTAATCTAAATTTGAATTGACCTGTTCCATATCCTTGAACTGGAAATGCACCGCCTCCTGAAGGCAGTCCTAATAATTCAAAACTAAATTTATATGCGTTAGAAGTTGTGACCTTCCCTTTCGCAACACCTATACCACCCGTTTGAATTCCTTGAATAGATTTGTTACCAATAGTATTAGGATCTAATAATTCATAATTAATTAAATACACATCATCATTCAAATTGAATAGTTGTTGTTCCCAATTATAATATACGGGACAATAAGCGTAAGCATTAGTTGAGAAATTGACTTCCCCAATAATTGGGAAGAAATTAACCGTTTTGGTTTGTGCTGATTGTCTTTCCAAATCACCATTCATAATTAAGGGTGACATTGGGGTGCAACGGACATATACACCATCAGGGGCATTTAAAATACTATTTCCAGCATTATTAATAATATCGATAACACCAAATATAACTTTCATAGATGGGTCATTGTATTGGTTGGGCGTATTTAATCCAGCAACATCTGTTGGGGTCATTGCGTAATTACGACCTCGTTCAAATATATTTTTTGTCATAACATCTTGAATTGCTCCAAGACTTCCGTCAGCATTTAAAGAATTAACAGAAAAATAAGTATATTGTCCTGCTTGATCCCCGAAACTATCAAGAAAATTATCGGTATATATAACGATTCCCATTGTTTGACTCGCAATATCTATTAATTGCATTTCGGGATCAACTTCGGGGTCAGTCTTATCAACACGTAATGGAAAAAATTTATCTTGATAATATGAAACTTCTCTCGTTGCATCAATACATTCAGCACCAGTATTAGTAAATCTATACAAATCACAATCGTTATTAGTAGTATCAAAGCGGAACATACCCTGACCGCCATTATAAGTCGTATCCATATTTATTGCGCTTCGTTTATCGTTTTTACCATCATTCACCACATAAAAAGAATGAATCCATGTTGCTTTATTATTTTGACTATCACCATCTTGTGTAAAATTGATTAATGATCCTACACCGACCGAATTCAAAGTTGCACTATTAATTGAAATAGCATCACCTTTTTTTAATTGAATACCACCATCAAAATTACAAGTCCAAGATGCGGGATTAGAATTTAATCCATCGTTTAAAGAGGGTGCTGTGTTCCTCGCACATTCGACTAAAATAGTTTCGGGTATGGGTGCTTCTTGTGGTGGTTGTTCTTGTGGTTGTCCTGCTTGTATTCTTGAGGGAGGTGTTCCTCTATGCGAATAACTCATAATATAATATATATAGATATTATAATATGAAGTGCAATCTGTGTTTTAAAAAGTTAAGACAAAATAAATATGAATTAGATTTTATAGGACAAGTTTGTTCTACCTGTTTTAGGATAAGTAAAGAAAAATATATAAAATATGTTGATAAAATAGCAGAGCAAAACTTACAATATATAAATTTAGAATTAATGAATATAAAACATAAATTAAAACCTATGAAGTAAATCTTTCAAGCAAAATAAATGGATATGACTTTTCACATCGACCTCTCTTAATATTATCTAATTTGTAATAATTAATAAAATTGTTATTGTATTTTTCGTCATACTGCTTAACTAAATCTCGAACAGATTTTCCTTCCAAGTTGCATAAAATTTCAGTATCGTCGCATGGGTTCTTAACAATTAATCGCCACATTATTTTTAATATATTAACAGATTTTATTTTTAAGTCAATTTACTTATAGGAATATATTATGGTGATATTATATAACCTTATTGTATATGGACGCAGATAAAATACAAAAGCGACGAGACTATATGAGGAACTACTACCTAAACAACAAAGAGAGATATAAAAATGGAAAATATATTAAGAAGAAGGAAAAACCTTTTTTCAAAATAATTAGAAAACCAATTATCATTACTTTCCAGTAAAATTAAATATTTTATTTTCATCGAGTTTTGGTTTAGGGGGAATCTTTAGTCCTTTATATTTATCCTTTAAATGTTCTCTCGGTATATCACCATAGCGCTTTCTTTTATTTGTATGTTTATACCCCATTGGGTCTTTACATTCAGCATTAATCTTGTTTTGATCCATATATAATTAGGTTAGATTAAATCTTTTTTTATAATCTGCAATTGATGCCGAAAGTGTTTTTTTATTCCAAAGTATCCATCTACTCAAAGCACCAGCAGTCATATATGAATTCCAGTTTTCTCTCTTTCTATGACGTTCGAGATATAATTTTTTACGCTTTTCATCTTTGTTCTTGGTGAAGTCACTCATACCAGCAGAACCAAAATGGGTAGTCTTTTTCTTCTTACCATCATCATAGAAAATCGCCATATATTTCTTTTTTGGATTTGTTGATTTTTTGATTTCTACTTTCATTATATTATATATATATATATTATAATGATTATTGCTCCTGCAGATTTACCGCTGTTTTACATTGCTTTAAGTTGTAGTGCGATTTCATATTGTTTTGGATATTACACACATAAGAAATGTTGTTAATTACTTTTAAAAAAAGTAAGACAAAAGGGGGTCGTAGGGGGTCATACCCCTTAATTAAAAAAGTAATCGTCCCAGTTTTTTCCACCCGCTAACCTACGAGGAGGCAATCGAGAATAATATTCTTTGATTCTTTGTTTCAAAGCATCTTGTTCTTGTTTCTTTCTTTGAACTTCATTTCTTATTTTATTTCTTTCATCTTCTCTCACTTTTCTTTCAAAAGCAGATCTATCAAATGCGGGTTGAACTGGTGCTGGTGGTTGATATTGCATGGTTGGAGCAGGAGCAGGGGCAGGTTGTTTCTTTGCCTTTCGCTCTGCTTTGGATTTCATATATTTATCATGAACGCCATTAATTATTCTATCATAGTCAATAGTGACAGGTGTATTCACATTTTTCTGCATTTCTTCCAATATTGGTGTAGGTGGTGGTAATTCTTTCACGGGTGGTGGTGTTACTTCCACAGGTGATGCTTCATTAATCACTACATTTTGTGGTTCTGTAGTCTTTTTTGGGCGACCACGTGGTTTCTTATTCTTCTGTTTTTCCTCTTTCTGTGCCTTACGCTTGGCGGCAGATTTTTCCCTACATTTTGCGAGATGATTAAGTAGGTTTTCTCTCTTTTGTTTCTTAAATATTTCTTCTTCTGTGAGATTTTCTTCAACTACAGATTGTATATTTTCCTCCACAGATTCCACAGGCGGAGCATTATTTTCTTCCTCAATTTGCGACATTTCAGCAGAAAAATCAGGCAACGGCATTATTTATATATATGTGAGAAAATAATTATACAGATGTGATTTATCGTGATTCGTCTATTTCAAAAACAATGGATAATGGACTATCGAGATCAGTTGGTATTTTTCCGTCATTATCACGGATTTGAAACTTCAACTGCGATAAATAGATTTCATTTGCATTATTCAAAGGAACGCTATGAGTTGGGTAATCCATATAAAGTGCTTCAGGTTTTGTCATGCTTCCATCTCTATCAAAACGAGAGACAGTCCCTAAATTGGGTGCATTACTTAATCCAACTTGTTTTACATCATAATTCACATAACCCTTCAATGGTAAATTAGTTATATTAATATTTACAAAAGGACAATCTTCACTGGTTTCAACAATAGCAAACTCTTCCTCATTTGAAAATTTAAGATCTGCTAACACATCATCATCAGCGGTATATGGCGATGAAGTAAAACCAAGAGCGGTAGCAAAATCATCGGTTAATGTCGCCTGAATATATTTTCCATAATCATTAATATCTCCATCATCTAAACTACCTCCAATAATTTCTAATACATTTTGATCGGCAGCAGTGGATTCAAAAATAGAGTATGCTGGTTCAAGGGTGTCATCAGTTTGCACGATATATCGCTCACGACCATCTATAGTAGTAATTTTTTCCCATATACCAGTATTATCTTTATACCAGTATTCGGGCGGTTGCCCGTCGCTCACAACGGCGGCGATTTTATCTCCAGCAACTAATCCAAGATCATCATCACTTGATACCAAATTCAAATCACCGTCATCTTTCATTTCCCAAGCATAGAATCCACCAGCGGTATAAGCAACTGTTCCTGAATTATTTGCTGAACCAGCGGCACGAGTAGTTTTAGGAATAAACATTGCAAAAGGCACGTTATTCAATTTGTCAAGATTTCCTACATCATCGTTGGGTTGGCGGTCGGCGATTCCACGTTGTCCGTTGGAACAACCCGCCCAAAAAGAACGAGTGCCTATATCAGCACCTAATGCATAAATAATACAACCGAATTCGCCGTATTGACTTGGTGGAACATCGGTGTCAGTCGCAGTGGTTTTAGAAAAATAATCTAATTTAATCTTTGTAGCAGTAAGAAAACCTACCTGTGCGAATGTCCCCACAGCAGGAGGATTACCCGTCCCAGTTTCCTCAACCGACATATTCAATTCATTATTTGCTAACAATGTATAGGTAAGATTTTCAGTAACTCCTGCGACTGGTTCGCTGTCGGTATAATCAGGATCATTATAGGGTGGATTATTCCAATTTATTTGATTAATTGTGTCAAAATATTGGGTGATTGCCTTGATATTAATAGAAAATGCTCCTGCGCCGTGTCCTTTAGTTCTATCAAAAGAACATGATACAACAATATTTGAATCATTTCCTACCAACCCATTATTGATGGCGGTTGTAATTTGAGTTGCTAAATCACTAATACTAAATGTTCCTGCGGCGGGAATATCAACCACAATATTACCACTATTCCTATCATTGACTACTAAATCCATAATTTTCGTTGTAGCAAGTGTTACCGCCTTTTTGTGTGGAATATACGCCTTTAATAATCTTGCAACACTATTGGGTTTGACGATGGCGTTTTCAGTTAAATCAATGCTGAAATCAGTTGTATTCGCTCCTCTCTAATAAACGTTAACCAACATATTTATATAATTAACAGACAAAAACAATCACGGGAATGGAGAAGGAAAGGGGGAGGGAGGGGGGGGGGGAGGGGGGGGTAGGTGGGGTTGATGATGAAGAGGTCTATAAAATAAAAAGAGAGATACCTGAACCGCTACCAAAACCACCTTTTATTATGGTTCTGCTTGGGTCACGTGGTAGTTCTAAATCTACTATTCTCTCGAATATGGTTTTAAGAAGTGATTTCTATGGCGATAAAAAGAAAGAAGAACCTATATTTGATGATATTATTGTGATTTCGCCTACACTCGGTCATGATTCTACAGGTCGTTTTTTAGCAAAGAAGGCAACACAAACGTATGATGCTTATGATGATGAAACAATAAAGGGATTAATGGATTATCAAGCAAATCTACCCAAGCGTGATAGAAGACACATGCTTTTAGTATTGGACGATATTACGGCAGATTCTAATTATAAACAAGCATCTTTGGTAAATAAATTGTGTTCTATACATCGACATTTATTGATAAGTATTATTTTCTTAATTCACAAGATCACGGTAATCCCGCCCGTCGTTAGAAATTGCTATACAAATATGTTTATTCTTCGCATTCCTAATGCTGGAGAACAGGATCGGTTATTTGAGGAATTAAGTTATTTAACTGATAAAAAGCATTTGAAATTAATGTATGATTATGCAACCCACAAACCTTATCATGCGATGGTTGTAGATGCAGTAAAAAATAATGTATATAAATGGGGTGCGTGTGACGCTGAATTTATGTGGAAAAAATATAGTGATGATGGCGGTTATTCAAGCGAATATGTATCACCACTTAAAAGCGGGGACACCCCGCCCACCCCGTAACCTAAAAGGGGTTCAAGGGGATATATCCCCTTTCATAAAATCTTCAAAATCTTTCATTCGCCATTCTTCGGGCAGACAACAAGTTCCAATAGTAGTAAGACCATTACCCGTTTTGTTATTAAAAATATCAATACCATCTACATCACATTCAGGGTGAGCGATTTTCTTTTTTAATGGTTGAAAATACCCGATGGTAATAGCATCTCTGCTATATATTGGGTTGCTTAGTTCCCAACCTTCAAGTGCTTCAGGTTTTTCTATATTAAAATCATATTCACTTTTAATATGTCTTTTTCCATACGGACTTGAAAAAATCATATATCCTACATATCGCAACTTATATACCTCAATATGATCTTTCCAAGAAGGAGGGATTTTATCAATAATATCTTTTATATATTGAGGTCTTTTGCTCCACTCAACATAACTGATAGGAGATTCAGGAAGATCACATACACGTGTTAATTTTATCCTATTAGAAATAATTTCAGGCACAACAATATCGGGATTATGCTGAATATCAAAATTACCCCAATAGGTATCCTTAAATAAATAAAAAGCAGGGAACATTTCCCACATTCGCTTATCCTCAAAGATTTCGAGAAGACTCATTGTTATAAGTCAATTTACTTATTTCTTTTTAAGTCATTTTACAAATTAATCTTTTAAATATTCATCACTTTTATCAATACCAATATAGTTACGTTCAAGATCTGTTGCAATATTTCCATTATTCATATCACAGCAAGTCATATCCAATATAGTATCGTCTTTGCTTGAGTATGTAAGCATGATATACTTTGTAAGCGTATCAGGAACAGATTTGGGTGAATCACTTTGAGAGATACTTTTAAATACCCCTAAAAATGTTGTTGGGTAATTACCCTTATGTTCGCTTTCATATGCTTTTTGTGATTTATAATATCCACTATGATTTTTGTTTTCTCTCTTTTATTTAGTCACCTTTTCTCCTTTCATTTGGATATTATAGGTATGCTTTGGGTTCTTGTAATAAACCAGTATCTCTTCCATGTTCCTTAATGGTTGTTTTTTTGCATTCAAGTGATTTGTAGGTCGTGCCTTACACCATACATAATGATAATTTGGTTTTTTATGACGGATTAAATCATAAGTAAATGGCGTAGAACAATGCAAACAAATAACGCCATCATCTTTAAGTATTCGAAACATTTCAGGAAATAATAAATCCCATTTTAAGGGTTTGTCCCATTCTTTGTGTGTAGTCCCAAATGGTGGATTTGTATAAATCAAAGAAATACTATTATCTTCTATTTCTTTGATAACTTCGTGTATATCGCCAATAATATACGTCATATATATATACTTTTTAAAAAAAAGTAAGACAAAAACACTTTTTTTAAAAGTGTATATTCGGTTTGCTACATTCAATAATAATTTCTTCTTCTGCGGGGGAATTCCCCCGCTTACCCCCTTTTGCTATACTTTTTTCAAAAGTATCTATAATATATATTTGATCTATGCTTTTCGCACGTGAAATAGCAGTATAAATCAATCGGGTGCTATTCAAACTACCATCAATAAACAATTTATTACCAATTGCAACTTCAGCGCCTTGATATGAATGGACTGTGAATCCGTGTCGCAATTCATTTTTGATTTTTTGAGGTTTTGTTAATGTAATTTCACCGTTATATTTCTCAACACCATCTACATTTTTACATTCAAGAATTTTGTATTTTTCCATATCCTTAAACATCTCGGTATAAGTATCACATGTTTTATTACTATGAGCGATAATAGCATCATTAGGTTGATACATTTGTTTCAATTGTTCCTCTGTAATAACTTTTACATGTTGTTTTATTTGAGTCATAAGCACATTCGCCCACTTCCACATATTGCACCGAACCATATTTGCTAATTCATGCAACTTATCACCCTTGAGAAAACGATATACATATTTCTTTTCAATAATTTCTTCAAAATCACGTTCCCTCATCATTTCACCATCTACAGGCGGTAACTGACAATCAAGATCACCCAAAAAGAAAACTCTTGCACCTGCCGCATCTGCTTCAATCATTATCTCATCACGTTGCTTATCTGTAAGCATACTGCATTCATCAACAATAATATTACCATAATTATAAATACCCCGTGCTATTCTATTTTGATCTTCTAATCGATGATGAACGGATTTAGTCCATTTTTGATTATCCATTTTAGAAGCGAGAAACCATGATGGCGAAGCATACAGACAGTTAATTAATCCTTTGTCTGTTTTAAGACCATAAGTCTTGCCTGTTCCACCTGCGCCCTTGATTAATACTTGTTCTTTGTAATAATGTTTTGAAATAGACATATCAATGGTTTGGTAAGCGCTATGTAATCCATCTTCTAATTCAACTTCAATATTTGATAAATAATGTTCGCACTCATAATTACGCCAAGTCATATCATCATATTCTTCCTTGATTCTAAAAGGTTCAACAAGGGGGAAATCCCCCTTTGACCC
>JAAHTH010003195.1_pt1 | contig 11512 bp, 13 predicted proteins | sample 6116091 | NCBI WGS metagenome assembly JAAHTH01 (sample SAMN13939990, study PRJNA603662) | sponge metagenome | isolation source: marine sponge | host: Mycale hentscheli | place: New Zealand | collected 2006
ACAACATGGTTCGAGGATTATTTCGGAATTTTGTGTTGCAGCTTGATCGGTTGAACTTCCATCATAATTCCATAATGGATAATTAGTTAATTGCCTACTATCTTTATTACTTGATAGTATTCGCGTTTTTGACCTCAGTTCACCTTTCCCTCCTATCCACACATATTCTGCACAACGCATAATAATTTAAATAATGGTAATTTTTTAAACGTTTATTATAATGATATTATTATTATAATAAATTAAAGAAAACATATATTCAACCTTGTCTTTGTTTATAATCGCACACATAAGCTTTTTTACCATCTAAATATGTTTCTACATTAAAAGAATCTTTACCAGTTTTTGTAAATACTTTCTTAATATTTGTTCCACAATGATACTTTTCTGTTGATGTGCTACTTCCATATCCAACCAATGTTACTGACTTTTCGTCTTTTGAAACACACTTCAAGCTTTTCAAGGCGAACCAACCCATCTCATTCTGTTTCAATGTACTTGAATTATTATAAGACACTCTACCCGTTGAATCTGCGCTTATTGTTCCTGCTCTGCTAAATTCCTCATTCGCCCGAACGAGGTCCCCGAACATGCATTGAACATCAGTATTTATGCTGTTTTCATCATGGCTTACAATTAAAGTACCATCAAAAGGAGCACGTTTGATATAATCAAATCCAGTCATCTCATATGTTTCGACAGGCATCATAAATTTTAATGTTTCTAAATAACTGGATACTGGATGGGGGATGTCATCCACACATAGTTTTGGGGTCTTTTCAGGACAATTTGCGATTATACGCGCAAATTTTTGTAAAGACATTATACTATAGTAAAATATTTTTTTTAAAATATGAAATTCTTATTACATTAATATTTAATAAAATTACAATGTTTTACTATACTTTTATCTTTTAAATCAGATTTATCTCTACCCCTTGTTGCTTTATTTAAAAACATATAATGATTAAAATATATATCTTTATGATTAATAGTATACATTTTTTTTCCACTTGTTATCATGTGAACTGAAAATGTTTTAACATTTTTTGGTATCACAACATTTTTTTCACGACCTGCGTTTGTTATTTCTTGACAGGTAATTATGGATAAAAAATTATATCCATTAGTAGGTAAGTTATCTGGATTGGTAAAAAATTTATTTTTTATTCTAAAACTGCCGATGTTATTAATATCTAAATGTAAATTTGTTATTATTGAATCTAAAAAACTATTAATATTGGTATTGGTTTGCATATTTACATATTCATCGATATCAAACAATCCAATATATTTACTATTTCTAAAAGCATATATTGAATGGTTTTGTTGTGTTGTTTGTCCACTAATACCTGATTTTTGTAATATATACGGATAAGGCCAATCAATTAATAGCACTATTTCTTTTTCAATAAAATCACTAAGTACTTGTTTTAAATTACTTTTTTCTGTTTTGTTGCTATTATCATAAATTATAAATTTTGATATGCCAATGTTTAGATGAAAGTGTATCCATTGTCTAATGTAATCATCTTCATTTAGTACAATTGTAGACATTATAATTTCATCATTAAATTCGGGATATTTATTTACTTTCACATCGAATATTTTATCATTAATTATTAAGTTAATATTTTCCACATATTCTGTTTCTATTAATAGCTCATAAATAAATGTATGTTTATGTGGACAATTGTGTAATTCAAAATTTAAATTTAACTTAGAACTTATATATTCAACTTCTGGTGGAGTAAATTCTGCTGGCATAATAATGATTAAGTTATTATTGTCATTATGAAATATATCATATATATATTTCATATCAAAATTGTTACTTTTAATTATTATACTTGTATTCATATTTCTATTATATCTATAACATTTTATTTTTACTAAAAATTGTATTTTTTGAACATTATAATAAGAGAGTTTATGATCCCGGTAAACCTACTTCATTGCCTGCATATTTTCCACTCTCTACTTGTTTTTCTGTATATTCAATACCTCCCCAATTAGAATCCATTGGATTATCGCTTAACTGTTGTGTTTGTTCTTGTTCATGAAACATTTTATCTAAAGGAGTATATTCACCTTGATAAAGGTTCATCGGATCGTAGGCAGGAAAACTATCTTTATTATAAGGGGGGTCGTTGCGGCCAGCATCAACTAACTTGGATGTTTCCATAGGCTGCTCACCCATAGGTACTGTGGCAGGCAATCCTCCTTGTACATCAAAAATATCAGGTCGTACTTGATATATCGCTTTGCCTTGCGCATCAAAAGATCGCTGTAAAAAGAGTACCGGACATTCAATACCATAATGTTTTTGCCATTCTAAATATTCAACATAACCCTCTAAATTATCGAACTTAATAGGATTCACTCCAGGAATTTTTGCTTGTTTAGAATTATATAAATATATTTCGCTCCCCTTTTGAATCAAAATATTGGGACATGGACTATTCTTATTTTCGTAGCCTTCGTAAATGGTTCGAGGACTTACGTTAAGACAATAATACAATCCTAATAAAAATATAAATAGTACAATATAAATTTTATGACTTTCTTTCATATATTATATTCTGCGATAAAAAATATACGTTTATATTATAAGATTATGAAATACATAAAAATCGAAAATGATAATAATGCTCGATTATTTGATTCTCATGCAAAAGACCATAGAGCCATTGTAAAGTATCATGCACCATGGTGTGGTCATTGTAAAGATTTGGCGCCTAAATGGAAAACTTGTTGCAATAAGTGTGGTGTGAAAATGCGTGATGTGGAACCAGATGATTTTTTTTATGATGATGGTAAAGATGATAACTTTATTTTAGCAGAAGCCAGTGATAGTGGGATTCCCCATATGAAATCGTATAACGATGTACAAGGATTCCCCACTATTGCCTATTTAGAAAACGGTAAAAAAATGGAAACATACGAAGGAGAACGTGAAGAAGACGCTTTACATAGTTGGATGAAAAGCAAAATGTCAAGTAAACAAAGCGGAGGAAGTAAAAAAACGAAAAAACGAAAGTCAAAGAGCAATAAAAAGGAAACACAAAGTAGAAAAGTTAGTTATTGTCCTCATATGCCTCCTTATAATGGCAAACCTTTGAAAGCAACAAAAAAACATATTATGAAAATTAATAAGAAAAACTACGAAGTGAAAACCTGTTGTCATGCATGTGGAATCGTGATGAAAAGTACATTAAAATTAGCACCTAAAAGCTTTCATAAAAAATACGTTGCTAAAACGCAAAAAAATCATTTATTATTGAAAAATAAACACAGTGGAAAAATTGTGCAAAAAGCACCGGTTGTAAAGAAACGTACACAACGTAAAAGTAGTAGAAAAATGAAGGGAGGAAATATGAGCATGGGAATAGGCCTGGGACCTTTAAAGTTTTCAAAAGAAACGGGAAATAAATCGTGGAGAAAGAATATGGAGGCTCATGATCAGACTTGTTATAACATCAACGGGGTAAAAACATGCAAAACAGACACAGAAAAAAGTAAAAAACCATGGTATAGTTTTTGGTAAAAATACTTAAAATAAAACATAAGTCTTTAATATATGGGTAATCAATTATCCATAGTAAAACCTATTGTGGATGACACTAAAGAATGTGTATTTTGCCAACAATCTATGGATTCAATCCATGTTATGTATTTTGATTTAGTATGTGCAAAATGTCAACAACGTTGTAAAGGTGATTGCCATAATCAGTGTATGAATAATTATCAAAAGTCTCTACCACCCAATAGTTTTCTTTGTATCCAATGTAATAAATCTTCTAATTTATAATTTAAATAATATAAAAATTTGTTCTTACATATTTAGTAATGGATATTGCTATAACTCCTGATACATATTGTCCTATTGTAAATGAAGAAGGTTCTTATGTGGATAAAATTCCTATTATAAGACATGGTATTTATTGTGTTTGTGGAGCACGCAGAGACAAAGTTTATGAAACTGCGTCTAAATTCTCATCTCATATTAAATCCAAGGCTCATCAAAAATGGTTAATTCAATTAAATAATAATAAAGCAAATTATTACGTTGAATTGCTACAAAACAAAGAACTTGTGGAGCAACAAAAGAAATTGTTGTCGCAATTGGAAATACAACTAAAAACAAAATCACTTACCATTGATTATTTGACACAACAATTAAATAACGCAAAGAAAATTGAACCTCAACAGCCAACAATGAATTTGTTAGATATTTAAATAAAAAAATGAATAAAATTAACTGATGTAAACATAATACATCAATTAATTAATATGACTAAACTAACAAGTCGTCGCTTTAAACTTTTGGATTTTAATATTTATGATAAGGAACCTGAGGTAAAAGATACTGAAGAATCAGAAGAAAGTGAAAAAAGCAGCGGTGATGAAAAAAAATCTATGAAGGACAATAAACGTTTTGTCATTCAGATGTTTGCCATAGGTGGAAATGGAAAGACATGCTCTATTCTAATTGACGATTTTAAGCCATTCTTTTACATAAAAGTCCACGATGGTTTTACAAACAGCAATCGCTTATCATTTATTACACATTTAGGTATAAAATTGGGGGACTATTACAAACAATCTATATGCAATAGTCAAATTGTAAAACGCAAAGACTTGTATGGTTTTGATGGCGGTCGTGATTACAAGTTTCTACTCATGCAATTTAAAAATACATTATGTATGAATAAAGTCAAAAATATGTTTTATGGTTATGTGGAAAAACGTCGTGTATTATTACCAGAAGGTTATTCTTTTAATAAGAAACCAATGTACTTGTATGAAGGAAATATTCCTCCATTATTGCGATTCTTTCATGTAAATGAAATCAGTCCTTCTGGTTGGATCAAAATACCCGAATCTAAGGCACTTCCAATAATCACAAAAAAGACAACATGTGATTATGAATATGAACTTAGTTATAAGGATATTATACCTCTCAACGATGAGGATTCCATTGTTCCTTATAAAATATGTAGTTTTGATATTGAGGCAAGCAGTAGTCATGGTGATTTTCCACTACCTATAAAAACATACAAAAAATTGGCTCAAAATATTGTTGACATTTTCATTGAAAGTGCCCATGAAAACGATGGTCAACCAACTATTACAAAAGAGGAAATGCGACTGATGATTATGTGCGCTTTTGGATATGGATATTATGATAAAATAGAGCGTATTTATTGCAAAGTGGAACTGAACGAAGAACAAGTAGGAAATTTGATTGATGCACTTTATAGTAATCCAGTAAAGAATATGTTGCAACATGATAGTAGTGAAGCAGAACTCGTAGAAGCAATGTATGAAAAAACATGGGAGGCCAACGATGCAACCAATGAAGAAGGCGGTGCAGAAGATGGTGGAAGATCATTCAATGCAAATGAAGAAGCCAATTATAGCACAAAGGTTCAGGTGTCAAAAGCCAAAAAAGTGGAAAACAAGGCGAAAATATTTGACTTATTAAAAACATTTCCACCAAATGGAAAAGTCGATCGTGAAGGTCTTATTACTCTATTAAATAAATCATTAAATTCAATATTTCCCGAGGTTGAAGGTGATAAGATAACATTTATTGGGTCCACATTTTTGAAATATGGACAAGAAAAGCCATATTTAAATCATTGTATTACTCTTGATACTTGCAGTAAGGTAGATGGTGCTGTTATCGATAGTTATAATACTGAAAAAGAAGTTCTATTAGCATGGACTGAACTTATTCGAAAAGAAAACCCAGATATTATTATTGGGTACAATATTTTTGGTTTTGATTATGAGTTTATGTTTCATCGCGCTATGGAAAATAAAATACAACACGATTTTCTAAAACATTCGAGAAATCGGGATGAAATGTGTGCAACGCGCAATCATAGAACGGGTACATTGAAAATTGAAGAAAGCAGTATTGTTATTGCAAGTGGACAACATGATTTGAAATTTATTAAAATGAATGGTCGTCTGCAAGTGGATTTATACAATTATTTCCGACGTGATTATAACTTGACTTCGTATAAATTAGATTATGTTGCTGGCTATTTCATCGGTGATAGTGTGAAAAAAATTGAATATAATGAAGAGAAAAATCGGACGCTTGTATATACAAAAAACATTACTGGTCTGGAACCAGGTAGTTTTGTAAACTTTGAAGAATCCAGTCATTCCACAGATTATTATAAAGATGGTAAAAAATGTTTGGTGGAACACATTGATTATGAAAACAGTATTATTGAAATCGCCGGCAATGAAACACCTGACATGACAAAACACGTTAAGTGGGGCTTGGCCAAGGATGATGTTACTCCACAAGATATATTTCGAATGACAAATGAAGGTCCGGATGAACGCGCTGTCATTGCGAAATATTGTATTCAGGATTGTAATCTGGTGCACCATCTATTGCGTAAAATTGATGTTATTACGGGTTATGTGGAAATGGCGAAAATCTGTAGTGTACCCATTAACTTCTTGGTTATGCGAGGTCAAGGTATTAAATTGACGAGTTATATTGCCAAAAAATGCCGAGAAAAAGGAACTTTGATGCGCACTATTGAAAAACAAGAATACGAAGCACCAAAAGATGGAAACCCATGGACAGGTTATGATGGTGCAATTGTATTGCCACCCAAATGTAATCTTTACTTAGATAATCCAGTTGCGTGCGTTGATTATAGTTCTCTATATCCCTCATCAATGATTAGTGAAAATTTGTCGCACGATAGTAAAGTATGGTGTAAAGAATTTGACTTGGATGGCAATTTAATCACAGGTTCGGAATGGGGTGTGCGTGATAATAAAGGTAATTATATATATGACAACTTGCCCGATTATCAATATGTAAATATTGAACATGAAACATATAAATGGCAGGCGAACGAACGCGGTAAGTTGGAGAAAGTTGTGAGTGGAAAGCGAGTGTGCCGTTTTGCGCAGTTTCCAGAAGGGAAAAAAGCTATTATGCCTTCGATATTAGAAGAGCTATTGGCTGCACGTAAAGCAACACGTAAAATGATTCCTCAACAAAAAGACGACTTTATGAAAAATATTCTGGATAAACGACAATTGAGTTATAAGGTGACAGCAAATTCCCTTTATGGTCAATGTGGTGCAAAGACCAGTACATTTTTCGAAAAGGATGTTGCTGCTTCGACCACCGCTACAGGACGGAAATTGCTCACATATGCTCAGCGCGTTATTGAAGAAACGTATGGAAATATTGAAGTTGAAACTCGTTATGGTCGCATGCGTTCAAAAGCAGAATATATTTATGGTGATACAGATTCAGTATTCTTTACCTTTAATTTGGAAACATTGGACGGTGAAAAAGTGCGTGGCAAAAAAGCATTGGAAATAACAATTGATCTTGCACAAGAAGCAGGTGAATTAGCGACCAAGTTTTTGAAGAAACCTCATGACTTGGAATATGAAAAAACATTCATGCCGTTTTGCTTATTGTCCAAGAAGCGTTATGTAGGTATGTTGTATGAAACCGATCCTGAAAAGGGAAAACGTAAAAGTATGGGTATTGTATTAAAACGACGTGATAATGCGCCAATTGTCAAAGATGTATATGGTGGTATTATCGATATATTGATGAAAGAACAAAATGTGGAACGTGCTGTGGAGTTTTTGCAAGATTGCTTGCGAAATATTGTGCAAGAGCAATATCCTATGGATAAACTGATTATTACGAAATCATTGCGATCAACATATAAGAATCCGATGCAAATTGCACATAAAGTATTAGCTGATCGAATGGGAAAGCGCGATCCAGGAAATAAGCCAGGATCGGGTGATCGTATTCCTTTTGTATACATTGAAACGGAAAATAAAAAGGCTTTACAAGGTGATAAAATAGAGCATCCTGCCTATATTATTGAAAACAAACTGCGACCGAATTATGAATTTTACATTACAAATCAAATTATGAAACCTGTGCAACAAGTGTTTGAATTAGTATTGGATGATATTGATTGCTTTCAGTCTGGAAAAGAAGAATTTAATAAAATGGTGGAAAGCGTTATGGAAACAGTGGGTGATGATGCCGAAAAAAGAGAAAAGAAATTAATTGACTTGCGCAACAGACAAGTGAAAATCTTGCTTTTTGATAAATTCTTAAATGAACAAACAAAACCTTTGCGGGGTCAAGTGAAAAAGGAGCCCAAAGAAAGAAAACCGCGTGCGCGCAAAATGAAGGTGTTAAAAGAAGAAAATGATGGAAGCGTTAGTCATGTAAGTACAATTGTACAAGAACCTACAACCGAAGTCATCAAGAAACCACGTGGTAGACCTCGTAAAATAAAAATTATTGAAGAAGTAGCAGAAAAAAAAACTCCTACGTCTCCTATCCATGAACCTAAATCGACACAAAGTAATATATCCGATATTACAATGCCTGAAATAATTGTTGAAGAACCAGTTAAGCGCCCTCGTGGTAGACCACGCAAAATAAAACTAATTGTTGAAGAATAATTTAAATGAATAAAAAATTAATTTTTCTTTTTTATTCATTTTAGTAAGTAATCATTTTTGCCGCAATATAGGTACCGAAACTTATCCACATGGTTGTGAGCATATTACCTCCTTCATATAAGGCCCAACGAATCGCTGTACAATGAGGAGCTGCTACCAAAAATGGACTGGTGATGATGCCATATATTGTATTTGGAGTGCAAAAATAAATGTAAACATGAGCAGAAATATGATGCATAAATATCCACATGAGATAAAATGTCATGAGCGTTTGCATTTCTTTTGTAAGCGACACTGCCATGAATTCCTGAGTCGAAGCAAGTAAGGTCATTATTTTATGAACTACTATAAGTATTAAACTGTTTCATTTTTTTATCTTTTATCATAAACCTTGGAAGTTAAAGTAAACGCTTTACTACAAGGTTCGCGAATTTGAAAAATATCCCTGTAAAATAAATCTTCGGCTATTAACCCAATCAGAAAAACAGTAATAATATGAATAAATTCTAAAGGTAAATAATAATTAATATATAATGCACATATTAAGATGCTATAAGTAATCCAATGATGAATATGATAACATTTATTTTGCCATATAAGTAATAATTCATTTTTCTTGGATGATTTATAATTGTTTCGATAAGCAATGGCTAAAGCAAATAAGAAAATAACAATATACTTGATTATTTTACCGTATTTTTTTATATATTTCATAACAGATTCCATGTATATAAAAAATATATATTTTATTTTATTTTTTATATTTTTTCAAGGCACACATTTTTTTGACTACATAATACTTCGACTAAATCATCATTTTTATAGTCATTCATGTAATAAATATGTGTAATACCTGAAGCTAACAATAAACGCGTACATATTAAACAAGGATAATGACTTATATAGGCTATTGCTCCATTACAAGAAACACCGCGCTTTGCGCAATCACAAAGAGCATTTTGCTCAGCATGTACTGTTGCTTGCTCATGATTATCTCTTACGATGCTGTGGTGTGGGCATCCTGGTAAAAAACCATTATAACCCTGTGAAATAATGCGATGATCGACTACTAAAATACATCCCACTTGCAGTCGTTGACAAGGCGATCGCTTTGCTGTGGCCATTGTTATTTGTTTAAAATATTCGTTCCACGAAGGTCTATATGATTCCATGTATCTTTTATATTTATTCTATATGATCTTTTCTAAAGATTCTAAAACATTTTTTCCTAACTTGCGTATTTTACCACCTGATGACTCCATGGTAATATTTTTTAGTTCGTCGTCCTTATTTTCTACAGCATGAATTAGATTTTTGAGAGATCCATATTTATTCAATAAAGCCTGAGCAGATTTTACACTTACTCCAGGCAAACAACTTAACATTAATGCACTTACATTCTCTCCATTTATATTTTTTCGTTTCTCTCTATGGACACTAACTACTTCTTCATAGCTCTTCGTTTCTATTTTACACACTTCCCCTATAGAATAATATGGCTGTTCTGAACTATCCATTTTTTTCATTTTTGAGCATAATTGCAGAAGCCAGTTGGCAGTTTCATTAAGCGATTTTGTGTTCCATACACTAAAGCCTTTATAATGATTCAATGTAATGCACGCAGAGAGCAATGTATTTTTGTCCATACGCCCTTTTGCCTCGCTATAAGTATTCCAATCTCCTTCTATTAAATAAATTATATTATGGTTTGGTATATTACAATTGCTAAGACGAAATGATTGTTCTTTATATCGACCATCTTTAATACTCGAAGCTAAATCATAGAGAGATTTCCGCTCAATAATAATTCGCTCATCATCTGCATCATCATGTATAATAATATCTCCTATTGGCAACGCACTCACTATTATTTCGTGATTTCCATTCATAATATTTAATGTTTTAATAACCTCAATCAATTCTTTTTCACGAATATCAATTGTAATACGCATTTTATATGATCTTTCTAAAATACTTATTAAATAGTTTACAATATATTTTTATAGCATAGGTCCTCCCACGCCAGGATAACCGCCAGCACGATTCTGGTAAGGCGTCATCTTAAATAAATAATTTGGTAATAACGCGGGTGCTGATGGTTGATTACCACTATTACTTGGACGCATAAATCCAGTACCACAAGGTGCTGCACCACCTTTTTTCATTCCACCAAAATAATTTGTACGAACAACTTGACCTGTTGTTGTGCGAACTAATACACTGGGCATTATACCATTGGTGCCACTGGGACCACCAAATGTAGTTCTACGTGCTATTGCGGAACGTCCGCGACTACTTCTATATCCATTTCGTTGAGGCATTATAATAACTATGTAGATTTTATTATACTGCTTATGCTAAATAAACTTATTGGTACATCATAAACATGCGACCCACACCGCCTGAACTTTGGGGGTTCACGGACAAAAGTCTGTTCTTTCTTAAATATTCAATGGTTGCAGGTCCACCATTTTGGTATTGAGCAGGAAGACCCTTGGCACCACGAATTTGAATCGCACGATATACGGCTTTGTTAGAATCATTTCCTACTGTAGGAGCAAGTCCTCCCATAATCCCGTAAATACAAGTATTATTGGTAATACTGGCAGTATTGCGCGCTTTTTTTCCTAAATTCATATTGACCATGTTTTATACTATAATGAAAGATTATTTTAAAAAATGATATAAAATAATATATATAGGTGTTGCTATAAGAAACATGAGTGATAACGAAGACTATAATGAATATGAAGGGGAAGACGTTTCCAAACTGATTAAACAAGACATAGATATAATTGCTTCCGATGAAGGACTTATATTTAATCCATACAATGTGCAAAATATTGAGATTCAAGTTGGTGATGTGGAAAATATTTTATCGAAATATGGTGTTCCTTCTAAAGTTCACAATATTATCTTGTACAAACGTAGATTTGTCCTTAAATCATACGTTAAACGTCCATTTTTACTAAATGAAGCGGACAAAATAAGAATAGAAGGGGGTCGCCCCGGTGGGCTGCTC